>Ga0116231_10006182_pt1 | contig 23057 bp, 14 predicted proteins | sample S1TSphgellanicum_2_FD_89695 | JGI IMG/M metagenome (GOLD analysis project Ga0116231, IMG submission 89695) | Host-associated microbial communities from peat moss isolated from Minnesota, USA - S1T2_Fd - Sphagnum magellanicum MG | ecosystem: Host-associated > Plants > Peat moss > Unclassified...
AAAAAAAAGAAAAAAAAAAAAAAAATATATAAACACCCTTAAAAAAAAAAAACACCCCCCCCCCCCACAACACCCCCCCCCCCCCCTCCCCCCCCCCCCCCCCCCCCCCATATTACTTACAATATTACAATAGATGTAGAAACCCCATTCTTTAGTTAGATTTGGACCATAAGAAAAGATGTGAACATTAATACAAAAAAAATGGAACAATTTTCATGACCTTCATCCATTTTGGTAATAGGGTAAGAGTTGTTCATTTGTTAATGTTGGAATAATTAGTTTTATAGTGTAAAAATGTATAATAAAAAATCCAAAATTGTTTGTTATGATTTTTTTCCACACAAAAGGAAACACATGTAGTGAGTACAAGCCCTCGAAGACCATAAATGGTTGGTTGTTGGCCTATCTAAACTAATTAAAGAAGAAATTTGAATGATTTGCTTGGGCCAAGACAAACCAGCATCCGCAATGGTACTTGATACTTTCACCTTTTTAATGAGGCCTTTTAGTAGCCATATTAATGCCAAAAAATGTTTGATTTGAACTTACATACCCTAATTAATCTAAACATGGGATATTTAAAATATTTTAAAATATTTTAATTAAATATTGGGATTTTTACCATGGTGTTAATGCTTGAATTGCAAATTCACTTTACCAATTTATAGTAACAAATTGTGTAACATCTACTACTTGTTTGCATTTGAAACATCTTGAAGTTTCATTAAGAAATGCAAATCCTTTTATTGACGTTAAATTTTTTGTCAAAATTAGTGATTTTATGTGTAAACATGGTGAACATGACAACTTAGGGTTACAAGAGCTACCATAATTTAAAGGGGACTAATGTTAAAAGAGAAGTAACCAAGATATCCTTGGAAATATAAAACTTGGTCTAAACCCAAAGCCACGATGTCAAAAAATTGACTTGTGATTCACACATTTTGGCATGTGGTTTAAAACATTTTGATTTGTGGTCTAAGCATTTTTTACTTATGATTTAAGCATTTTGACTTGTGGTTTAAAAAATTTTGATTTGTGATTTACATATTTTGGCTTGTGGTATGAACAATTGGTACATGATCTAAGCATTTTGGCTCGTGGTCAAAAGAAATATAATATTCGTAAGCATGATGACTTATGGCCCAACCATTTTTGGCTTGTGATCTAAACATTTTTAAACTTGTGGTTTAAGCATTTTGGGTTGCCGTATAAACATTTTGACATGCAATATGAGCATTTTGGCATAGTGCACATTAAGTAAAAGTGCTTAAGGCTAGAAAAATGACCACTCCTTTAAGACAATTGATCATGAGAACAACACAAATGACATAATCTACTTTTTCGAACATGTATTATGATATTAAACAACTATCTTAAGACTTTTAAAAAAACATTTCATAGTTCATAAGAGAATTGCATCATACATATTTTGCAAAACAAGACCAATGTCTTTATCATCATTATATTAAAAAAAAATGTCCTTCCGTGTTGAGTACACCCAACAAGAATAGGACAAACACATAAATATTTAGAATATAAATATAATTTTAAGATTGTGTAATACATTTCTTCTAGCTTGATTGATGTTCCAAGTGAGGCCAAAAATTTCTAATCTCAAGACAATAATATCAATGTTTTGCCCTAGCATTTTGGCCTAGGGTTACAATAAGCTGGGAAAGTGCTTAAGAATATTGTAAGCTTAGATGAAAAGAAAAATGTATGTAAGTAAAAGAAAGAGTCGGGGGTTCAGTCGTTCCGTCCCGTCCGCCGACGTTCCCTCCCTACCAACGCGCTTACTGCTGGACTCTGCAGTCTAGTCCGACTGACTGTCCGTCCGTCCGTCTGTGTTCCACCATCGCCCGCTCGTCGCGGAGCTGGAAATCCGCGTGCATTCGCGTCGCGACGGATGACAAGCCGCGACGACGGACTTTCTCCGCAACGCGACGAGAGAGGGAGATCCGCAAAAGCGAGAGAGAGAGACACACACACACACCACACAGGCACTAGAGAGAGAAAGACACTAACGTTTCCTGTTTGAAAGACTGGAGAACTTTGTGCACCTCGTAAGAGTTGGGTGTTATGGGTGTTGCAGAGAGAGGGGCTGTTGTGTAGAGAGGGGGTGGTCGTGGTGGTGAGAAAGAGACGGAGAGAGAGCGAGAGAGAGAGAGAGAGAGAGAGAGAGGGAGAGATTTTTTATTAAAAATATTGGAAATGGGGCAAAAGAATTTGTAATTGTTCAGTCGAGGAAAGAAGTCTCGTCTGGTGAACGGTTCGTTTGCAGGTGGTGTAGAGGAGTGGCGAGAGGGCGGACTGGGAATTGGGTGGGAGGATAGAGAAAGCAAAACCTGCGAAAGATCCCGATTGTTGAGAAAAAAATTTGTCCACAAAGACAATTGCAGTAAACCTCATAGACCCATGTTGTAGAATTTGCACACAGAGAGAGATTTGAGAGATACCCAGAGAGAGAATTTCGAGAATTTGGTTCAGGAGTTTGAATGATTTCGTTTCAGACCTAATCCAGTTCTTGCATGCAGCTGAGAAGATGACAGATGAGTAGAGCATAGCCACGGATTTAGAGTTGAAGAAGACCAGCTTGAAGAAGAGCCAGTCTGAGAAAGCCGGATGGTGAAGGACAACAACATGACAAGGGAGACGGAGAAAGTGTGGGCAAAGGAGTTAGGGTGCCAAGCAGCCATCAAGTTCCACAGCACAGCATGCTCTGATATCCGGGTGAACAAGGTGTACGTGCTGCTGCTACTAGCACTGGGCTTCTGTTTTCTCATTGCCCAGACATATCCTCTAATCCAAGTGTTGGAGACAAGCAAGATTTGGTGCACAGGCAGTAGTGGCAGCAGCTCATTACAACCAACAGCAGTAGCAGGAGCAGCAACAACAGCTTCTAACAACACCAACCCTAACCCTTTGTCTGTGTCTTTCTTGCATGAGAGGATCAACAGCTCTACCATAGATTTGAGCCATGGAGAAGTGCGTGTCTTCAAGCCACATGGCATGGCAGCTCATCTTTTCATTGAGATGGGAACCTATAGAGGCGGTCCCAGAAGTTTCTCAATTGTGGGATTGGCATCAAAACCCATTGACATCTTTCATCATCCTCCATACACTTGTGAGTGGATTTCAAGAGGAGGAGGAGGAAGCTCAGAAGCAGCAGCACCCGTTGTTGTCAAGGGTGAGGTTCACAAGATTCTTCCAGACTGGAACTATGGAAGGCTGTATACAGTTGTTGTCCTCACGTGCAAGTTCAAGGAGGATGTTGGGACTGACAAATCTGGAGGTGATCTTGTCCTGTATGCAAGTTATGGTGACAAGTACAGAGAACCTGAGAGGATAGTTGTTTTTACGGAAGTGAAAGATGAGTACAATGCAACTCTCTTCAACCCTCCCTTTCCTTATGACTATGTCTACTGTGGGTCATCAATCTATGGCGATGTTAGCCCTCAAAGGATGCGGGAGTGGATGGCATATCATGCAAATTTCTTTGGGAATCGATCCCATTTCTTCTTTCACGACTCAGGAGGCTTTCACGACAATGTGAGGAGGGTTCTGGAGCCATGGATTAAGCAAGGTCGTGTGACAATTCAGAACGTTCAGCAGCAAGAGATTTATGATGGTTACTATCATAACCAGTTTCTGGTTGTGAATGACTGCTTGTTTCGGTCTCGGTTTCTGGCAAATTGGACCTTCTTCTTTGATGTTGATGAGTACATGTATGTCAATCCTGCCACCACTTTGTCTGCTGTGCTTGAAAAAGACAAGAACGTCACTCAGATCACGGTTGAGCAAGTACCCATCTCCAATGAAATCTGTATCCGAGACAACTCTACAAATGATTATTCAAGGTCTGTTGTAACTCCATCTTTCCAACATAGTTTTTTTCTTTTTTCTTTTTTGAATGGTCATAAAATGGCTGATGAAAGCTTGATTTGCAGCTCACAATGTTATGGGTTTCTTCATCCTGAACATCCTGCTTATTTGAGACTTTGATGTTATCTGAATCATGACATGCTATATATATGTATGTACTGATGGGTCGTGAGTTTGGTTTTCTGGTCCAGGAAATGGATATTTGAGAAGCTTGTGTACAGAAAAGTTTTGAAGAGGGGGGTTAGGTACGACCGAAAGTATGCAGTGCAAGCGAGGCATGTGGAGGCAACAGGGGTTCATATGTCAATGAACATGCTGAAAGGGAAGAATCTGTATGTGAAAGGCAATCAGCTTCGATACTATCACTACCATGGCACCATTAACAAAAGGAGTGAAGTCTGCAAACATTTTGTGGATCCAAGAAACAAGACAGGAGTTGTCACAGTCCGACATGAAAACCACCGGATAGATGAGAGTATGTTTGAGATTGTCACTCCAACCAAACAATATGAGCTAGAGACAATCGGAAACTTACCCACAATTATATAGCCCAAGAAAGACACTGTCTCCAGCTAACACACTCTTGGGAAAGTTGTGATGCTATGGCATTATCAAAACTGTAAACAAGGCCCTCCCCCAGTGCCTTGATCTCCATGGATGTTTTTGGTTGATGCTTGTCTTCCACTTTCTTGACCCCTGCAATCCCAGCCCTGCAAAATGGGCAAATGCTGGTGGGGATCTCATTCACTGGTCCTCACTGCTCAAGATAAAGGGGGCACTCAACACAAAGTTCACCTTGGGGCTTGCTCAGTCAAGAAAGAACGAGTCTGCCTCATGGCTTTTTTGGATCTCCAGTTTCCCATGAGTGGGTGGCAGTGCAGCAGCTGAAAACACCTATGACCCAACCAGATTGTGTGATGCATCTTGTTGCAGCAGAAAAAGTTGCCTGCTGCCCAAAGGGAAATTTGAATGGAAGGATCTCTCAATTCAAGAGACAAAGAGGAATTTTGAGGAAGTTCAAGCTTGGTGCATTCTGCGGGAATCTGTCAAATCAGAGTTTTCTTTTTTTGTATTTCTTTTATTTCAGTTCCATCAGAATTCTAGGTAGTGGGTTTTTGCATGCTAAAATCACTGAGGCTTAGAAGAAAGATTTCTTGATTATTTGATGCCAGAACTGCAGAGTAGAATGCAGCAGCCTGGTTTGCTTTCAAGGGTACACTGTACAGGACTGAAAACCCCCCATCATAATTTGCAGCTGGGATTGACCCAGTTTGTGGAAAGAAAATTATACTGCATAAGAATTGTTTGTTAGAGCACCTCCACTGCCAGCAGTTTAATGGCCATTACAGAGTGCTTTGGATGAAGTATGCGCTCTCAATAAGGTGAGACTGAATTTGGACCAGTGTTGGCAAGTTCAGGGTATGAGGCACATTTTCCATCTGGTTCTGGGTCGGTTTTTGAGGTATGCAGACTGGAAGTTCAGAATTTTGTTGAAACCGGATCCAGATCTGGACTGCATCCTATCAGTATTATTCTTTGGTTGAAATTCAATTATATCAAGGTTATTTCAACATGTTAAATGTCATTGACATATTAACATGTGTTGTTTAGGTAGGCTTCAAGTGAATATACTAACATTGTTCAAGAGATCATTAATAAAGGAATAAATGTCATTGTGAAAGGTGAGAATAGAAAAAAATGCATTTTCATTTATCATGTGGAAACAATCAGGATGGAGTTGTTTTGATTTTATGAACATGATATTCAATCTCCTCTTTACTTTTCCTTATTTTTTAATTGTTTTCTTATATCATGAATTGTATAAATTTATATGATTTCTTGTAATTATGTAAATATTATGTGAGAGTTATATGTTTAAAATCATGAAAGAACAAATGTGAAAGCTTGCAATTTTGTATATTCCTCAATGATTTAATTTTTTAGTTAATCAATTGCATGTTAACCATAAATTACATGCCTCTTAACCTACTCTCACTATCTATCACACCAAAATCTTTGGAAACTTTGAGATTTTTTTTTGTATGTTATTATTTAAAAGTGCATGATTTATACTAAGTTCATTTGTGTTTCATCTTTTCATCTAACAACTACACCTTAACGTTTGATGGCCTATTAAATAATACATTATTTGTAATTTGAAACATGAATCTATAATTATAATTGAAGTTCTTGACACACATCATGATTGTAAATTGTAAAAGTCCTAAATTTCAATATTTGGTTTCATATGAAAAGATGTGTTGGTGTGTTTAATCCATTAAACCACTCTATATCCATACATTCTTTCATGGATTTTATCTTGTTTAATTTTCATAATGTTCACAACTCCAATAAATGGTGACATTGAATTCTTTAACATGATGGTAGCTTTTGGTTTGTATTGAAATTACAAATAAACTAATATGAAATCCATTGTAATTACAATTTAAAGCTAAATAATTGAATTTATTTTGATATTTTCAATTTTAATAATGGTTGTAATGAAAATTAATAATAGTATAACATCCTTGTAAATTTGCGAATTCACCATTTCTAAACCTAGGTTAAACACCAAGGATACTAGTCCACGAGCTTGTGAGCATGAACATGTGAACACAAACGCATGAGCATGACCAAATCTTTTTAAATATTATGTTCATGTCGATAAAATATTAGGAAAATATTCTTTGACACATATGACATAATCTTTGCTGACATGAAGAACATTTTGCCACATGTCCATAGATGAATGATTTTTATGGATGAAAAATTTGATGAACTTGATTCTGAATGTTGGCAAAACACGTTATTTTTGTGGAAAATTGAACAAAAGAAACAAGGTCGAAATAATTTATGTTGGTTTCTTTCAAAACAATTCGACAAATGAAATGTTCAAGTCACACTTTAAAGCCATACTTGATATTTCCTTAATATGAAATATATTCAAGCTTTGCAAAGTCTAAACCATAAAGAATGTTAAATTAAATCCCATAGACCCACCAAGAGGTATTTGCCAATTTGAACACTAATTGTTCACCACCAAAAAGCATGTGCCCATTAAGAATAAAAACAATATGAAATAGCCCACGACACTTCACATTGCCTACACTAGTTCAAATTATTTTTTATTTTCATTCACTCTTTCAACCTCTTGCGTCTAACATGATTCTTGCTACTTGCATAATCAAATTACATTTTTTTCCTATACTATTAATTTGCCCAATCAATACAATGAGCCTTTATTTTACAATGGCAAAAGGAAAATTGCCACCAATTTTCACACCAAACACATTGAAGCAATGATTGAATATACACTAATCTCAAGCATACTGGATAGAATATGTAAAATGACAACAAAACCTTGGGAATGTCCAAGAGATGACACTCAGTTACTCCCCCTCCAACATTTGCTAGAAATCAAAACATGGGGAATAGAATGGAAAAGAGCAATTGACAAAACAAGTGAGTGGGTGGCCTGGCAATGGGCGAATGCAAAGATAAACAAAAAAAAGTCTTGCATTACTAAAACAAACTATAACATTCTCAATGAGGATATGGAAGACTACCACCAAGTGATGTTTACACATGCCATGGATTTTTTTTTAAATGTGCAAATTTGAAAAAGCCGATTCCAAAGCATTTTTTCACTAGTTTATTCTATAATTTGTCAAGTTTAATAACCCTTGGAAACCTATTATCAATAGAATTTTTGAAACCCTAAAAATGACTTTATGCAACTCCAAGTAGGTGAGCATGGTTGCCACATGATTTAAGGAACAAAGTTTTAAAACAACTAGTGAATTATCGGATGACGAGGCTAACCCTGAAACCACAAAACATGTATGATAGTCAAAAGAAATAATGGATCAACAATTGAAGGAGAAAGAAAAATAACATTGTTTGTAATAAATTGTGGAACAATACAAGTATTAAAATGAATATTAACTAAAGTTGAACATTGAAATTGATTATTGAAAAAATCAAATGTTAATGTTGAGACAAAGAGTCATAAAAAATATGAGAAATAACCACTAAAAACACTCACGAGCATCACCAAATGTGGATATGTTCTCGATGGTAGAAAGAAGAGATTTCAAAACTATAGATGTAAATATGCAAGCAATCATTGAATGATGGGGATATTTTAATTACTTGCGGGATTATAATATATATGGGATAGTGATGAAAATGTTTATTACAAAGTTTTTGAGCAATTAGCCATGAAAACAATGTATAGGTATGGAGGATGTTCAAATGGAAATTGACCATGCCATCAACTTAGCCACGTGGATTTCAAAGGGTGAAAAATGCATTAAATTAAATACCTCCAATATGTGTAATCTCCAATTCTAAGATTTATAATACACATCAATTAAGATATATACTTGTTTAAATTGTTTGCATGATTGTTTAATTACTCTCATTACATATTTAAAAATTCTTGTACATCCAAATACCAATTGAAGCTTGGAAATTATTTTGAGTGTTTCACATTTGATATGAAGGTCTATGTATAAGTGCAATGAAGTAAAGGAATAATAATTACTAGAGGCCATGAACTAGACACATGGCATGTAAATAAGAACGCAAACAAAAAATGGCATGAAGCCACATCAAGCCCAAGGGCCAATGAAGTGATCACAATTACACGTTACACACATCACGCATGACACAAGTAGGAAACATAGTTGTTTTGCCAATTATAGTGTTTTAGTTTAGTCGGTCCCATCCAAACGGTCCAAAAAAAGATTTAGATTATTTTGAAAAGGCCATTGAATGTAGTAATTTAAAAGCGACCCTAAAAAAATCTAGACTTTGGGAGATGTTTATTACTTTGTAACATTGCATGAATAGAGTTTAGTATCTTTCAGTGAGCTTCCAAGTAGCAATCAAAGAAAATAAATTTTGAGTTGAATTATGCATTTGTACAATGTCACGATATCCATATCCCAAGCATTTTTGTCAAACACCAAAAGATTTGGAATATACCCATCAATAAATATAAAAGAGTTAAAGAGTATAGATGAAGAGTTCCAGGCAAAGGTTGGGTATTCGGCATCTTTTAACCACTTTCAAGATTATAAGATATACAAGACAATGATAAAAATGTTTTGCTCAAAATTTCTGAACAACTTGCGATGACCTCCTAGAAACAATCCATGCCCAACACATCTAACGAATCAAAATTATAGAATGTGGTTTCACATGCAATGTGATTACTTGCTCAGATTTCAAGCTGAGAGGAGAATAAACAAATCAATCTTGCTACGAAAGTGGCCAAAGAACATTTATGATGTTAAAGACGATGCATACAAAACACCAATATTCGCTTATAGTAAAGAGTTGGATCTTCTGGTATTGGCCATTTCTATTACTAGAAATGATGTGGAAGAGGAAAACTCCCCACCATGCCTAGAAGATGTAGCGACCTACTCAGAAGAGGAGACAATGAATTCAAAAGACACCACCTTGAAGGCTACACCACAATTTGCAACGAACTCCAACAAAATGAACAACCCACCAATGGCACCCGACTCAACTTAATATGTCTGAAATAGAGTTTGGCAACAATTCTAAAATTGGCAACATTTGCAAAGCCTAGTAGGAGAAAAAATTTGGGGAACTATGTGTAGTAGTTAACAAGTTTTTGTAGATAGGGTTCTTTAAGGCTATGATGCATAGAAATATATATTTTGTATGAAAAAAATGTTTTTTGAACTGATATTCATTTTTGAATTAACAAAATAATATGTTTAATATCTTTGAATAGAACAGTTGGGGAAAAAACAATTGTAAAAAATGCATAGGTTAATTAAAATAGATGATACTATTCATTTCAAAACAAATGTCACATTTTGAGATATTGACAAAAATGATGTCCCAAATTTTGCATTTCATGTCCTCTATAATAAAAAAAAGAGTTAAAATAATTGAGTGTCATGTACAAAGATCAATAAAGCATTGCATGAGTAATAACAATTTTTTTGAAAAAAAACTTGGGAGGTTGAGCTAGCTTGAAAAATGACAAAAAATATTTAAAAACTATATAATGATAGACATGCATCCAAACATCACAAAGAAAATTTTTAAATTATGAAAAAACCCTAAAAAAATCTTGCATTGAATTTGGAACATTTGACCTCAAGCTACCCCCTGCAATCAATTGTCATAAAAGACAATCAAATTGAATGGGACAACCACTTTAAACTAAGATAAAACTCCATTAGAAAAAAATTAATAATGGAAGGAAATCAAATATGCATTTTGCAACAACTCAAACCATTGAAAAGTTGGAAGAACATCGTTAAAAAGTCAAGAAACATTCCACGATCTTAATCAAGAAAACTATGGAGACCGTTGGCAAAGATGTTGTAGTCCTATTATGGGAGCCTCAAAACAATAGATTTGAAGAGTTAAAATGAAAAGGATGAAACAAGAAAACCCAAAAAACACTTTCAATATGTGTATCAAGTAGTGAAGTATTGGATAGAAAGATATAAACTTGTTTTTATTAGTGAAACCGAGGTTGAATGTCTAGGTGAAATTATCATTTTATTGCAAACTTTACATTCGGAATTTAAAATGCAAGAAGAGGTAGCCACTGTATATAAATAACATCATTAAAAAATAGTTTCTTGATTTTTTTGAATAGAAGATTTATATTTCAATATTCATTTTATAATGATTGACATCCATGTTTGAATATATGTGCAAAAATTGAAAATGAAGTCATGGAACATATCAAAAAATTCAAGAATCTGGATAATCAAAACTCTTCATGTTGATAGAATGAACTTGTTGGTTCAAACGCCACATGAGGAGGAATCAGAAGAGTACTTCACTTTGCCTTAGAACCTAGATTGAAATGAAAATGGCAGATTATAAAGTAATAAGGAAGATCAATATTCACATAGGAAGATGTTATGAATTGGGAAATCAAATGTCATAAAAAACTTAGAGGAACAGTTTAATGAAAACATTTATCTAATCCCAATAGAAAGTGCTTAAAAGAAATTAATACAACATGGGATAGAAAACAGAGTTGATAAATTCCTTGAAGTTGGCCAAGGATCACATAATTTATTTGATAATGCTCTCCTCGAAGATGAAGTGCTAATCATTACATAAATGATATTATAGAACTCAAGGATAGACAAACAATGTATTGAAGGAATGTGGTGGAATATAAATAAATAAATGAAATGCATTGAACATTAATCTATTTTGGTAATCCATTAATTGTAGTGGAATACTCATCCATTATTATAATAGCTTCAAAGTACCTTTGAACTTGTTGCAAAAGAAAGCTATATTTGAGACTTTTTCAGGTTCTCATTGTCATGAACAAAACTTTTCAAATTGCATAAAATATATTCTTCCTCACACATTATTGATTTGTCTCCAAATTGAACGACTTGCAAATGCATACTAGCAAAACAATTATTTGATCAAAAAATCAAAACCTATCGAAACCCTCTAGAAATTAATTACAAGAGTATAGTTCTTTTAAAGAGAGGTTAGATGCATAAAATGCACAAGAGAAAGGAGATTATGAAGAACTCATGCGAAATGACTCAAAAAGTTGTCACTCTAAGAAGAAAAAAAGAATGGAAAAAGCCATTACTCCATTTAGTACAAGCGTAATACAATGAAAGGCAAAAAGAGTCCAAAAATGTCATAAACACTAGCTTTTCTTGCTTCATCATCAATGAATATCTCAACACCATGATGATAATGGGTACTAGGCTTTAGAGATGGGGGGACGGAGCATAGGTCCACCAAAATGCAAGTGTAGAAGCCTTGGCATATAAGGCAAGATAAAGTCCTAACAAGGACTTTAAAGGAAATCAGGATGAACAAAAAATGGTAGATTCCGTCTTTTCGATCCGATGGCCTCTAAGTAAACAAAAACAAAAACATTAAAAAGAGCTGAAAACATTGAAAATTTAAAGTTGCACAAGTAAAGGAATGCAACCAGACCTATTCACAATTGATATTAATTCTAGCTATTTTTTGGATGGGAAAATTGTCATCAAGGTGAAGATAGGCTAGATAATAATCTTGCTTAACTTTGCATCCAAAAGTGGCTTTAGAAGTCTTCAAAGATCTTTGAATTAGCCTTGAGTGCAAGGATCGGCCTCCCTAATGCCCAACAAACACAAATATTATTCCTTGTAAAAACAATTAAATATAGAAGTTAGAAACAAATCAAATTATAGAATTAACTTGGAATCCAAAACAATTAGAGCGAGATGAATACAAGTGTCTATCCCACAATTAAGGTCCACAACTATAGAATTTGGTGGCGAGCAAACATTTATGACAGCATGTAGTGTGATCACATGGAACTTTTTCATTGCCCTAAAAGCTCATCTAATTTGGGATTTGGTCATTGAGGTCACATCGGTGTAGTTGTAAAGGACATCTTCAACCTTAGGATTGATACCCCTCTTGACCAACTCAATAGAAGGGGGGAAAACTGAAACCTTGAAGAAAACATGACCCCTAGAGCTAGATCCCTCACGAAAAATGTGAGATGGCTTATAAGAGTCTACAAGAAAATGGCAAAATTTATGTCAATCCTAACTTTTAGAAAATGTAAAATGTAAAGACATATGGACAAAATGAGATCCATGGTAATTGAAAAGATAGATCCTTGCTACTCATCTGGGGGCTTGAGTTCACAACAATCCACTTCATGTGAACCTTCGACTAGTAACTTTCTAGGAAGGAACGAATCTCCTTCAACATTTGTGGGTCATCTACATGCATGATCATAACGTCCCCTCTATCAGACAGAAACCTATTAACAAAAACCATAATGCATTCAATAAAATTATCCACTCACATGTTCCAAGGAGGAATGAGGGAGAGCGATTTAAAGACATGTGGAATTAGGAGGTTGGATAGTACATCTACTAGAACAAGGTCAACCTTGTTATCAAGGACACCTGAAAAACACAAGCATTTACAAGAAGGATTAGACCAAATGAATGAAAAACCAATTCAAGATCAATCCAATTAACATAAAAGTGACAAAAGAAAAATTTGTATAGAAAGTTGAACTAAGCTCTTAGCATTTAACTTTCGTTGTTGAAAGTTGAAGACCCAGAGCATTGGGCTTTCGATCCTTAACTTTTGGCACCAAGAGTTGGAGACAAAGAACCAAGTGCTTTTGGCCCTCAACTTTTGGTGCCAAAAGTTGAAACCCAAGAACTCTTTGCAATCCATCTACTCTTGGAAAAGAAAATTTGGTCCTCATAGAAGTTGCTTGAAAAACCTTAATCCAAAATGAAAACATCAAATGGTGCAAGGAAATACCTCCTTCATGTAATTTGTAATGCTTGAATGTTTAGGTGGCCATATTCGAGTTTGAATCCGAGATGAAAGAATTGAAGCCCAAGAGACATTCATCAATCTTACAATTGAATGGTAGTGCATAGAACTAGGAATGAGCAAAGGAGTGAACAATGGAATTCTCTTCCTAATACTTGATGCTCCTGCACCAAGGGTAGTCTACTCATGTCATCTTCTCTGACTCTCTTGTTGAGGAGAATGAAACTTTTGGACATCTATAATCACATGGTCTACTTCGATTAGGATGGTTCAAGTGGAAATCACTGGAATTTCTTGAAAAGATGGCATGGCCAAGCCAGGCTCTACTTCTCACTAGGATTGAATGGGAACACCTTCCTTGTCCTGCATCTTTGATCCGGAGTCTTGAACTCGTCTCTTTTCCCTCCTTTTGCAAGGCTGAACGTTGGGTGCCAAAAGTTGGAGGCTAAGCGTAAATTTTTTTGCCTTGGCCCCTCTTGGAGATTTTGAACTTGGAGCTCAAAAGCTCCAAGACATGTTGAGCGCAAATTTTTTTGCCTCAACCCCTCTTGGAGCTTCCAAGCTCCAAGCTCAAAAGCTCCAAGAAAGGCTGATCGCAAAATTATGTGCCTTGGCCTCTCTTGAAATTCCCGAGCTTGGAGCTTGCGAGCTTCAATAGAAGCCAAGGCAAAATTTCTTACCTTAGCCGAGTTCCTATGCAACCTAAAAAGCTACAAAACTTGAAATTCTACAAAAACTCAAAGCAAACAAACATAAAACAAAAAGCTTGAAAGAGAAAGAATGAAAACATGAAATTGGAAGAACTTGGAAGCTTACCTCAAGTTGTTGTGTTGTTTGTGTGTCCCCCACCTCCTACAAGAACAAGAAAACAATGAATGTATATGTGAAAATTTAGAAAGCAAGAAATTAGGGTTTCCAACACAACTTTTTCAAAAAACCAAGCTTTGAATCGCAATTTCAAGCACAGTTCTATCTTCTTTTCATTCAAGAAACATCTTTTCACTCAAACTTGTTGTAGGGCCAAATGGACACAATTCAAATCCACTTAACTTGTTATGGGAACTTTCAATGTGCATCAAAGAACAAATTATGCTTCTCCTAGGCCTTCAAAACAAATGATCAATGGGTTTTTCCTTCTAAAAACAAACAAATTGCATTTCATAAACTATGTAATGTTCATTGCACTTTTTTTTTATAAAATTTGCCTCTTTAACTTGATCACCCATCATGCAAAAGATGTTGCACCACATATCTTCCATCAATTGCAGCTTCTTCTTGGCCGACATCTTGGTATTGCATCTTTGTAGCTTAAGATTTGTCCACTAGAAACTTTGCTTTTGTCTTCTTCATCTTGGAGTTTTCAAGTTTTCTTGATCAACAACCTCTTCATGCATATGAAATTGTAGCTTCTCTATTCTAAACCGTAATGTTTGACTAAAGACAATAGTTGTTCCCTTTCTACAAACTTCAATGTCTGATGTAAGATATGTCATCTAGTATCTTCTTTTGTAGTTTCGAACACACATCCTTATAGATATACAAATAAAAAATATATTAATTGGAAAATAAAAAAAGGTAACTATAGTTTTATTAATGATTATAAATCATAATCAAAACTAAATACTCAAAATTAGATATTTACTTTTTAAATAACATTTTAAATATATATATTGAATTTGCATATCTCTATTGTAGCCATTATTTTCATATTTATTTATATTCTGGATATTTTTATATGCTAAGTCATTTCTACTTTTGAAGGGAAATTTCCTATTAATTCAACATTCTTATAATTTTTGGTGTTTTGTTAATGAATTTTTAAAAAATTGTGGCATAAGTCATTTTTCAATATCTCTCTTTAACACAATGGATTTCACCAACCTTGCATGTCACCATCTTTATGAATCATAATTCTGAAAACTAACTATAACTATAATTGTCCATCATGATAATGAATGCCACTAACATTGCATTGTTGTACCTAATTTTGTTTTATGTGTAACAAAAAAATGATGTTAATGAATAAACATTTTTGTTTTGAATCTTGTACGCTTGGAGGGTGAATACACGATTTCCACAAAACTCACATCAAGATATTAATACACATGGACACATTGGGTCAAGGGTTGGTAATTTCCCTCCCAATATTGATTTTATCAAATTTTCAGTATTTCAAACACAACATTGCCATCATGTTTAGAGTTTATTAATAACTTGTGGTTGAGTCAAAAGACTTTTCTTCTAGCTATTAACTTAATTTAACCTCTTCGCTACAAATAAAAGTTGCAACAATCATGCATACCAAATTTCATGGGATTTCTTCAAGGCCCATAAATATTTGTGAAAAAATGTACACATTTTCAAGAGCACATATTTTAATTATTTCCTTATAACAAGTTCCATTCCATAATATTTATTTCCAACCTTTTTTTAAAAAAAATTCCTTTCCACCAACTTGGAAATGACATTACAAATTCTAATGTTTGTTTCCCTTTTCATGATATTTATGTAAATTTTTCATAATTTTAACATTCACATGAATAATGATGAATTTTTATGTCCATTATTCTATTATTTTTGTTGAAATATGAAAGTTGTTGGGAATGTCACTTCCTCAAGATAGTGTGGTTTGTTTACTAGAAAATACTTATCATAATTCCTAACGCCTAACGGAATCTAGTATTACAAACATTAATTAGATCCTTTTTGTAATAGGTTCCAATTATGCCTAATAATTATTGCCTTTGGCTTTCGCTTTTCCTATTAAGATTTCGTCACAAGTATTTCACACGATTTGACTAATATAAAGTATGGATTGCATGTCTTATCATTGATTTGACACTTATTGCCATGTTCCAATGTGCTTCTTCTAACCTTGGATGTAGTTGTTGTCCTCCACCTATTTGCATGAGGTTATTACCCTATCACATTATGCCTTCTTCCACCCCTTATTTCTGCAGTGTTTTTTTTGGATTTCTTCACATTGTATAATATCAACCATGTCTATGTTAACCTAATTGCTAGTTCCAATATGATATTCCTATTCTTTTAATGTCCTGTCACCACTGATTTATTAGAAATCTTTGGTGTTTGTTCATTCCTTTTTCTTGTTCATCTATCCTTCCAAAAGCTAATTTTTTAGAATGAAATATATATATGGCTCTCCACATTTTCCCTCACTTTTTTGTTTTTTTCCAGGCTTGCACCACATTTATGTAATTAACATAATGTATCATAGTTTGTAGCAATTATTGGTTGGGTTTTCACTTAAACAATTTTCAAAGTGATAACCCCATCCTAAATTATATTCTCTGCACCATATTCCATCAACAAACATTATTTTTGGCTACAAGCACATGAATTTTACAATTTTAGTCTAACTTTTATTACTACATTACCTAACTTTCTTGTTTGTGGTTTTCATTGTTGTTGTGTTTTATCCAATTTCATATTCATCCACTCCTTGCTTGGATTATATATCATTGGTTCCTTTTCCTCTTCCTTCAAACCCATCAATTTTTCTGTGGTGTTTGATTCTATTATTGTTGATTCAAATCACTCTAAGTTCCTTCACTACTACTTTTGTGCCCTTTGTAACATGGCAACATTTCATGCTCCTAGATGCTCAGACCTCACCATCATGGTAGACAATTCAAGGACCATGGTTGTCTCTGAACATTGTCTGTGCGCTATGTTTACTTTTTAGCCAGGTTCTTTACATATATTTAAAGATATCTCATATGATTCTAATAAATTTGTCTCAAATTTTCTATACCAAATTCCTATGACCTCCTCGCAAAGGAGACAATGGGTGGTTGGTTGTGGCCATTATTACTTTGTTGGTGATAGTTTGGTTCATAATTCTCAGGAAACCATCCTTACAATAGGAATTGCAAATTTAGTGATCAAGATTGTCAAGCAAGAACTGGAAGTTGATGACATTCTCCCTCAATGTTACGATGTTCTTGCACATTCTATTTTCACTGAACTGTCTAATTCCTCTTCGAGTGAGGACTTGACACCCCTTCCTTTTTCGATGGAATTATCGAAAGGCATTTTTTAGTTTGGTGCCTCTTTGATGTCAAAGCAATCCACCCATGTGGGGAATATTCAATCTGTTATCTCTTGCTTATGTGCAATGGTACTACCAAGACAAACCTCAAATGAATTGTAGACTTTGGATTAAAACAAGATCCCTTTGAAAAAAATTCAATCCTTGCCAATTACTGTCGATGGGTACATCTTGTTTGAATTGTCGCCAATACTTTCAACCGCACAACCCTTCCCAAATGCAAGGCATGGACAGAAAGTATGATGGCCATGCTTGGTGTACCCTAGTCACAACTAGTATAAAATTTTAAAAAATTGGGTTTAGTTTTAGGAAGGTTCGTTGCTTGGGTCACTTGTGATGTGTGCATGATGATTGTGAAAACTTTGTGCACTTTACTTCTCGCAATGAAACATTTTAGTGCGATGAGTGCGCCCACATCCAATCTTAATTCAAATGATAATGATTTCGTTCATTTTTTTTTCGCTTGGATGCAAATTATGTCATACTCCTCTTTTTTGTGTCACAAATTATAGTGGGTGAATCTATTATGTTGTGTGTACACTTTAATATGTGTTAAGAGTGGCGATTCATCTTGGTGTTCACAACCATTTAGTTGTAGATGGAAAATGTTAGGAGTTTGTCAAGGAGACTAGAAGGTTGATCATAGAGGAGGTGGATCGCATGCGTGATGCAAAAATCTTTTCGATTTCCTTCAGTGCCAACAAAACCTTTTTGGCGAATTACTTGCTCAATGATTCTAGCAATGGCACAATGGAGCTTTTCAAGGGTGAATAGTTGGAACACATCCGGAACAAGTTCTGTGAACTTAGCTCTCCCAACATTATAACTCTGTTGTTTCTTTCAAGCGTCATTCATGAGGTGGCTATATTGATAACATCCTTGAATTGAAATCCAAGAGTCGGTATGATTACATGTAGGAGTGTTGCTTCCTAGGCAATTTCATGGACAAAAAATGTTTATTTTCAAGATGTTGATATATGGTGTTGGGAGTGGAGTCAACTTTGTTACACGAATGCAACCTCAAGGGATTTGCAGAACATTTGGATCATGTTTGATCATGTGAAGCATGTTGTTGGTTAGACAACTATGGCTTGTCATGTGTATGATCTTATGTTTTGTGAAGTGTCAACCATAGCGGTTTGTGATATGTAATTTCAAGACACCAAAGCTCAATGACTTATGTGGACAAAGCTTAATGAAACGATGTTGAAACACAAGTTTCCAAAACCCAATTTCAAGGGATTAATGGCTAATAACACACAAATTAATTGGAATGCAGTCAAAATTGTTTATGGTTTAGAGGACCCTTCTATCAGGATGGTTGATAAGGAATGCACTTGTTTATTCCATTGGATTCAATCACTTGATAAACACACCAATCAACTCATCAGACTTGAGTTGCAAAATGAACACAAGGCTCTTTGCCACCAATACAAAAATGCCACATCCCTTGGGGATGCTAATAGTCATTATGCTTTAATTCATTGTTGATGGCTTTCATCTGGGGCTGCTTTTGAGGTAGGTGTCCACAAGCTTAGTAATTGGCTTAACTTTTGGCATTTTTGTGTCAGATAATGGGGAGGTTTCATGGTCCATGTGAGTATTTCTTCTATGAACTCCCTATGACTTCCTTTCTATTTTGTGCATTCAAAACTATAAGACATCCATTTTCACAAAACTTCCATTTGCAGTCTATCTCCTTTTCTATTGTAACATTTCATATTTTTATGATGTTTCCTTTCTTTTGATCTACATAAGTTTAATGATGAGGAGTGGGTGAATGCCCACTTGTAACCTAGTCGAAATTATGCATAACATCTGGTTGTAACAATCGGGGAATTATGGCACATGTCTGTACACAGTGACGTTTGATGATTACATTTGGGCTTTCAAATAGTTTACATAAAATAAAAAATATTTGTGAGGGGGTCCAAGTGGTCATGGACTTGATAGGAATGAATTGTTGTTAGGGAGGGCTTAACAATCTAGTGATCTTGCTAGACTAGCGGCTATTGTGGCAAATTATGCATCCGGATTGTCCTTCTTTTATCGCATTCTACACCTTGAAGGGGAGGAGGTTTTTGGGTTTGCTAAATGACCCACTGATTGTCCTCATGGTGCAAACAATGATTTTCATTACCTTGACCATGTGAATTTTTCTCGTCCATGAGTAACAGTTATTGTTGTTCCACCCAATATTGTTGAAAATGTAGGCATGTAGCAACCACCCTATGGTTCTAGTGCGTGTTTACCTTTGGTATCTCAAGGTGGCCTGAATTGAAAGAAATTATTTATGTTGATGGCCAATGGCGAATTTAACGTTGCAAACTTAGTTTTGTAGTTCAATGTTTTGCATTCTAGAAAACCATGAGGCTCAAATGCAAAACAAATATCAACCATTACAAATTTGTAATTGGAACTCTTGTTCCATGTTATTCAGGGTTCTTGGTAAAATTTCATACCGAATCATTGGAGAACCATATGCACTGGTTTTGTCTCGATGATTTGAGTTGTTGTGTCGATGGGACAACGCAAAAATATGCAGTTGCTAGGCCTTCAGTTACAACTGTATGGCCCATCCAAAAAGGTACTGACTTAATTCAAAAGGAGGTAATAGCTCTACAAGAAGCGAGGTTTTCCTTTGACCATAGTTGTGCTGAAGTTTATTTGGTTCCCAATTATCTAGTGCAAGCATTTCACATGTTGCATGTTATAGTGCTCACAACATTATGCGGTTGGCCGATGCAAATTGTTGGCCCACAACTTGTGGTGGCAAGAAGGTGAAATGGCCTTCTGTTTTCAAAATAACACAACAACACACCAACAATTGAGAGGTTGGCATTTTACTTACCCAATGCAATGTTTTCCCCTTTGTTGATGTCCACTCACTTGGGGATGGACAAATTTACAATATTATTTCAAATGACAAAGGATACGATGTAACTATTGGAAATTTCATTGGATGTTCATGTATTTATTTTTTCACAATGTTGGCAGGTTCTTTGGGTGGTCATGGGGTGTATGTGCAATGTAAACATGTGTATCACGTCTTGCAAACAATCATGTTCTATGGGCTCATGAAAGAGTTCATTCATCATTACACATGGAGTTGGGATGAAGTTCATCATTTGTTGAAGCACTCTAAAGCTTTTGAACTCTTGTGATAGTACATCAAAATTTCAATCATAAACCCCTATGTAGCGAGCCGGACTATGTAGTAAATTTAGATACTAGTTTTGGCCCTTTTTCTTTCTCCACTTTTAAATTTTTCAATCATTGTAAAGTGACGTATATTTATGTATAATACTTTAGCCATTTCAACACATGTTTGTCAAATATTTAATATACTTTGAGAAGTTAATTTTCATCAAATATTTCTAAAGTATGCACTTCCCACCTGTTTCAACATTTTTGAAAATATTGTAATTATTGTCCAAGAGCATTGGACATTTGGAACATTGGTTGCATGAGGAATGATAAAATGCATCTTTTAATTAATAAGAATGTTTTCAAATGTTCACATGATGATGTTCTTGATAACTTTCGTGACCAAACCCATGTTCAAAGTCAATAAGCCATTGTTCATCTCAGAACAAACCATGGATGTGACATGGCAAAATATTCCATGGCTTGTCAAATAATATTTTGCCATGTCAAATAATAATCCATGTGGCAAATGAATACACTAAAAATATTCTATGACATGGTATGGAATGTGTTATAAGATTCCTTCTTGCTCACCTAAGCAAGCTTGCCTATTCATGCTTGCCCACTCACCCATTCGCCTACTAGCATTGTTGGGTTAAACACCATTCACTTTGTAACTTTGTTAAACTCTTTTTCATACACTAGATAATTAATGAATTTTTAAAATATTAATACTACAAAAGAAACTCAACACAATTAAAAAGTTGTTGAACCAATCTTAAGGCATTCATTTCATACCATTTAAATTCCTGAAATCATAAGACCACAAATATGTTACAACTTGCCATCACAAGGAAAGTTCATGGGATTGCAACGTATGAAGCTTTGAACTTCTTTGGACTTTGAAGGAACCTAGCTAAATACAAAATTGTGAAAGATGCACAAGAAACCAAGATCCCCTAGATTGTTGGCTCAATTGTAAAACTCTTACCTCCAACACTCGTTGCCACTCTTTCCTTGTTCCTCATTATCTACATAAATTCCACATACCTAAATGCAAGAAAGCAAATAATCAATACCTTGACAATCTAACAAATAGATCATTGGGAAATAGAGGTACATATTTCATTTTGAAAAGGGGAATGATTTTGTTGAAATAATAACTTGCATTGCCATATGTAAAGGCTTAGGGTTTGCTATAAGACTCTTCTTTTGTTTTTACATGTGATGCACATTTTGACATGCAACCATAGCCAAGAGAATGGAAGAAAAGAAGGCCTTATATGCAATAAAGACAAGTCAAGAACTTCAATCCAAACAAGCTTTCAATGCAATTGTTTTCCCAAAAAAAAATTCACCTCTTGCACAAACACAACATTCTAACATATCAAAAGAAATTCTTTTGATGAATATCCTCAACAAACTACAATGGCTACTCACATGCATAAAATGCCCCCAAACAACCCTAATTTAGTTATTTACAACTAAAAGATCATCTTGTCACATCATACATGTTTCACCAATGCAACTTGGAAGACCTAGACTTCATTCTCTACAACATAGAACATGTAACATCCTCATGACTTGAACAATCAAGACCCTCCCAACATATTTAATGCCAAGGGTCACATTGCTTTCAACTTCATAAATATGGTATGACAACAAATGAATTGTTACAAGAAAATGTCATTCATCCCCTACAAAAGAACTAAACATTGTTGGGTTTGATTAATGCTCATCATAAGTATCTTTGAAATTGCAAAATTTGTAAAAATAATGCCCTTCCAAATGCCCCATGTTTTTTCATCACAAGTATACAAGAGATAAAATTTGAATTGTAATCTTTCTATGATATTAGCTAATGCCTATTACATGGGTGAACTATTTATTTGGCATTCTTTCTTTTGTTTCAACATTTTGTAATGTGTCTTCTTGGGAACAATCACCATGCAATCAAAGATGATATTGTATCACACTAATGTAAGTAATTTGAATTGTAGAAGATAGATAAGAGGTATACAAATGATAGTTAGTCCCATCACGCAACTTGGAAGCATCACATGTGTAGTTATGGTTATCATGTTCAATAGTACAATCTAGCAATTCAAGAATACTTAATGGATTTTTTTCTGGCACTACAAGTCCAAGAAAAGGATGGTTACCGTGACATAAATTTCAATCCCATGTGGCAAGCATAGAAGATGCCATTGATGTTTGGTGTTGAAAATTGTAAATTATGAAAAGGTTTTTTTATATTGATTTGTTTACATATTCTTCTTGGCATTCTCCTATTGGAGATATTAGATTATTTCAATTATCAAATTTTTTTCCACCTTAAATTAAATTAAGTCTTTTTCCATGTCAACTTGTGGCCTATAAATAATAAACATGAATCTACAATTATAATTGAAGTGCTTGACCTACATATTGTGATTGCAAATTGCAAATTTGGTTCTATATGAAAAAAAACATGTCTTGGTGTGTTTTAATTCATTAAATGGCATTCTATATCCATATTTTCTTTAATGGATTTTATATTGTTTTATTTTCAATTGCAAGTTCTTCCAGAATTACTAAAAACTTGACCTTGGCCCACTCCTCTACCACCCTCCCCCCC
>Ga0116231_10006183_pt1 | contig 23055 bp, 18 predicted proteins | sample S1TSphgellanicum_2_FD_89695 | JGI IMG/M metagenome (GOLD analysis project Ga0116231, IMG submission 89695) | Host-associated microbial communities from peat moss isolated from Minnesota, USA - S1T2_Fd - Sphagnum magellanicum MG | ecosystem: Host-associated > Plants > Peat moss > Unclassified...
CATTTGAAAAACACTTTATATAACAATCATCTTCCCTTGGTTCTCCCATGCCCAAAAAGAGTAGGGGATATTACACCTACTTCTTATAAATGGGAGGGATCTTACAAGTGTTAAACCCCTTCGACACATAAGAGTTATGCCTGACAATCTATGAATGTTTGAGTTCATGATAACGTTCCTTGTACTTTGTGGGGGAAGAGTAAAGGCCCTGGGTGGCCGACATTTCCAAAATGTGTTCTATTTCACCCCTTTGTTTTGGGAATGTTTGGCATTGAGCTTTACCCTACATGTAAAGCACTCAAAAAAAAATTCTTTTGTAAAAAGCATGGATATCCCATTTAGGGCTCAATGCCAGTTTTTTTTTATAGAAATAATGTGATACACAATGGAAGAAAAATTACCTTGGGTAGGGTGCCCTCAAATGACACTTTAAAAAAATTGTAGGGTAATGCCCAAGGAGTGAGGCATTCTTGAAATAAGTATCTGCCCAAGGTCAAAAGAAGCTTATTTCGGGAAAACTCCCCTCCTCGGGTCTTACCTGATAAAGCACCAGCAGAAAATTTTAACCAAAAAAATTCACTATACCCAGCAGATATACATTGGGTATAATGAGAAAATGGGGGAAAAAAAAAAAAAATGCTCATTTTTCAAAACAACCCCTCCTTTGCTGAGCATACATTCTGCTGTATAACATGCCCTCCAATACCTTACCCTAAGGTCAGTTTCGTCACTAAACAATCCTCAAAATAGTGAAATGAAATTTTGTGAAAATATGTAGTTGACATGTTGAAAATTATCATAATTATCGTAGGCTACATTATGAATAATTTCACTATGCATATCACAATATTATACTAGATGATGGAAAATTTTATAATTTCAAAATTTTAGAAAGAATTCAGTTTTTCAAAAAAAATAAATTTATTTTGTCAATGTGGAAACTGACCCTAGGCTATGTACATCAGAATAAATGGCCAATTCTGCCATGAAGACCACCTTGAAGCCTTGGGTGAACCAGCACCCACACTGGTACCGTGGGAAAAGCCCCAAAATGGTTTTGGCTCAGCACAATTTTACAGTGGCTGGTAAATTGCGCGGCCACGCTACGTACCTACAGAGAAGAGTGTAATAAATATGATCTGACTTCCGTTTAGTGTTTTTGATTGGCCCATCATATTGATTGGTCCAGGTGGTTTGCTATTAGTAATCCCCCACCTATTTGCTGTCCTGGTTTCAGTTTGATGGGCGGGGTTGCAAAAAAGTAAATTTAAGTAAAACTTGGATGTGAAAAATATTTAGTAGGGTTCACATATTGAGAAGCGCTGGAGGAGGCTGTTATACCTTACACTTCATCTGTTCCCTAGACCAAAAAAATTGGTACCTGTAGACGTGAGAGCAAGGAAATAGACACCTAGTGCAGTTGAGAAAAGGAGAAAGGTGAAAAGAAAGATTTTGGGTTTTGGAAGGGAAGAGGGAAGTGCAGCAGGTACTACCCTAGCCTAAGGTCAAGTTTCCACATTGACGAAACGAATTCGTATTTAAAATTTTGAAATTATATTTTTTTCCATAATTTACTATTACATTGTGATATGAATAGCGAAATTATTCAGAATATAACCTAGGATAATTAGGATGATTTTCAAGATGACAACTTCATATTTTCACAAAATTTCATTTCACTATTTTGAGGATTATTTTAATGACGAAACTGACCTTAGGGTAAGGTAGTTTTTACCTATCTCTCTTTTTCACAAAGAAAACAAGCAGCTGGTGGCACAAATGCTCTGCCCCTTTAAATTATATACATAAAGGATGATAAATTCCACAGTAGCTACCTGGGCCAGTTCGACACTAAGTATATTATTTCCAGAACTGTTGAGACTTTGAGTCGCCACAAAAACAAAACAAAACAAAAACAGACAGACAGACAGAGACACACACACACAGAGAGAAAAACACACACAAAGGGCCACTAAAGTATTCCACATATTAAACTGAAAACATATGGCGATAAGCACAGTGAAGCTCTCAAGTGGATCCTTCACTAGTTACGCCGGAAAAGTTTCTATGGTAGACACCAAATGGCGCTAGAATGTAGAGAAACCAAACTTTGGCCCATCACAAAATGTCTCCTGTGCGCTAGTAGTCTTCTACCCTTGAAGAGCACAGAGCCAAGAAAGGACTTCTTTGTACATGGGAGGGTACTGTTTGACAGAACAAGAAGAAGAGGGTAGTTTGCAGCTGCATTGCTTCTTTTTTTGTTTGGTTTGTTTGTTTTTGTTGTTGTTTCCATGGCCGTGGTGCTGGGCGTCGGTCGGTCGCTGGTTTGGACCGGAGTTGTGGCTTTCGTGGTTTTCGTGCTCTTCGCTGCCTACCAAGCCTCGACGATCTCCAACTCCCCGCCGGTGTTTCGTAGATGGCAATCCACAGTCAGCAATTTCGTCTACGGAGCCTGGAACGTATCCCCCGTGACTTCGGCGCCGTTTTTTTTCAATTCCAGATCTATCATCGGCGGTGCTCAGGTACCTATGTTTGCTGTTTTGGTGCTTCGTGGAACAATCAATCAATCCTCTGCAATCTTGTTGTCGTTGTGATTCTTATCACGGTTCCTTATCGTTTCTTTCTCGATGATGCCACTGCCGCTGTGAAGGTTTCTTGTTTCTTGTTCTTGGATAGTTTTGCTGCTTGGAGTTGGAGGTAGTATCAAGAACCGGAAATTCTTTTGTTTTCTTTGTGTCGTGTTTGGGTTGCGGTTGATGCGTTGCGGGGGGGAGCGACGTTTTGTTTCACCATCGGTTTCGGTAGCCGGAATGTTCTTGGTGTCGATCCAGTTTGCAGCAGAGCCCCCCGAAAAACCTTTTGACTAACGAGGAGACTGAGTGTTCCAAAATCTCTCTCTCCACAGATGCAGCGGTTGGAATACGACGGGGTTAAGGGAAAGAGGAGGAGAGTGGCAATTTGTTTGGTTGGAGCCGCCCGTGCCTTCGAATTATCGGGAGGCAGTCTGAAGAAGTACCTGCTGGACGCTTCCACTGACGCTGATGTCTTTTTGCATTCGCCTCTAGACAAAGATTCCTACAAGTTCTTGATGTTGAAAGGTGTCTCCAATCTGACTGCTGCACACATCTTCATTCCGCAACAACTGCCAGAGTCAGATCTTCAGCGACAAGTCCTCACTGGTGTAAATTCACCAAATGGAATACAGGTCTGGCCATACCAACCGAAAGGTTTATATCTTTCATTTCTTTTTCTCTCCTTTGTCTTCACTTCATTGAGAGGAGGTGGAAAGATGAAATCTTTGCTGAGAACCCATAAGAATACAGACCTTAGTACACTACACCACCAGTTTGGCACATAATGCCCTCAAGCCTCTCCTTTTCAGTTGCTTGCCTGCATGTGTGTGGATAACAACACACTTCAATGTCTGGAGTTCATTTTTGGAGTCAGATCTTGAGATATTGTTGACGTTCTGAACTAAGAAGTTGCAGTGACTTTTTTTTGCATATTGGGTAGTGCTTCATAAGTTTCCAGAGTTTGCAGGAAAAACATACCTATCATCACCTTCTACTGTATGTATGAGCAAGCTTGCATAAGACTGAATGTTGCTGGTACTATGATAGTTTTGATCAGTTTTGCTTGAGAGACCTTGTTAGGACAGATAGTTAGATAGATATTGATGGTCTGAGCTATAAAAGTTTACAGTTGTTATGCATGATCAGGGCTTGCTGCAGTACTTCAACTTGGTGGAAGGGTGTCTGCACATGATAGAGAAACATGAGATGCAGCACAACATCACATATGGGTGGATTATCAGGACCAGGGTTGATGGCTACTGGAATGGACAAGTTCCATCACTTGAGTCACTGGATCCAACTTTTTATTATGTACCTTCTGGGTCCCAGTATGGTGGCCTGAATGACAGGTTTGGCATGGGCAATGCAAATACTAGCAGGGCAGCATTGGCAAGACTCAGCTTGCTGCCATTGCTCCATAGCAGGGGTTTGAGACAGCTCAATTCAGAGACAGCATTCAAAGCTCAGTTGGTTGAATCTCAGATACCTTTCAAATTCCTTGAACTTCCGTTCTGTATACTTACCACACGGAAGTACTCATGGCCACCAGCCTTTTGGGGGGTCCCAGTAACTTCCATCACAACAAAGGGGCCTCTGAATGGCTCAAAATGCAGACCATGCACTCCCAGGGCTATGGGACCAGAAGCACAGGCTGTTGTCGATAAGCTGAGCAAGGGTTGGGGATGGCCTGGTCTTATTGAAGGCCTTCAACTTTGTGATGCCCAAGGCGACTGGGAACGACACTGGGAAAGATTCTTTCCAAAAAGACCTGGGTTTGATGTTTCCCTTGACATGATCAGAATGCAAAACATGACTCTGGCCAGTTGTATTCAAGAGATTGAGGACTTTCAGCAGCAATGGGAGGTTTGGGATGCTCCACCAGCCAAAATAATATGTGAGCAAAGGTTTGTATTTAATATTCTCCTGTGGGCCTCACAGTGTCTCATTCTATTTTTGATGCTAGTTTCTGAATGTCCATGTACCTAGGAAAAGGCTAAATGACTTCTTCTAATCAGGGTTTGTGGCATCTTGGGTGTCTAAACTGACCTTTGTCACTGGTTTTCTTTAGAGCACAAGATTAAAATATGTTTATTATCCACTGAGGCTTGACTTGCATAGAGATGGGTGGATGATGGCACGGCTCTTGTTTCATATGTAGGAATAATGAGAAATAAATGTATCAAAGGCTAGAGAAGAAGAGGTTTACTAAAAATATGATTGGTGATGCAGGTTGAGTTAACTGATTTAGAAGGCAGTCTTATGCTGGCAGAGTTATGTGCATATGCTCATCACCTCTGGATAGATGCTGTAAGACTCCTGCACGCTTTCTGAACATAGCATTCTTGTTGTCCACCCTCAACTTTTTTGTCACAATCAGGCACTTGATGTTAAATGCTCAAAGGTTAATATGAGTGGTTTCCTAATTAGACTTAATCACCGTCGTGGTTTCCTGCCTTTGCTTCCACCAATATAAATGGGATCTCCTTTGGACCTTTGAAAGTAGTCTTTAAAATCTCAATCAGCAACCACTTCTCTGACATTGGTGACTTGTGCAACTCCAAGATATGTGGTCCCAACCATTCCACATGCCTCCAACCACCACTAGAATACTTTTTCAATTGCTGAGCATTAAGGAATCTGGTTGTTTGCCCTTCAGGTGAATAATTGCAAAGGAAAACATGCTTGATGTGATGTGTTCATGTTCAATCTTGTTGTGTTTGTTTTGGATTTGCTGGAACTGACACAGAATTGTTAACCTTCGAAGTGTAATTATGGAGTTTCTCTGCAATCTGAGAAATTTGGCATGTTCATGTTTTGTATTGTGTTGCAGGGTGTAGATCATGGATCTAGCAACATTGACAGGAGCTTGGGGTATATTGTGACAATGTTGCAGGTACTTGCCTCCATAACAGCCCTTTATTCTGTTACCCTTAAATCATGTAGACAATTATGAGCATTTTTGTCTGAGCAGTGTCACAATTTCTCAGGAAATCCTTCATTATGGCCTATGCTGGAATGTGTTTGCTCTCATGTATTCTGGGAATGGCTCATTTCTCTTCTCTTAATTGTCACCATGAACTTCATGTACTACTTGAATATTCGGTTCTTCAAGTCTTTGTGGACATGGCCTTTTTTCCAAAAGCTTTGGAATTCTCTTGCAAATTGAATACATTGACTCTTGAAAGATTTTAGCTTAACAGACCAACTATGAAATTTTGTTCTTCAGATTTAAAAGGTGCTGCCCATATTTGTTTATGATGAATCTGGTACTTACTTAGTAGACCTGTGACTTTGGACCTATTCAAAGAACTGTACTCATCAGTGAATTTCAGTACTAACAAGCTCCTTTTCGCCATGCATAAACTAAACCGTCTTGTTCTCTCTTTTAGTTTTCAATCTTGGAGAATTGACTCATGGATGAAGTACTACCTTTTTTATTAGTTTAGTTTAAAAGGTTAAAAGTTGTACGACACTGTTATCTTTTTGCTTCTGTTTCATATTTTCAATTTCTTACACGTTGGATTTTCCCTCATCAGGTGCAGTTTGGTATACCAAGTGACGAGATAACTCAGCAGCTGACAACCAGTGTCTACAGTTGGGCATAATTGCTCAATGCCTCTTTGATAGCTGAATCTCCACATATTTATTCATTATGGTCTTTTGTGGTGTTTAGAAATCCTTGTCTCAACTGTGCCATTTTCCAGGCTAGCATGGCATTTACTTGGACCATTTTTGTTAGTTTGCAGTTATCTGCCCATTTCATGTTTCGATTAAGCTATAGCCAAATAGTTTCTTACAAGGGGACATGAAGCACACAAAAGCACAAGATTCTGCGCTTCAGACTTCTTGTCAGGTTATCTTTGCTTCTAAATGTAGCTAATGTACAGGACTTCTGATTTCTAGCTTAAACAAGCCAACCTGCTGTGTCCCAGGCAGTTGGTAGATGTTATCTAAACCCTAACCCCTCAACCCACACTTCACTACCCAATCCAAACCTCCCGTTTCAATCTCTAGTTTTTGGGTTAATCTTGTTCTTACCTTTCAGAAGTAAACAAATCTTTGTTTCAGTATGCATATTCTCTCCTGCAGGGGCACACAAATATGACCAGAATTGAGCATGCGCTTCACAGGAGTGTTGCCATACAGTCCTTCGTCTGATGGTTGTAGCATTTCCACCCCCCAATAGTAATTTCAACATGCGGGGGTCAGCAGGAGTTGTTTTGCCAATGACACATCATTAGTCCACACAAACTTAGGTACCCGAATCCTGGAAACTCAAATGGTCAAATCTCTACAATATAAGTGCAGTAAACCTAGTAGTATCTGCAGTATTATTTCTCTCAATAATCAAATAATAGACATGGGACTCCTCCTGGCATAAGGTTTCACAAGCATTAAAACCTGGCAACTTTAGTTCAAATGCTTATGCTACCCTAGATCTCCACAAAAATTGTTTCAATAAAATCTATTCTCTTATTGGCAGCCGCTTGTTTTCCAAACAGTCAATACTTGATACCCTGTGATGAGAAGGGCATGGCATACTCTAGTGTTTAAACTTGGGATATATAAGTAGATGTACATACATATGTATGTACGTGCGTGTGTGTATGTGTGTGTGTGTTCAGTTAAGGTTTCCACTCAGTCTTCATCCCCTTTCACATCCAGTGGATTGCCAGCAAGCCAGCTCCACACACCAGTGCTCTGCTGTTTTTGTACTGCTTGAACTGCAGCTTCATCTGAGGCAGCCTTCTGACGTTGTAGAAGGTCCAGCTCCTTTTGCAATGTCTCCATAGATTGGAGCTTTTGTCTTAATTCTGCAACATCCACCTGTGCATGCAACGTAGTATATTTGAGAGTCAGAATTTACTGCAGTGAAGGACTTGACAGCTCTGATCACTGTTGGAGAGATCTCTCAACCCCTTTCACCTTGCTAATCTCAATCCATTTCACGAAAGGAACACCCAAATCCCTGAAATATTCTCTCCCTTGGAAAAATCACTCTCCCCTACTCTTCTGCCACATATTTCCTTTGTACATGGGTCCAAAAATGAATGAAATGTCAAGTACATAGCAAAGGCTCAGAAGAGTTAGACACTAAGTAAGACAATCTGGTACTTAAGAATGTTTCTTGCTCTTCCCAACTCTTGACACCAACCCAATTCATCCTCGAAAATGCTGGTGATGTTACCTCAAGGCGGAAAGACCTGGATTGCTCTGCTGCCAGCTGCTGACGTACTGAGTGCAGCTCCTACAAAACATTAGGAGATGTGAGGATGGTGTATATACCTTCACTCAAAGTAGTGAGTGAAATTCACTTTCCAGCCTCAAAATCGGCAGACATCTTGCTTGGACACACTCTAACAACATCAATCAGTAAAATTCACTTACCCTATGCCACATGTGATCAAATTATAGTTTCAAACTAGTGAGAGCTCGAGAAGATTTGAAATAGGGATCAGACCTGTTCTAATTCAGATGAAGAAAACTGGGAGGCTGCAAGCTCATTCTGTAGCTTTGCACACTCAGCTTGTGCTGCTAGAGTTGCTGCCTGCAATTCCTCATTCACTTTAAGGGCTAATGCCAGCTTCTCTCTTGTTACCTGCAACTCCTCATTCTCTTCAAGGGCTAATGCCAGCTTCTCTCGTGTTGCCTGCAACTCCTCATTCACTTTAAGGGCTAATGCCAGCTTCTCTCTTGTTGCAGGATCAGCTAAAACATGCTGCAAATCATGCATGCACAACACAAGCTAAGAAGCATGCTTATAGTGAAGAGGACTTAGCCTCCATGACACAATTGTGCATACTAGTTGTAGATGTCTGAAAAGGTGAGTTACAAATGGTACCTCTGACTCTTCTGTCAGCAGCTTCACAGCCATAGAATCTTGCACAGTCTCTGACACTTCTTTTGGCTCCACCACTGTCTCTTGTGTATCTGAAGAGGATGATGATGATTTGCCATTCACCAGAGAACTATGTGCTGGTGGAGAAGGAGCAGCAACTGCTGTGGCTGCAGACACAGCTGCAGCTGCTGCAGCTGAAGACTCCAAAATCTTTGATTGTACCTTCTCTGCAGGAAATGTTCGAAATACATAAACCTGCAACAAAGTCATCATTCACTCAGTGCTCTCCTCATTACACATCCTTGGGCACCCACTCGAAGGAAAACACAAAACACTCCAAAAAGGGAGCAAAAGCTACACACCTGATTGTTGAAGTGTCCATTGTATCCACCAAATGCTAGTAAGGAGTCTTCCACGACCACAACACTCAAACCCTGTCATCACCATGACAAGAACATGACTTTCTTGAGAATGAAATTCTGTATTCCTCCAAATTATTACAAGAAAAAGTGCAATTTCATGGCATCAAGAAACCTTCCCAGGACAGAGACTTCTGTTGTAACTGACTGGAGATGTTCAGCAGTAGTAGACTACTAAACTGTAACAATAACAACTTTCCCAGCTAGGTGTCAGAACAATTTCAAAACTGCATAAAATAACCAGTATTCAAGAGATACGATGCTCACTTCACTGGCAACAGCTGCTCGTCCCTTCACTGTAGCTACTACCGACCACACCAAGGTGTCCATGTTCAAAACCAGGGTGTCAGAAATGCCTGTTTCACCATCACACTCAGCTCAGGAGCAGCAACATTGCACAAAAGATTCATCCTACAATCACAGAAGCTTGCTAAGACTCTTGAGGTCATTTGAATGGAAAAAACACTGCTACAAGAAAACCATAAAACTCTGTCTCCTTTTCTTTGGTGTCAGATCATATCAGACATAACTAATGTTTAAAGAAATCCAATCCAATCCAAACCAATCCCTGTGAAAGAGAGAACATGAACTGGGACAGATGGAGGATACAAAAGAAGGGGAGGCATTGCAAATACCACTCTTGTTGTCTCCACCGCCAATGATGTACAAACTGTTGCCAATAGTTGCACCAGCATGCCCAGCACGTGGTGATGGTACCGTACCTCCTGTCTGAGCTTGTGACCACTCCATCTGCCAAACCTCATTACACCACAGCCAATCAACCATCCACCTTCAGACATTGCAGAACATGGTTCCATTTGATTGCAGAACATGCCCAAAGACAAAATGATGCCAATATTTTCCAAGTGAACGACCACCATGTTCCATTCCTTTTGGTTTCTGCCAGGGCGCAATCAGAATGGGTACTTCCATGGAGCTTGTCCACTCAGTGTTTCCAAGTGAAACCCATAGTGAGAACAAAAAGAACCAAGGCCTCCTCCCAAGTAGAAACTTAGTATTGTATGGCAACAGACAATCTGGACAATAGCATTGATGGGGATCACAGTTGAGTCTAGCAATTGATACACAATTAGGCTCCTATCAAGCCATACATCTCAAGCATTCTACATGGGCATTGTGTCAGTAAAATGGGCATTTCGTCATAGCTACCGAAACTGCAAGGAGGGGGGGAGAGAACAAATTACACTATCAAGGTCAAGCACATATAGGTCATTGTAGCAGCTAGAATGTGAACCACCACCAAATAAGAAAAGATAACGGTCTCCATGAGCTGCTGCAACATGGTCTGAACGTGGAGATGGTCGTGTCCCACTACAGCAAACCCAACATCACAGCTACAGTCAGAAAAACAAGATTTCCATGCAGTTGAAAGAGGTAAGATGGAGGGCAACTTGCCTTCAAGATGTGCTGAGGCTAGCTGCTCAGACACAAGACACACACACTAACCAGCTAGAATTATATGAAGCTGCTATGTGAGAACATGAGAGTGTGCAAACACAATCACAATGCAGTTAGCATGGGACAGAGTGCACCTAGTATCAACAGCTTTCCATGTCAATGTTTCCAAGTCCAGAATGTTGAGATCGTTCATAAGGCGCCTCTTGGAATCCTCTCCTCCAAACATAACTAAGGTTGAACCCACAAGTGTCACTGATTGGCCACCACGTGCAATCTGAAGCCCCAAAAAAAAACATACCAAATTAAACAAGCACCCTTCTTGGTCTCTGTAAGACTTGACCTTTGCATATGGCACAATGGACCAAAGTCATGGAAGAGAGCAGAGCAAGGGAAACCTTACAGGAGTCTTGCCATGGACGTCAAGAATGGTCCAGGTCATAGTATGTGTATCAAAAGCACGCACTGCATGCACACCCAAAGGACACACAGCACACAGTAGTTAGAACTAACATTCAGACAGTCAAAACTGCTTGAGGCACACAAAAAAGAAAATAAATCCACAGTAAATATTTATATACCCTGAGGGTAATCGCCCCACCTGTTACAGTATCTACGGGTTCTTTTGAATGGCCAGCCACTGCAAGCAGCTTTGTGCCCCACCGAATCTGTACAAAAACATAATTCAGAATGCACTGGTTTCCAAAACACTGCTACAGTAGGGAGTTGCAACAAACATGAGAAGACAACAGGGTTAGAAGAGGATTTTCCAAAATCAAAATCCTTGAAGTTGCAGATGGGTCCTTGACCAATACACCTAACTGTGTAGATGACATACCAGGCTATGTCCTGCACATGGAGGGAACCAAGAGGACAATTGTTTCTGCTGTTCTGAGAGAGGTGACTGAGGAACTTTCTCCACCTTTGACCATTCAAGAGTTTTCAGATCGAGAAACTGCAGATAGCAAAACACCCACATGAGCAACAAAACTGGGGGTCTAAGATTTTAACTTGGGAAAACCATAGGGGATCGTTATGGTCGTAAAATCTTGTAACAAGTTCCTCAGTCTTTGGAAATCAAACATCAAAAGATGTGCAGTGTTGTGAAAAAATGACTTGTGTACCTGCACATCATTTAAGTAGCGACCATTGTGATTGCCTCCGATGACATATAGCTTATTATTTACAACTTCTGCTGCATGCTGCAAGTCCAAGTACCCACCCAAACATTCAGCAAAACTCACAGTAGAGCTCAAGTCCTCATCCTGCAATGTGAATGTCCTGAACACTGACCCAAATCTGAGTTTCAGACAACCATAATCCCCTAAACACCTCTCCAACCAAATTTGCTCTCTCCAGACATTCACTGAGCATTTTGGACCAAAAGCATGATGAAAAGCCTTTTGACCTAACAAAAACACTGCCCAGTAATCAATGCCTTCACCCAGAACATCAGAGGTAATTCTGCCACTGAGGACTGGTCTCAACCATACACTCTTGAGAAACAGTTTGACGGATTTATCCAAACAGAAGGGACAACCATAGTTGTTCATCACCTGGTAGCGAGCTGAGGGTCTTCGACCGGTCACAGTTGGCAACACCCACTCATTGTAAACAGGAATTGCCCTCACTCCCTCTGCAACTTCCTCCACTTCTGTGGTGTTGAAAACTCCATTTAGTTTCGAGAGGCCATTTGATGCAGGTGGAGCCTCTACAACAGGCATCTCATCCTCCACTTTATCCTCCCCATTCAACTCCACTGCCACAACCACCTTCTCATTCTCTGTTTCTCCTTGTACAGCAGGTTCTGAGTCCACAACAGGAGGGGGTGGCTGGAAGATATCATATATCGTTAGTGCACAAAACAACCATGATGCACGTTTGACATGGCATCTGGCAGCTGATCAAAACACCTATCTAGATGGAACAGAAAATGGTACATCAAAGCTACAGATCAGAAACAACAAAATATTACTTTACTAGTCCAATGATGAACAGCAACACACAGCTAAGTTCAGCAACCTACATCATTCCACACGACCTCTTTGTCTTGCTCTTGAGCTTTTGACCACCAGCTAGGATCCTCCTCCTATCAGGACAAGCAGACAGGGAGAGAGAAATGAGCCAATAGGGAATAAAACTGTGCAGATATGAATTACAAATGTGAGGTAAGCTTCAATTCAACCATACACAAAAGCACCTCTCAACCTGTAAAAGTCATCCTCTTTCATGGTGGGGAAAATGGTACTGAAAACAAAATACAGTGTGTGCAGAACCCAACAACCTCTAGTGTTCGAATGAAGAGCCTCATAGCCTCCATTGAGTCCATCCGTCCCAGTTGGTTCCAACTGCAAAAGAAACCCAAAACAAGCATAGAACAGAATCAGCAGCAACTAAAAACTTGCAGAGCCCTCAGTAGATCTCAATGTGATGGTGAAAAAAAATGCCAAGAAACATGTAAGGTACCGTATGACACAGATGTTGTACCTTGTCCATTTTGCAAGATCAATCACATTCCAACTCCAAGGTTTCGGCACGTTGCAAGGTCCCACTGTTGCCTGCTCAGATTAAGAACACTCCCAACTTCTCAACCTTTGTAACACCACTTCCTCTGATCTGTACTTCTCTAAACATGCAGTTTTCAATGCAATCCTTCTGAGTGTCTCTTTGCTGCCAAAAAGTCCTTGCGTGCTAGGAGCTTGCAGTTCCATCTCAATGACATTTCCAAAAAATGGTCTTATCCCAAGGAATAAGAGCCCTATATGAGACAACACACAACCATAGGACTGCTGGGAATACAGCATCTGCAAGGATATCCAAATCAATTTGCTCCTTGAAGGAGAAGGAGCCAGCAGCAGACCTGTTTGTAAAGCCCATAAAGGAGAAGGGTGGTGTCATCTGACAACCCAAGAGATGATGACTTGAGTGAATCAACATTGCCAGGTGAAGATGCAGAAAACCCTGCATATGCTGCTCCAGCATAAAACCGATCTGGATACGGCAATGTTGCTGCTGCCATCCCCACATTCGTCATCATTCTACCCCCACCTACTATGCATGTGTGGAACTGCTGATCTCCAAGCTTCAGATCCAGCAGCCACACCAGCTGTATTGCCCTTTGTGCTCACCTTCTGGCTAGCTTTGATGGGAGGAACTGATCAATCTTGAGTGGGAAGAATTCAAAGTCTGCACCTTTCTGCAAGTAGGAAAAACCATAGTTTGAGAGAGGAATGAAGGAGGATTGGAAGCTTAATCTCTACACACTCTGCTATTCCTGTCTGAGCTGCTTCCCAGGTGTAGAATTAGCATTGAGCTGACTGTTGTGATGTCATTTTTTTCATCCCTGGAAATGGCTGCCTCTTCCAGGATTTGGTCTGACAAACTTTTTTTCTGAATGCAGTTCCATTGGTCATCAACAACATACCCAAATTTGAAGGGATGGAATTCTTCCACCACGGGAGGAACAACATTGCCATTTATGCATGCATGCATGCATGCATTCCACAAAAAACACAAGGACAAAGCTCACCAGGTGACTGACTGACACAAAGGACAACAAGTCCTCCTAAACCATAACAGCTCTTCTAGACTTGCATCGTAGATTTTCTCCCCACCCACCCACAGAGATCTTGTTCTCTTTAACTGCTGCAAAAATCACTGCAAAAATTAGGGTTACCAATCTCTACCAGATCCGAGTAACAAGATGCAAATGGGTGCTCTCAGTCTTCCTTTCTCTTGCACCAGATGCAAATGGGTAATCTTAGTTTTCCATATTCTTGAAGAATCTGCAAAAATCTGCACTTCTCCATTCCACCCCCAACCGACCCACCCACCCACTGTCCATCCAGCTTCTCCACTCCTCTCCCAAACCACAAACCAGACAAGACCCAAAAAAAAGAAGACAGACAGAGACAAACAGACATCACAAAAACACAAACCCATTTCCCCATTCTATTTCGTTGTTGAAGTTCTGTGTTTGATTTTTACCTCTGAACTTCCTTCCTTCCTTCCTTCCTTGTTCTCCTCAAAGCTCCACTTCCTAAACTTCAGATTTTCTTTCTCTTTCTTTCCACCCCACAAACACACACACACATGCTCTCTTCTGCTCAGCTCTGTTCTGTTCCTCACTGGATGAATGAATGAATGCAATGGGTTCCTTAGCTTTTTTGCCCACACTACGACAACTTCATTTTTTTGTGGGTTTTCCTTTTGTTTTTTTTTGTAGGGGAGTATTGGGTCTTGTTTGAGGGTTTTTAGGGTTTTTTCCTTTGTGTGTGTGTTTTATTTGGGGGGTTTTTTAGGGTGCGTATGGAAGACTCTACCGCCTTCTTCTTCGTCTTGTTGCCCTTTCCAACTCATTTCCTTTCCTACTTACTTTTCCACCCTCTCTTTGTCTTTACATGGTGGTGTTTGGGGCCACCTAAATGTCCACTCAGCCTTAGTGGACTTTTTGGGCCTGTTTTCTTCAAGTCTTCATTATTAGGTCCTAGGTACTTTAGTTTCTTTTCTCTCTTTTTTTAATTTCAAGAATGTGGTTTTTTTGTTTTTTTTTTGGGTGTGCCAATTTTGTGATGTTGCTCAAGTGATGATCATCATCCATAAGTATATTTAGCCAAATTTGATGATATTCAAAATATGAAAGTAGGAAATTTTAAGCTATGCTTTCATTATTTAGGCAATTGTGGTGGTTTTATTTTTCTTTATTAGACAACTTTTTTCCCCAAAAACACCACTTTGGAAGAATAATATTTTTGAGAGAATAATATTTTTTCTTCCAAAATAGTTTTCACAAAGTAGTGAATTCTGTGAAATTTTGCCACCCAACCAAATTTTCAGATTTGTTCAGCCTGAAAAATATAATTCCAACACATTCAAGGATTTTTGTTGAAAAAAAAGGCCCCAATTCACCAGATTAGAGAATGGGTTTATAATATATAATCACCAGATTTCTAAAAACATATTCTAACACTAACCAAAATTTTAAAAGGATTCTAAAGGAACTCTACTTTCATAAGTGTTGTGTATAAGTCAAATTGAAACCCGACTTTTTATCCAAATTTTGTTCAATTCTCACAAATTACAATGAATATTTTCCATATGTGACATTCTTGTAAAAATTATTTCCCAATATAACATTTAGCACAAAGGAAAAGATAAACATTTACAACCCAATTTGTCAAGCACTCAGAAGTTATGGGGTTGGTTGGGGGGAGGGTAGGAGGAGGAGGAGGAGGAGGAGGGACTATAGCTGCAATAGGGTTGTCCTTGCAACTATTGTATTTGGACCTTGGTGCCATGATTTTTTTCCCTTGACATAATAACAATAATAATGAGGGGGAAGGTAAAGAAGAGAGGAGCTACGTGGTTGACAAGCAAATGGCAAAAGGATCCTCTTAGGACGTGAGGCCAAAAGGCATAAGCCTCTCATTTGATACCTCATAATAGTGGGTACCAACATTAGTGATATAGGTAGAGTTCATGAAAGGTTTAAAGGGTTTGTCAATGTTGATTGATTGAAGAAGGAATTAGGTTCAACCTCGTGTTGGCCAGTTATTGAAAAAGCACTCGGGTATCAACCTAGGTTTCGATAACTTATCAATCCATTATTCTTTTTTTTTTAAATTTGATAAATGACTTACTCATCTAGTATATTGAATTTTTAAATTTTAATAATTCACCCGGATGACTTGGTCATCATCCAGGTGGGTTATTCGATCCTAAAACACTAAACATGTTTAAGATAGAAAAAAATGAGAATTTTTTTTTAAAAATCTTATAATCAGCATATAATTGGCAATATAGTCAATGGTTCTCAACTAGGTATTTGATAACCAACTCTTATGAGTAATTAATGATTGTTACCCAAAAAAACCAACCCCCAAGTAAATTGACAATTGAGAGTATTATTTTGATAATGAAATTGATAATTGGCATGTCTAAATTCTTTAAAATTTTCATAACCTACTCCACCAATTATTGCCAAGAACCAGTTACCAACTAACACTGGTTTAAATTCAAACCAATGTTGGGTGAGTATTTAACTTTTGAACATGCCACTTGGTATAATATCGGTAATAGGTTGCAAGGCTAATTTTTGGCGGGTATGAGGCAAATACATACATACCTTGGCTATTGCGAGTGGTACAACCTTAATATGAAGTTGGTATTACCTCAAGTCCCTACCAGACAAGTATTGATACAAGGTTAGTATTACTTCATGTCAGTACTAGGTAGGCACTAAACCCTAAACCTGGGCACCCTAAACCCTTCATGCATGCCTCACTCGAAAGGCATTACCTGACTTAAAGAGCCACAATATATATATATATATATATATATTCCCCATGCTACTCAATGGGTATCATAGGGAAAAATGAAAGAAGAGAGCAAGCATTTTGAAGAACCCACAACAAGCAATGTTTTTTTAGTTCCATCTTGTGATGTTGCTCAACTTGCAATAATCCATAAGCATATTTAGCCAAGTTTGGCAATATTCAAAATATGAAAATAGAAAAATCTTAAGCGCCCTTTTGTATTGAAAGCAATTGTGGCAATTTTTTAAATAAAATGCTCTATTTTGGCAAACTTATTTCTTTTTAAAACAGGAAATTTTTGACAAAATATTCTTTTATCAAAATATTTTTCACAAAATGAAGAAAATTAGCCACCAAAAAAATTGATGGCAACCATAGGTTCAAAAATGTGAAGAATTGATCTCATAATCTTAGATGAAATTGAATCAAAGTAAAAATAACTAATTGGAACCAAAACCATAAAGTCCATCAAGTTTTTTTTAATTTCAAAAACTTGAACTATAAATTATCTTCAAATATGTTGCAATTGTATCTCAAGGTTGTGGATACAAGTTCTTTTTATATAGTTTGGAAAAAATGCATTGTTTACATAAGTAATTGAAATCTCAATATCAATTTCTAGTTGTCATTCAAAACACAAATCATTCTCAAAATCAAATAAGTCAATAGGTAACTATGAACAACCTTAAAATAATGTGCAATGAAACATTTATTGAAGTTACTATGAACAAAAGAAAATAATATATTTTGTCTACATTAATGATAATCTTTAGTTATTCATAACTTGTTTTGACCTAGGTTTATGGTTTACTCTGTATCAAAATTTAGTAGGTAAATAATCCATTTATAGATGTTTGAAATACATTTGTAAATATTTGTTTTGATTTTTTTAAATGATGTTTTTTCAATGTAAATAAAGAGGAGGAAGAAAACTTCAAAATGAAAAATATGAGTTAAAGAAGAAGAAATTTGAAAATAATCGCCATGGCAACTTCCTAGTACCATGGCAAATTCAATATTTCAGTGTCAAATAATCACTTTTATTTTATTTTATTTTATTTCAAAAAAAGAATATTTTAAAATATTTCATATGTTCTTTCACAAAACTCTTAAACTTTAAATTTTTTCTTTTATGGTATTACAAAAAGGAAGAAAGAGAAGGATTGTTCATGACCCCAAATGTTGATGGTATGATCCTACATTTTTATCATTTGTGGGTGTTGTGTAAAAGGTGTTATTGATGTTGTGTCATGGGTGTTGTTGGCCATGCAATTTATCGTTTAATACTTGAAAGTTTTTTAAGGCATGCATTATTGGTACATGGATCCATGTGGGTTCCATGTCAAGAGATTGGTCCAAAAAAATTGTGACTTTTGGTGGGATGGTGATCGTTGCATCTTTGATTTTTTTGTTGTCCATGTGGCCAACAGTTCTAACAGTGCCAAAGTTAGTCCATCTAATAATCATAGCATCACCAATAGACAAATTTGCATTTGATGCCTCTTGAAATGGGTCAAAATTTAAATCTTCTTAATACCTTTCATTTGTCAAAAATTGAACGAAAAAAACATCGCCTCAAGCTCTTGGTTTGGCGTTCTATTCCTTTTTGTCAACAAATCTATATGGATAATCAAGTTATTGATTTCCTTGGCTTAGTTCAAATGCATTGTTGTTAGTGTGCCCAAAAATGTTTTCAATGTTCTTTCCATGCATTTGCCAAATTTGTGTTCATCAAAATCATCCATAATGCGACCTTCAAAATCATCTACAACTTGGTTATTATTAACCCAATTTTTTTATATGTATATAACAACCGGCTAAACCAACTAGTAACCAATGAAGCAATATGACTTTAAAATATTTTACTTTTCTAGTCAACAAGTTTTAAGTTAACCAGTTTGTTATAATAACCAATTGATTAACAAAACATGTGAATTTGAACTTGTGACCAATAACTTGTTATTTTGATTTTAAAGTCATACTAGCTAATGACTTTTTAAATTACAAATAGCACTATGAGTTGGTATAATTAAGAGGACTTGGAAATAAAAAAGGATTTTCATCTTTTATTTTGTAACAGTTGAAGAGGTTTTTATTTTTGAATTAAAATTTATTTTGATTTTTCTTTTGAAGTTTTTCCTTTATTGTTTTGAGGATGCAAGTTTTAGAATTGTTGTTCTTAATGGATAAGCAAGAAACCACGATGCTTATTATATTTTTAATATTCAGATTTGAGGCAACTTGTTGCTAATTCAAAAAACCAAAATTATAAACTAAAAGAAAATATGTGAAATTAAAAAGGACAAAAAAACACCCGTAACATTTGGCGACCATGTAATGGAATGAATTGTAAGCAAAAACATTTATGATTTTTGGTTTTAATATAAAAAATTAATATTTATAGGTTTGGATTTGTATTAAGCTTTAGAAGTATTCTAAAATTATCTTTTGTGTTCATATTTTTTGTTCTTCTTTACAAACCAGTAATCAAAAATTTATTTGGATTGGCATGTTGATTTATGATAATTTCCTTAACAACTTGTTGACTAAAAGAAAATTTGAATTAATGATTTTTGTAAAATGTCAAGAATAGTCACAAGGGGCCTTGGAAAACAATTAAAATTAGAAGTGCCACAACAACATGTTAGTGAAGCGATCGAATAATAAGAACAACCACATTTTCAAGTTGAAGGAGTACAATTGATTAAAGTTCCCAACAATAAGCTTCAACAATCTGTTATAACATAAATAAATTTCCATTAAATATTTGCAAAGCGAGAAAAAATAAAAGAACCACAAGTACTTTCAAACGATTGATTTTTTACAACCTAACAATCATCCCAACAATCAAGGTCAAATGCACAACCGAGTAGACAAAACATCAAACCTACTTGACATGTTAATGAAGTAACCTCTATAGGACAGAGATGGCAGTCTATAACACCCGGTTACAACATTCCCAAAACAATTATGCCCTTTCGATCAGCACCAATTGTTGATTATTATTATAAATCTAAACCAATTCTTATTTTGAATCCAACCATAACATATTTAGAATTGGAGTGCAACCAACTTTTAACCCATTTGGAATAGCTATGTAATTTGGAGCAAAAACCTTCACATAGATCAAGTTTTCAACAGCCTGTCAAACCAGTGGAAGTAATTGTGGCCCTTGTTGTTGTTCAACAAACACAACCACTTTGTCAAACTATTTGCCCAAATGTATTTGTCATGGGAATTGTTGAACGACCACAGGTTCAACAAAGTATATTGGTTACAACCACTCAACCCATTGTTGAAATTGCATTAATTTGTGCATATTGTCAATAGGTTGGACATGAGATCAAAATTTGTCCTTTGTGGATGATAAATTGAAAAGATTAATGAGAAAAAAATTCAAAACTTTTTTATAGTGTATAGTACCAAGCACACCAGTGACACATGTTGGTGTACATGTATAACAAACTCAAATACAATTGAATTTGGTTACCAACCCAATACCAGTTAATCAACATTTAGGTTGACCATAACCTGCTACACCACTGATAGCAGGGCAACCTAAAATTATATCATACCTGATGTGGTATAATACAGTTCCATCTTTTGTACTTATGGACTTTAATGTGTATTCAATGTATTATTTGGGAATCAAGGGTCTTGATCCATTAATTTCTAGGAAAAAGAAGGGAGATCCAATCAATGTTACTCAACCAAAACCAATGCCACCTATTGAGCAATTGGTGCAAAACTAATATTCTACTAAAATTCCAAATTATAGACTACAACAACTGATTCTTGCCATGAAAGGTGTACCTGTTCAACAAGCAATAACAATAGCTCTACTTGTTAATATACATGTTACCATTAGACTACCTATCTATGGTAAATATGGTGAATATCTTTCTTAGGTTCCTTATATATTTCTTGAGAGAAATGAAGGATTTCATTAGATCATTAAAAGATTAGTTTATTAGCACTAGGAAGATGTTTATGTGTGTGAAGAAAAAAGAAAATATGGAATAATATTGTATTTAATGTTATGTAATGGAGAATGGTTGAAGGTTGTGTGGAATCAACATGTGCATTATTTCTTCTTATTTATATTGACCTGTAAGGAAATAGGGAAAATAGTTCTTTCTTAATTGATGTAAACTATTAGCTCATTAGTTTGGTCTTCTTTTTTTTATAATGAAAATATTTTTTATACTTGCTATTATAGTAGAAAATGCATTCTATCACATGATGGTAGTTACCATTGGAAGGTAGCAACCAAGAGGTAGACATGAAATTTGAGGTCTATAAGGTAATGTTGTTGCAAATGGTAGGTAGAAACTATTAGAGGTTTGCAAGCGGTTGGGGGTCTTCTTTCAAGTTTACCGATGACGATATGTGCATGATGGTAGTTATTGTAGGATGATAGTTGTAACATGACAATAGGTAAATAGGAAGCAAATTTTATTTTCAAGTTTTTATTCGACAACCTTTTTCTTTGACAGTAACTAGGTTACCGAATTCCATGGTTTAACATGGTGCCATCCTACTTTTCCATTTAGATGATTTACGAATTTTCAAAAAAATTAGAGAATTCTTGGAGAATTACTTTATTTCCATCCAAATGAAATGGGTAGTAATGAACATTTTTCCAATGACTATCATTCATGAGGATCTTGCGTCAAAAATCCTTCCTTGTTCCCATATCTTGTCCATCCTACTCTTTAAATGGTTGTTTATTGCATTATCATCATCTTTTTATCTTCTTGTAAACTCTATTGAACAAGTCCACACTTTTGGTCATGACCGCCTATACTTTTGAATTCCAACCACCCATAATTGACATACTAGAGTAGGGAATCAAGGTTGTGGAGGAAGATATTTTCTATAACTAAACTAGTAGTATCACTATGAAACTCTCAAGTTTTCGAAACCATTTAATGTTACCAAGGAGATGCATGCTCTCATGCTTCAAGTGTTGATTGGAACTTGTTCAAAGTTAGGATCCGTTGTTGTTGACTTTATACATCAACTGGTATGTACTATTTTAGACTTGCTATTGTTGCATTTAAATTTCATTTTATAATTTTTTTAACATTTATTTATTTACAGACAATAATGCGTTGGCATGTTAGAATCTTGGTTGACATTTATTAGCATTAAAAGGAAATTAAAAGGCCTTCGATGAAGTTTTTCATCATTTTTTTCAAGACAAAGGATCCCAAAATGAAAATTTGCCAAAACACACCATAGTACATATTTCACCTATCCATAAATGCTCTAAGATTGTTTTGGATTGTGAGTAAGTTTGAACTTTCCATCAAATTTTGCTTTCTACTTTTTTAGATTGAATGTAGATGGACTAATGACTTTCCTTCCCTCTTGGTGCAGAGGTGCATCCCTTTTTTTGTTCATGATGATTTCTTTGCAAGCCCCCCTTCAAGCCCGAGCTACCTTCATATGTTTATATATTTATAAATTGCCCTTCTCTTTTTTCTTCCTTTATTCCCCAATCTTATGACAAATTTGTTATGCACTTTATAGCTTTTGAAGCAATTGCTAGGTCTTTAATTCAACATATGTTCACCTTGTTGTTATTTTTAATCACTAAATTGTGGTCTAGCCAAAATGTGTCAATGTCTATCACTGAGTTTTGTAAGTAAATTTTCAATTAATTTGCACCATTGCATATTGAATACAAACATGTGTCTTCCATCATAATGTTTTTCTTTTAAATGTCTTTTTATTAATTATGCAACTCTAATTTCATGTACAATTCAAGGATTGCAAGATGTATTGAAGGTTGTTGATCTTTCAATGTTGGAAGACTATTGAAGTGATGAAGATGCTTGGGGTAACTTAAACATGGAGATGTAATATGATAGTGAACTTGGGTTATGGAGCTATTGGCATTGATATTTCAGCCTTGGAGGTCTAACAATTGCCAAGTGAACATGAACATGACAATTATTCAAGGATCATTAATTTTTGAAAATAATTGGTCTTCAATTGTAACAACAAGGCAAAATTGTTTATTCCTACTACAATTTGTTTTTGAATGCAATTGGTATGCACAGGGTATCTTGATGTGTGGATAAAAAGCACATGTAATATATGTGCCCATAGTTAGTATTGTAGGTAATATGGCAATATCATACATGTGTATTTTTTTCCAAATTGTTTTTCACCCATCAAACATGTTTTGGTGCTACCCATACACACTTTGGGTCCTATTATGCCCATTTTGTGCTTGGAATGGACAAAGTATGTAGGTCAGCATCCAATTGTTTTGAAACATTATATGTTCTACTTGTAATAACAATTTTTCACCCATCAAACATGTTTTGGTGCTACCCATACACACTTTGGGTCCTATTATGCACAGAGATGGCTGCAATGGCCCAGGCACAGTGCAATTGAACATTTTTTCATGGAATAAGAAGCTTATAAAATATGTCAATGGTGGGCAACCTGAGAAGGCAATACAGCTTTTCCAACAAATG
>Ga0116231_10006184_pt1 | contig 23053 bp, 10 predicted proteins | sample S1TSphgellanicum_2_FD_89695 | JGI IMG/M metagenome (GOLD analysis project Ga0116231, IMG submission 89695) | Host-associated microbial communities from peat moss isolated from Minnesota, USA - S1T2_Fd - Sphagnum magellanicum MG | ecosystem: Host-associated > Plants > Peat moss > Unclassified...
ACTTTCTTTGTCCAAAGCATAATTTGCTCTCAAGCAAGACCTGAAAATGCAAAGAAGGGTTCCTCTACAAGGCTATTACTCAAAACACTCTTGAGTGCTTTTGTGATAGCCATGATTAGGTACAGTTTCATCTGCAGGTAGTATCACCCTTGCAGGTGGAGGAGCACTAACCTTGATTCCTATCGCAATTGCAGTCCGTGTTCCAAGCAGCTCCCCAAGTCTAAGGGAGCCACAGCCATCACCCCCACTGACAGGTAGAATAGGAACACCTCTGCTGGTGCACAGTAACATCACATGGTTGATGAGCGTCCGTGGATTCACATCAATAGCTACTATCACTACCTGCAAACACAACACGCCATAAGATGGAGACTCATGATTGGGCTGTCTTCATTTGAGACTCCAGACTTGACTGTCAAAGGTACTGTGTCAAGCTCTAGACAGCTGGTAATGACTCAATCTAAAAGGAGCTTAATTTACACAAATAAGCTATACACTTAACTGTGTAACTTAAGCTCCTCCTGGATTGAGTCATAGGTATCAGTTTTGGAGTGCATGGTTTAGAATAGGATCAGGCTGCCAAACTTGGTGCTTATGGTCAGGGGTAAGGTTATAGAGTCCACAGATTGGATTCATAAAGGTGAAAGCGACTATGAACAGAAGGTAAAAGAATGAAACCTATGAAAGAAGGGGAAAGGAGATGGTGACTGAACCTGTAACTGTGTAACTTTTAACTCCAAGTCCTGCAATCCTGCATCAATATTTTGAACTACCTTCAACTGCAAATTTGTGTTGAAGGTATTTGCAGCATCACTAGGCAATTTTTCCAGAGCGCGAGTCACATTGTTGATGCCAACAATCAAATTTTCCTGTGTGAATTCCATAGTTTTGAGGTTTCCAACATGCAATTAGGCCTTCATTCACCTCCACCAACAACACAATGCTTGACCCCAAACTTTCAAATTCAGTTTTGATTGGAACAGAAAGCCTGTATTCAGATGTATCTTGTTTCTCAACTTGCATCAAAAACCAAGATCTCATCTGCTAACTTTCTTAGTCCATGGAGTCCTAGGACAACAGATTTTATGCACACAAACGTGGTTCCATGAAGTGCATGCCACATAAACCGAGTTGGGCTTTTTGTGGTTTAGGGTTTAAAGTTTAGTAGGAACCCTAAACCACCAGAAGCCTAATTCGTGTTATACCAGTGACCACATTCTTCTATCTTTGTTTCTGGATATACACATTACGAGGTGATATCATGTAGTTTCTTTTGTGAAGAACCCATGCTCACCTTCAGCCCCTTGATGCGCCGTTCCTTTGCACCTGCTTTTAGCTTCTTGAAATTTGGTTCTTCTTGAGCTTGGAGATCCCCGGCCTTCTTCGTCTCTAGCACGATGTCTATAGCCCTGCCGCACTTAAGATTTTAAAGTTTCCTCCCTCAAATTACCAAAAATTTAGATTCATCACCAATACTGGAGACCCAACCAAACCTATGTTCATTTTTGCACTCCAATCGCAGACAGATAATTGTTATTTGTCATATAAGAACGATACCTCACTCAATTGCATGGCTAAGTTGAAATTGCCATGAGAGAGAGAGAGAGAGAGAGAGAGAGACACACACACACACACACACACCTGTCGAGAGCTTGGAGGAGATGCTCCAGTTGCTTTCCTGAAAGAGGCCGCTGGGGATACGCACCTCTACTGTCCATGTTCAAGCCTGTCGATTGCACACGCTAACAAGCTGCTCATCGCTTAATGGTTCAAAGTTCAGGTAGCCATTTCAGGTAGGTATCTTGGCAGAAACGGCTTCCTTGCACCTCCTCAACTACTCAATACTTAAGAGCTACTAATGACTCCTATAGTCCAACGAAGGAACTAAACCTACCAATCCCAAAGAAGACCAGATATTTATCGTGATAAACTGAGTTTCATCCTGTTTTGACCCCTCTTTCCTTTTTCCTGAGCGCCTCCACTGCTGCTGCTGCAGCATATATTTTCACTGATCCTACCTGTACAACTACTATAATTACCTCGACCCTTGGGCATTAAATGCTGAGTTTCAACATTTCATACTCAGATTTAATAAAACTTCCTTACTTTGCGGACCTCACTGAAAGAGGGTACAGGGGGTGAAAGTAGGCCCAAAGAGAGGGTGAAGAGGGGGGTGAGTTTAAGGAAAACTGTATTGGCAATGAAAAATGTGAGTATTGCAAAACAAATTTGTCCTCTAATGATATTATAAGGTGAACCCCAAATACAAGTATTGCAATATCTGCTTATAGATTATATTGACTATATCCCTAAATGATCAACCATCATATAAATATTAAACCAAAAATAGTTTGTAAAATGCAACACCCTCCATTTAGTGTAATTGTAATTGAGTGGCAGCATGGTTAAGGGAGTGCAATGTACCCTAAGATTTTTACAAACTCTAATCGAAGATGGCATAATGAGAACACCATCCTTGCTTTTTTACAAACTTTCATCTAACATGGCAAGGCCATTTGCAATAGTGTAGTACCTTATCATTCCTTCATTTTCTTGCTAAATATTTATTTATTTCTTGTTTTTTAACTCCTGCAATAACAATAAGAATTTCTTAAAAATTTCGAAACTTTCAAAGACTTGGAATAAACCAAATAACCATGTACAATAAACAAAATATAGTTTTTAGAACTTCCATCGTTGTAGACAACTAATTTTGGAAAAAATCAGCATTTATTGAAAAAAATTATTATTATTGCCAAAATGGTAAAGGTATTATAGTACCTTCATTGTTTTGCAATACTCACATTTAACATTGTAGGGGTGTTTGCAAATTGCATGTATTGTGTAAACATAAATTCTTTAAGTGAGATTGAACATAATATTTATAGTTTTTTAAAACATTCATTTATGGCAATGAATGATGTATTACATTTGGTAATGATCTTTACAACATTACCCACAAATTTATTTTTCATACCATCATTTATGATATTTTGAGAGTGGTTTCTTTTCCATTGTCTTTTCCATTAATATAAAATACATAATGTGTAGTTATATTTGAGTTTGCAAAATTGTTGGTTGGATACACATTTTGGTGGGTCACAAACACTAGTTCTGATTAATAAAAGTCAAATTAGAAATAGGTTCATTTTTTGGAACCAAAATCAAAATATTTGTGTTTTAGAAAAAAAAGACGAGAACTAAAGTTAATCGTTGATTCTAGTCTAGGTTTGTAAGAATCAGATAAAAATTGGGTTTGATTTTCATAAGCAAAACTAAAACCAAAAATGGTATTTAATTTTTGAACCAAAACCTCATAAAAGTAAAGAACTACGCAACAATCATTTACAACAAAAGGGAAAACAAAATGTACAATGTACCATATTACAAAATTAGATGTGGAAGTTTAATAAAACCCCAAAACAATTCATCAAAATATGCAAAATAATACATGGCATATTTTACTCTAACTACATAGGAAATTTTGAATTAGAACTACCCTCATTGTTGCCCATGGTTGGGCCATGTATATAGAGATGCATTTAATTGTTAAATTATGTTGAACCTCTTTCTTCAACCTATGTTTCTTCATAGATTGAAACTCTTGTCTTTGGCATGCACATAATCTTTGTTTTCATCATAAATATGTTTGAATATCTACTTATTACAAAGATATATTTGAATCCATCTACTTACTACAAAAAGAATTGTCTATTTTCTTTCATAAAAATAATTTGGTTAGTTAAAGCATTGTTTGTGTCACAAACATCATATATGTATGATGGTGAGCTTCAAAGTGTTGTTCAAGTGGGATTTATTCAATGTAGATTAAGTTTTTTACATAATTTTGTTAAAGCGACACCATTGCAACAATTACATGCCTCTAGGTTATCATTGATGCAACACTAGAAATTATATTACTTGAATGATCTAAAAGAAAACATAATCATTTGAATAACAAAGCAAGTTTATGCAAGCATTTTCGACAAGGTCTTCCATGATCCAATGCATTAATTTTGTAATATTTGTCATGCATCGTGAGGTGTTTAATTATGAAGGTTTTCAATCTATAACCTCTATGTGATAGGGAAGAAAAATTGATAATTCAAATATTGTACTATAACATTCTTATGAAAATATGTACAAGTTTGTGAAAATATTCAATGATGCATACGAATGGATAGTGTGCAAATAAAAATTAAATTGTGAAGGCATTCACTTTTTCAATCATATATCCTCATTGCATTGAATATTTTTTTCTCGTTAAGGTAGTTGCACAGTATAGTCTACATAGAATCTTGTCACAATGATGTAATTTTCATTACACTAAATATTTGATGTGGAATATTAAACATATTCAAAACCAATTTAGTGGTGAAATTGTGCAATTAATAATGATTCACATCATAATTTATGTAAACAAATTAGATTCAATTTCAAATTTGAATAGTTTTTTAATCATAATATCCATCATAGAAGACTTTTTAAAAGGATTAAAAATTACAACTTTTATTTGGAAATTTCCAATGAAATTTTGCACATACAAAATTGAAACATAATTAACAATCTTCTATAACATTGGAAACAATATGGCATCATATTTTATTGCAATTTGACATTGACATGCATGATTTTCAATAGTATGTTTAGGGTTTAAAATTTTGAATTTTTGAAGACTGTTTTTTTAAAGCTCATTTTTTAGCTGAATTACACTTTGGCAAGGCAATATTTTGAACAATTGCATTGAATAGTTGTAATTATATCAACTACCCCTCCATAGTCACATTTTTATATTTTATAAACCTAAAATATTATGTGTACTATTGTGAAAATGCTATAATAATGAGCATTCATCTCCTACCATTTTGACCATTTGATTAAGATTATAAATTAGCAATTGACAAAATAGTTTACTCAACTGTTGATAGTACATAAGCACATGAGAATGGAATGCTAAGACAAGATTTTGGGGTTTAAGGTTTATTTCTTAGAGTGATGAAGAGTTCCCCCCATAGACAACACAACCCTTTGACATGGAAGCTTGGTGTTTTCAACTATGTTAAGTTGTAGGCAAACCAAATGTTGTTAAAGCTCATTAGTTCAATGTTCCAAAAACATTAATGTGCAAGATGGTTTAACTAACACAACAAAAGATGAAATGTTCATTCTAGATGCTTTTGTTTGTGATTGTTTAATTGCTACCAAATGCTTTACAAGGAAATATGAACCCATAGGGAAAAAAGGAAGCAAAAGTTTAATGGAGCTTAAACAAATAATGGTTTAGGGTTTAGGCAACGATGCAAAAAAACCATGATGGGTTTCATCCCACTTTCATTTGCAAATGGCAAACCAACAAATCCCATGTAGCATTGAAAAAAATTAAATGAAAGGATTCAAAGTAACCCTTTTCTTTTTGCAAAACAACACCTTTGGTTCGTTTAAATGTATTTGCACATGTTGGACCAAAATGGATGTTACAATCATTAATTTTTTGCAAGTGATGAAACGTAATTGAAGGTTACAAGATAATTGTTTTGAATTTTTCTATTTGGATTCAAATATGTGCAATAGTTTATACTAATGTAGCCTATGCCATTGGCCCAAATGTGAACACATTCTTTATTTTTCACATTTTTAGAATTGAAAATTTCTAAATTTGGCAATGTGAACACATCAAAGGCCCAACTAATTTTTCTTTCCAAACCAAATTTTTGCAATTTTTTTGAATTTCCATCAACAAAATCCACTCAAAAATCAATATCATTCACATCTTAGCAAAAAATTGTGAAATAAAATCTATAAAAGTTGACTTGTCAAGGGCTTTCCAACAACACAAAAAACGCCCTCAAATTCCAATACAATTTTCAGTTTCAACTTTATTTAATTTTCAGTGAAAAAATGGTTCAATAATCAATAGATTCCACAATTGTAGTTCCAAACAATCTCAAACCAAATAGTGCACCCCTACTCATCAAAAGCTTTCCAAAGACACCAAAAATGCGACATGAAACACTATGGTTTGGGAGATCTTAGCATGACAAACAAAACAAAACAAAACAAATTACCTTGTTTCATAGATAGATGTGTAGTGTAATGCATAAAACATTTTTAGCAATTATAAATAATTACATTATATCTTTTTATTTTTAAGTTTATAGATCTATTTGATTGTAAATTACAAATATGATTGTGGACTTTTTTGCTCATGGAAAAAATATTTTTAATTTCTAATTTTATTCACACAAGTAGATCAAACATTTTATAAATGATATGCAAGAATAAGAATTCAAAGAAATAATTCTATTTTATTTACATGTGCACCTTAAAGTGAAATATATAAAGTCCACAATGGCCATAAAAATGAAGAATCAATTTTTAAAATCTAAAAACAATATGTTTGTATAATCAATATTAAGAATGTTGTGAAACCAATGATCTCATTCAATAAGGCTTAAGGCATAATGACCGTTTAACATTTTTTTGTTCAAACATAATTACAATTGGAGAAATAAATAAATAAATGAAAAGAAAGAGAAAATTCACATTGATATTAACCATTTTAGTACATCCATATAAGAAAAAAATAAGCTATGGATCAAGGTGATTGAATTTTTTTTAAAAATTTTATGAACTTTCAAATATGATTGTAATGTTAGGGCTTGGAATTGTGAAAGAGAGCTAACAAAAGAATTGCAAAATTTGTGTTCTCATGTGTGAATTTTGCATTTGGCAAAATTGGTCCATCACATTGTATTTTCATCTAAGGGAGTTTGAAAGATGTTAATATTGAAAAATAATGATGAAGTTCATTACACCATAAATTTTGTGAAATTTTCATTTTTTTCACAAACATTGTATCTTGGGTTGTATTAAAGGGTTGCCAATAGTCTTCATTGAAAAGTATGAATTTTTTAGGTTCAAACATTGACATCCAATAATGCGACAACAACATCATGGAACAAATTATTAGAATATACTTTTAGGGAAACATTCATTCCTATTTGCACATACCCACGTCATTCAACGCATTGGAATCTCATTTCACTTTCTTCAACTCTTATGGAACTTCCTAGTACTTGGCATCTAGATTTTCAAAATGTGTCCATGAACTATCAAATTTAACCATACAAGTTTCAAAATTTTCAAATTTATTTTGTAATTATTTCTATTTAGTTTATATCACCTACTACTTTTTTTGAATGTTAAACAAGTGTTGATCCTATCCTACATTTCATTTACAAAGAAATTCAACCTCATTATGTTTTGTCTATAAATGATATGAAAGATATTGCTAGTCATTCTCCATCATTTGATAACTAATAGTCAAATTAGCAAAATCATTAAACATACTTTTCTATCAAGAATTTTGTTGAAGATGATGTTCAACGAAATCACAAAGGTCATAAAAAAAATTTATTTGAAATCCATGATCCAACAATCACAAAACCTTAAAACCCTAGTATCCAATAACCACAAATAACCAAATATTGTCATCTAGAACATCTAAATTCTATTCCCATTATGTGGAATGCCTTTTTCTATTTTGTTGAATAAAACAATTCATAATTTTTTCACTCCACCTTGTTTGTTTTTTTTTTAATTTTCATATTTTGATATTGAATGTCACATGTGAAATGATGTCAGTAACATATAGATAACCTACATACAAGATATATGGATGCCCATACCTTCAACCTAAATAACATTCAGAATATATGTATGGTTATAAATAAAATTCAACATATATGTATGTGTATGTGATAATTTTTTTTGTCATCATGTTAGGTGGTGGTTTGTTGATAAAGACTTGGATTGTGGCTAATGAGGTGGAGATTCAAACATCATTTTAAACATATTAGCATCATGAACTACATAACAAAACAAGCATGATGATGTGGTAAAAAATAATAATATTAATAATTACACATACATGAATCACAAATTTGAAAATTCATCACAATCTTGGCAATTCATTGTTAATCAACTATAGAATTTTAATTTTTTTTGCACATGTTGGAATTATGGAAAACATTTTAAAACCATCCACAACATGACTAAAGTAAAAGGAAAAAAACAAGTTGTGGGTCAATGGACTACTCTAATAGACCATCAACAATTATTATTTTTATTATTAAATTATAAAAAATCCTAGCATCTCAATTAGTAGTCTAATTACCTTAGTTAACATAGATTCAATCAAGGTTGTGTAAAACACATTGATCTATTTTGATTGAAGCCATTTTTCCCCCAAAGTTTGTTATGATTAAACATATGACTAAAGTTATTATAAAAAACCAACACAAAAACCTTGATTAGCAGTAGTATGGTCCTGCTATTTTTTCACTTTTTTCTAGCCCTTTGATAAAATTATTTCTTTAAAATGTTGTGAGAATTTTTCTTGATGATTTGAATTATTTAAAATTTTGAATGCTATTGTGTTGAAATTTTCTCTTAATTCATATGTTTATATGAACAGTTATATGATACTTTTGTTAAATTGAATAATTTAAATCTAGATTTTCATATCACCTTCAACAATTTCATTTCACAAATATTTTTATGTTGTGTACTTTCTCATGCACTTATTGGGGTTCCCTTCTCTAGTAAGTCTCAGATTTTCTTTTCTTTTCTTTTTTGGGTTATAAAACATATTTCTAAAAGTCTTTTGTTACTTTGTATTTTGGTACTTTCAGCAGCTTGATGACAAAACCCGCAACTACATCATGAAGTGCAGCACAACCTGCCCTCATCAATCATCGTGTTCATGTGCATGTGCTGTGCATGTGCTCTTTGTAGATAGATACAATCTTCAAGATCATCTCAAGTTGCTCTAACATTTCTGGGGCAGCCTTTCTCTCCTCAATGATCATTGTTGTCACATGCTTCCTTCTCAAGTGTTGTCCAAAATGAACCTTTATTGTGGCTTTCCATTCTAACCTTTACACCAAGTATGTCGGTGCCAGTTCCTATTTGAGATGTTTGCTGGTGGATTTTAGCTTCTACAGAAGCCTAGAATTCATGCCTATTTCTCTAGGACAACAAACATGTGATGCATTCGAGTCTACTTCTTCTCTTTTGGTCTAAAATATTGATTGATTTTTTACAAGTTTGTGCACAAGTCAACCTCACTACTCTTGCTTTTCCCAACCATTCGACCTTGTCCTCATCCATGTTTTGTTGTTTTAGATAATGTCTTAGCTCCAAGTCATCTAGCTTAGGTGCAAAGTCAAAATAATAATCAAAGATTGCTTGACTATTTTCCTTATGGTGCAAAGCCTTTGTTTATTGGGTCAATAGTGGATACCTCCCCATCATTTAAGACCCGCATTTTAGTAAATAGTTTGAACATCTCTTTGGATATATAGATTGTTTATCCAATAGTTCTAACTTTCAAGGTTCTAAGTTACTCTTTGAAAAATGTGGAACTTGACATAAAAAAATTTAATCTTTGTAACCAAATCAAAGTAGTGGCATTGTCTAATTAATACAATTGATGTTGTTTTGTAGATTAACTTCAAATACAAATGCAATAGGAATCCCATTTTAATGCAATTGATTAGCATTTATGAAATGTTAAGTATTTATGTATTAAAAAATTCCTTAATGTACAGCCTAGTTCCAAGTTGTGACTTGCTACAACAAATAATGTAATTTAATGGTTGTAGGATGATTGGATCTTGTTTGATCAAGATGACTTTTATCCCCTAAATGTCAGGGCGGAAGAATTTGGTTTGCTTTTCAGTGTATTTTTGTGTTTCCTTGGTGCTACTCAAATTCTTTTGGGCAAACCTTATTGTCTAAGTGCAAATATGCAAATTTGATGCAAACATCTTTGATGGGGTAGGTGTATAGAAGATTAATAGTGGAACTTGTTTTAGTGCAGTTTATCACTGATTGGTATCTTTTCTCTTGCCACATTGCTATGTTGCTGGCTATGATTAACTTGACTTTTAAAAGTTAAAAATAATTACTTTACACCCTCAGAACCTCTATGAAGTACGCTACCATTTGCTACTACCCGAATGTTTTGAGTCTAGGGCTCAATATGTTGAGGGTTTTCTTGCTGAATTTGGTCTATTTTGTTTCAGTGCAACCTTATATCATGTTTTCAATTGCACGACTAATTGTCCCAATTTGAAAGGTGTCAAAAGTGTACACATGTTCAATAAATTTGGGTTTATCCTACCTTTTTACCTATGTTTGGTAAAGGGTAATTTGTCACATATTACCATTGTTCACCTTATTTAGATTGATAATTTTGCAAAACGTATACATCCTTCTTTGGTTGATATTTGAAGTCAAGAGGGGTACCCATATTATTGAGAAGGAATATTAATCTAGGTCAAAAATTGTGACAAACAATTTTAAGACAATTTTTGTTAAACCAATGAGATGGCCAACATGCACCCATGAGGGCCCCTATCTTTTTTCCTTTTGGTTTGGGGGGGGAAGGGGAGGGGGTGTTCCATTTCTTTGGATTTTGGTGTTCTCTGCAATGTTCCTAATTAGACCACACTTTCATCTCATACCTTTTACTCAAAAATGAACTTGCATAGCCCACGGGAAGCACTTTTATACTTATATTTTGGGGACTATTGCCCAGTGTTTTTGTGATGGACCAATCAAAGTGGCTCCTTGAAAGGTGGAAAAAAAAAATTTGGCTGCAAGCACAGCTCCACCTCCACCCATCCTCCATGAATATGCCCTAATGAAAAATAGAAACAACAACTTTGGGTGCACACACACTCCAGCCCCAATGAATACCACTGACTATTGATACCCGTTCAATATGCTTGCCCAAGGTCCCTTTAACCTCTTAAGCGTTGTAGTGATTAGAATACAAATTTATGTATAATGACACAAAATAACTATTCCCATCACAAGAAAGGTATAGGATATTGCAACAAAACCCTAAATGGTAGGGTAGAAATATATATATAATGTCCCAAAAAATTATGTATTAAGAAAAAAAAGACATCTTGTGCTTCATCTTATTTGTTAGACAACACTCAACATGCCACCATTGAAGTAGGATTGCCTTTTAACACAACCAAGGGTGTGTGACTTGACATTTGATCAATACATTGTCTCAAAACTTAATTTATAAACAAACTATGTTTGGCCAAAGTTTATGTCATCAAATATAACTAGGAACCATCCCCAACAAAGATGTTTAATGACCATTTCACTTTGTTGATGATTATTTAATGAAGTATTTTTAAAACTGAAAGTTCAGAATTGATTAAATAAATAAAATGTTGTGTTTTAATAGTCCATATTGTTTCACAAGTTGTTCACAAATGAACTTCAGTCATGAACATCTAGTTTCGTCCATATTAGATTTAAATTAATTATTTAATCCATTTTCATCTAATTGATGAAAACTCATTCATCATTGTATTTAAGAGAAAGTGCCAATGAAAGTCTTTTAGATAATGAACTTTATGGAAATTTTAGAGGAAATTTTCTTGAGTTAAGCTCCCCCAAACCATTTAATTTATTTTTTTCAATTTTGTCAAGTAGGTGGACTAGTGATCATCCCCAAGAGGGATGAGTCAAATCTGGCTAAAGGTCAGCCAGCAAAGTAGAATTTTTTTTAGGATCCTGCTTTGTTCCTTGGACCTCCAGGAACTCATTGTGTAATAATATGGCAACTTCTGACTATTTTTCCTAAAAATATCGCGACTTTTGCACGTTGAGTTGCATTTAACTTGTTATATACCTATTACCGTACCCTAGGGTCAATTTTCACATTGACAAAATGAATAATTCTTTTTTTAATTTTGAAATTATTATTATTTCCATGATCTACTATGATACATTTGTCATATGAGTAATGAAATTATTTAGAGTGTAACCTATCATAATTATGATGATTCAACATAACACATTTTCATAAAAATTCGTTTCACTATTTTGAGGATTATTTAATGACAAAACTGACCTTAGGGTAAGGTAGTGCTTGCCCATAACAACAGCACTGAGCAGCGGCCAGGCCAGGGAGCAAAATTTGAGTCTTTTGACACCATATCAGCCCTCAGGCATTAGTGAGAGCATTCCATTCCCCAATTCCTCCCCAATTCCACCCACGTGCTTGTGCTCTCCTCTCCTAGTTGAGACTTTAGCAGAACACTTCATGTTTGGCTTGGGAATTTGTATTGAGAAGCACTAGGACTTTTGATATTTAGCCATGAGATTTTTCAAACTCAAAGGGCTTCCAAGACTTTGAAGCATTATGTCACAGGTTCAATTTTTACTTTGCGCAGCATTCAGTGGCATTTTGAACGGTGAAGCCCAATGAAGGCTTCTTGAAAACTTTACATGTTGCTGCGCAGTGGCCAGGGTGAGCCAAGCACCTGTGTTGGTAGCTTTCTCTTTTTGAGTGAGGCCTCTTAGTGGTGCCATATTAAGCCCAAAAAATGTTAGATTTGAACTCGGAGACCCTGATTTAAGTCTGGGCATGGGATATTTGTAATAGATTTGGAGATTTTTACCATGTTACAAAGGTGGGTGCTGGTTCACACATGGCCCTGAACAAACAGCTAGAGTCTAGACTAGAGAGTTTGCTTTCAATGTGCACACGAAGAGAAACAAAACAACGCACTAGAGGCTAAATCAAGTACCTATCCTAGGCTCCTGAGCACACGGGCATGTCATGTCGTCATGTAATCAAAACAGCAGGCGTTGCAACTGGCACCAGAGGGCCCGTCATCACCAGTAGCACCACCGCCAGGCGTATGGTGCAACTCCCATCTGACACCAAATTCCGTTTTGTCTCACGGAGAAGAAGGAGAGGATGCCAAAGGAGAGTACCTAGCCTGCTGAGGCATTGATTAATTAATTTTAGGAACGGTCAATTTCTTTGAAAAATACATGTCTGCGCTGCCAAAAATCTGAATGAAGAAGCTCTTAATAAAAAATGGTAGCTTCATTTTTCAGTATAATGCTGAACTTTTTACTGCCGCACTTAGGCCTAACTGATAAATGTTTTTAAAAAATGCAACCCTGTTGCTGAACCAGCGTCCATGCTATGGTAAGGACTTACTGCACAGAGAGAGCCCCCACCAGCCCTTCTTCGTGTCTTCCTCCACCCGCCAACACTGCTGCTTCCGAGCGCGCGCTACCACCTAGGTACCCTCGTTTTCTCTGGGTGGTGGAGGAGAGAGTGAGAGAGTGAGGGAGGTGAGAACAAAAAGAAGAAACGACATCCCCCGCTACTTAGGAACCAATGAGACTGTGCAGCGAGCGATTGCTGGAGATCACCAGCGACAAATGCCTTCCGCGGTGACGACAGTCGATGCCGCCCACGCCTGCCACAGGAAGGAATTATTGGTAACCGCGTAAGCCGCCTCCACCGACAGCGTCAGTCTTCGAACATCCAAGTCCCAGCGATCCTTCCGGACGGACGTTACCCATCATTGGGTGTCCGAATTTCCGTCGGTTCTTCCGGTCGACCCTGGTACGCACCTGGCAAACCGGTTGCACCACCCGGTTTCCGGTCTTGTCGGTCGCTTTCAGTAATTGTCTGGAGCAGCGCGCCTCCAGATGGCTGAGGCGTGTCGGCTATGAGTCTTTTAAAAGGTGCATTCACACCTAATAATGTTAAAGTCAGTGGTAAGTGAAAATCTAGGTGGCATCTTAGGTGGCAGCCAATGTTAAATGGGTGATAGTTTAATATTAAGTTAATGTTAACTTAAAATAAAATCTTCAAATTGGCTAAATAGGTTTAGGTCCTAAATGACTACCTTGGTGTTAGTGGACTTAATACTAGAGTCCTCCAGGCCAAGTGTGAATGCACCTTAATCCGGTGCTTTATTTGTTAGCAGGGGGGTAATTTTTTTGGGGTAAAAAGAATAGTAAATTTCAATTTTAAAAAAAAAAAAACCTCTTGTTTCGTTTCATAACAAGCGCTCTACGGGAGTGTTGTCCCGAGTCCCGTTCCGTTCCGAGATTTGTTATCCACCGGTTAATCAGAAGACGGAAGCTTGACTTATCCATCGGTCCGAAGCTTTTGGCAACTCTTTTGACTGACTGACTGACTAGTCACTAGTCGTAATAATTGATGGGCGTACCAAAGTCACTATTTTTTTTTCCCCCTTTTTTCTCCCGAGTCACATGAGCGAATTGACGATCCAGCGGTCATTGGGATTATCCGGAGGTTAATGCTCCGCAGTTCGTGGAGGAGACAGTCTACGCTTTCGAGAGAGGGAGGGAGAGCGCTCGCACGCGCGCGCGAGAGAGAGAGAGTGTGTGTCCTGTTGCGTAATCTCGTATAGTCTTGTCTGCAGCAACGGAGCAGCAGCTTGAAATGGTCATAGCTTTGTTGTTTCGTTTATTGAACTGTTGTGCAGTTGAAGAGGAGTCTGCAAGTGTGGAGCAGATTGCAGAGAGAGCTTGAAGACGGGGTTCGCTTGAGAAATGCACCAGGTAGACTGGGTACGAATGGGAAGTAAATGCCTTCTTCACTGAGGAGCAAGCTGCGGTCCAAAGAGGTTCCGTTTTTGGGCAGGAGATCAGGGGAGAAGTGGTGGGCGGTTGTTGCTGGCAGGAGGTTGTCGAGAACTGCAAGTCCAGAAATAGCGGGTGGCGTGGCTGGTGGCGTCGTTTTGCTCTCCCTGCTCATATGTGCGCACAATCCATTTCAGGTGGTATCGGTACTCTATCACTCCGACAAACTTGTTATAGCTTTAGCCCACTCTTCCCCAACACGTATTTCTGTCTGGAGGCTGTTTTTTGGGTAGCTGAAACTGCTGGTCTGGAGGAGAAAGCTGACCTCTTTGAAGCACATTGTTGCTCAACTGCAAATATTTTTGGGGAAGTTCTGCGATCTATTTTTTGGCACCACAAGGGTGGTTTCCAGCGCCATCCACTTTCTCTCTCGAGCCTCAAAATTTCCGAGACAATGGACCAAATGTAAGTTTTATGGGCTGCTCTATGTAAAATAGGGCTATGGCTAATAGTGCAGAGATGGTACGAGAGCTGCAGCAGAGCTTTGAAGCTTAATCTTTCTCATGTCAAGTTTTTTCCTTGTCTATAAACCTTCCTTTGAGTTTTGGCCTTGGTTTGTCTTCTGTGATTATCAGAGATTTTGAGGGTCAGGGAAAGAAATCAAACAATGTTTGGAAATACTCAAGAACAGCCAATAATAGCAATGGCCAATGCTCAAAATCTTTTGAATTATGCCACTTATCATCTTACAGCTATCTACAATGCTTATAATGGAAAACTGGCAAGCTTACATGTGGATCTTAGGGTTGTAAATTGGGGTCAGGAAAATGAGAACAAGACATGCAGCATCAGTAGTGGCATGGTTCCACAGATTCCGCTTGTGTCATCTCAGGGCCCACATGCTACATGCAAATGAAGGAAATGCGCATTTGAAAGCTGTTGATTGTATTGCATGAGAATCACTTCCTCAACATGATTTGAGCATACAACTTTGTGACCATTGGGAAAGAAGACACAACCCCTTCTGGTTCTCCAGGGTTCTTCAACCCACATGGAGCAGGAGAGAGGATGTGAGGAGAAAAACCCCAAAAAAGCTGGAGAAGGCACTGACTGGAGTCAGAGTCCCAATTCTGGTGACAAGAACTTTGTTGGCTCCATGTTTTGTGGGAGGAGAAAGCAATTGCAGGCAGATGTTACCAACATGGAGGAACTTCACATGCAACGGCTTTTTAGTGTTACAAATACTGGTATCAATTCTTCAAAAGACCAGTTTGATTCTCCCATGTGGATGCCAGGGCTGCCATTGCAGGCCAACATACTACTGGAGGAAAACTCACGATCTGAGCCAGTTCCACCAGTAATGCCTAGTACAAAGAGCAGTACAGGCACTAAGGATCCTCAATCCCACCATCAACTTTTTGAAGATACCTCAGGGTTTCAGTTTTCTAGTGCTCCTGGTGTAGGCCAGACATTGGATGGTCAGCCATGGCACAGCAGATGTGAGCCTCCAGCAGTGGCAGAGACACAAACCAAGGTGTTTCAACCTGACATGACTTCTCTTCATGCTTCTGACATACTTTCGGTTGTGGATGTTCCAAGAAGCACCGGTGGGGCAATAAGTGTGACCAACTTGTGTGACACTGCCCTACCTCTGGACAAGCGACCTCGACACACAATGAGACACTTTAGTGAAGCTTCTATACAGTGCTTGAAGCCCACAAGTGTAGCCACTGTAGATCATGATCTGCAGAATGTGTTTGTGGGGATAGAGGCCGACAGAGCAATTTCTGAGCATGTGGAAGTGAAATTTCAGCATCATGACTCTGATCCACTCCTGCTTGTCCATCAACCTAACATTCAACTTCCAGGATCTTTCATCTCTTATAGTGAGGGTCTTGAGAGGTTTGGAATTGTTCCTGAAATTACACCAGTACAGTCACATATGGAAAGACAACTTGAATGGTCACCTCTAGAAGGATTTGGAGCACGACCTTGTTCACAGGCCTTAAGAGTGCAAGGGTTAGGGAGTTTGATAGGAAGCCGAGAATTGAACACCATGGAGCAGCTGCTTTTACACTGTGCATCAGCTATGGAGGCCAATGATGTAACTTACCCTCAACAAATTGTGTGGGTTATGAATAATGTCGCATCAATGGAAGGGGATTCTAACCAGAAGCTCCTTGCATACTTTCTCAGATCACTTATTTTGCGAGCTTCAAAAATCACACCGCATTTTATTCTTCCCACCCTCCAAGGGCCTCTGAGAGGCAGCACCAAGATTGCCACTGCTCTGGAGCTCACGAACTATGTTGATGTTATGCCATGGTACCGTTTTGGATACATAGCTGCAAATGGAGCCATTTTGGAAGCCTTTGAAGGCAAGGATAAGGTGCACATCTTGGACTTCAATACTAGTCATTGCATGCAATGGCCCACTTTGATTGAAGCTCTCAGTGAGAGAAGTGAGGGGCCACCCCATGTTCGTCTCAGTGTGTGCATTGCCAAATCGCCAGTGCCCCCACAGCTTGAGGTTGATTACCAAGAACTCATTGTGCGTTTGGCAAAATTTGCACGAATGAGGAATGTCCCATTTGAGTTTCAGTTGTTTCATCAGGAATGTGAAGACCTTCATCCTTCCATGATTGACGTGCGAGAAGATGAAGTCCTTGCAGTAAATTGCTTACTGAGACTGCACTATGTGTCAGATGAAAACCTCAATGATGAGTCCTCATGTCCACGTGACAAAATTTTGAGGCTAATACGAACCTTAAACCCCAAGATCATCACTCTCACTGATGAGGATGTAAATCTCACCTCCCCAAACTTGGTGTCACGACTGAAGTCTGCTTTCAATTATCTCTGGATCCCATTTGATGCCTTGCATACATTGCTTCCACAAGATAGTGAGCAACGGGCTCATTTTGAAGGTGAGTTGGCTAGTCGAATTGAAAACATTGTTGCTTGTGAAGGCCCACAACGCATTGAACGAATGGAGAGCAAAGAGAAGTGGGTCCAGCGTATGAAGAATGAGGGGTTTGCGATGATACCCTTCACAGGAGATGTAGCAACAGAAATCACACACATGCTCAGTGAACATTCTGGTTGCTGGGGCCTCAAGAAAGATGATGATGAAGATGTTCTTTTCCTTACATGGAAAGGTCATAATGTTAGCTTTTCAACAGTGTGGGTGCCTACAGAAGCCATAAGCTTTTAGACAATGTGAACCCAGTTTCATATAACCATTTGTGGAGTAAGATTTACTACTTAGGAGGCTGGGTTACTATGTAATTTTTCTCCTGTGACAACACTAGTACATGTTTAGATTTTGAGACATATCAGGGTTTGTTGGTTTGAAATAAAGTACTCAGTTGCTTGTTTGTAATCCCTGCCTAGTCTGGTGTTCTAAAGACTTTTGCACCATAGACTGACAAAATTTGATGCTAAGTGTCATATGCCACTGAAGGTAAGGTCAAAACTGTAGCTTTGACACCTGGGAGAGGAAATCTAAGCTTTGATCACAACAGATAGAGTAGGCATATAAAGAACAGCCCAGACTGGTATTGCTGGGTGTTTGTAATTGATTGTTACATGTATGGTGTCTCTGCTCTATGCTTTTCTCTGTTGTTTTCTGCAGAATCACTATACATGGTAGTTCCAGCTGCAAAATTCTACAGCTTTTTAAGGTAGTAACTTGATTTGAACTTTTCAAGCACTGTTGCTTTGACTAACCCATTCACAGGAAGAATTCTTAATCATCTGCAAAGAGGTAATGGACAAATCAGCAGAATTATGCTATTAACAAATCCTCCATTTTTTTGCCTTTGTAATCTGATCATTAGGAGTGGTTCTTCTCTGCTCTGTGATTCTTTGCATTGCACTACCATATTGTAGTTATGCAACATTCCGCCTGGTTTGGCAATATTTTGCTGTGGTTGCCTTCTTATCTGCTCAGTTGATCAGCCTCAAAGAATTTTGCTACCTTGTTATTCTAACTTCTTGACAAATATGTATATCACAATTCATGTCACTGAGGCTCTCTTATTATCTGCATAATTAAGTGGGATTTGAACCTGTACATCTGGTATCCACAATTTGTGAACAATGCCAAAGTGATTTCAAAGATCTGTATTGTGTGCTTTGGTTTCTTCTTTAATCGTTGGAGCTGTTTCTGAATGTGCTCAAATGCACTCTTTGCCTCATGTAGCCCTGATGACCAATGCTCTCTGCATGGAAACATCACCAATGATTGCAGGAAGTTATCCTGGATTGGGCAAGGAAGGTGCCATATTCTTGCTGACATTTGGTCATGGAGGGATCCATAAAAACGTTCCAGTCCTCTCTGGCAGGATGAACCGCACACCCACTCAATATTCTTTCATTGACATCATCCCCCACTACAAACAATTTTTTCCTTTTCTGAACAGATCAAGTTTACAGTCATTGGTGCCAGTTCCTATGAATAAGACAACCATCAGAGTTTTATCTTCAATTTGCAATTGTAACTTCCACCTTCTAAAGTACAGCAGAGATAGTTTTGCCTTTGCATTGCGCCTTCTCCTCAACTTCAGCTGGGGCCCAGGAAAAGACTCTGCTCTCTATGTTAGTCAAATGCCAATGCTGTTTTATAGTGTACTTGCTAAAGACACACCAGGAAGGAGAAGCAGTTGGTTTTGGTTTGGAGGGGGCACTGCTGGCCAACCAGGGCTTTAGATCAAAGAGAGAAGGGTTTGGGTGCAAGTTTGTGGCAGTTAGAGAGAAGGCATCATGTTTTTGCCCCTTCAACAAGCACCCTCGTGACCATTCAATGCAGTCTGGATTCTGCGAGGCCACTTGTGGGCTCAACCTTTGTACTTGGGTTCTTAACTTTTTGCTACTCTAGGGGGCAGGGGGAGAATTTGTATGATGATGGATCTTGGGAGCAGCCAGATAACTGTTCATCATCACATTCTCCCTACCTATCTTGAAAATTCTGACATCTATTCTTGGGGTCTCCAAGTTCCCTCTCCTTTTACTAAAAGAAGGATTTGAATTTTTCATTGCAACATTCAGCTGTATGCACTGTTACAAATTAGGATTTTCAGTCCAATTTACTGTACCCCAAACCTTCACTTTCCTTATGAAAAATGATTCTGCCACCCTGCTCAACGGTTTCTGGTCACATGTGAGCAAAGAAGTTTGGACTGAATAGCATCCATAATTCCACAGCAATGAAGAAATCTTCCATGGAGGGCACCAAGCAATGGTGGTTGGAACAATTTGGGGTGGGTATTTTACTCCAGAAAACAGTCTTTCATGATACACATGCAACATCTACTACCAGTTTACATTATATGTAATTGGTATCCTGCAATGAAGTGAATGCTGCCAGGAGTCACATTGGTTTACAAGATTCTATTGTTGTTATTGTTGTTTGTTGCTCTTTTCTGAACCTCTTCTTTTCACATGACTCAGTTGGTTTCTGAGATTCTGACATCTATATCCTCTGTATACAGCTTCCAGGCACCACAATCTTTGTGATTGGAGTCCCATTCCATTACAGTGTGAAAGACAAGGGACATGGGTGAGTGAGATGGTCCAGAATGCTGCCATTTTGTCAGAACCCACAGCCATGACTGAAGGAAATGGGCCTATGCAGTACCTATTGTGGACTTTGTGATGTAAAAAGCTTGAGCCTGGTAGCTTTTACATGATGCAAAGCATCCTGAAGTGCTTCCACCTTCCCCTTGAAGAAAACATGAAGAAGCTGCTGACTGTGAGACTGCTACTAGGGTCTGCAACACATGCAGGGGACTGCACATTCTGTGCTCTGGCTAAGGCAAGCAAAGCTGATTGATAGTCTTCAAATTAATGCAAGGGAGTGGTACTGGGAGATGAAAGAATGAGCTTGTGCAGCTGATTATGAATGCCATGATAGCCCTACTTGGCTGCTTCCTGGGGAAACCACAGCACAAGCACACTACGAAGCAAAACCTTCTGGAATGGTATCGGAGTCCTATCAAAACTAATCACAATGAAAGAGTTGGGAGCCATGTTGTGCCTACTAAAAGCTGAGAAATCATTAGAAATATTTTGAGGGACTTGATGGCTTGGCAACACTTGTTCATAAGTAGCACCATGGTTTTCTTATTGGTGCAATGTTACGAGAACTTAGGAACTTGTGAGAACTTCTTGACCCTGGCAATTGGAGGAAAATCAACTAATTTCACAATCTTATGGTGCATTCACACCTGACATTAAGTCAGTGTTAAATGAAAATCTAGGTGGCATCCTAGGTGGCACCCAATGTTAAATGAGTTATAGCTTAATGTTAAGTGAATGTTAGCTTAACATAAAGTTTCATGGTAACTAGGTTTAAGTCTTGAATGGCTAGCATGGTGTTAGGGGACTTAACACTTGAGTTCCCAACATCAAGTGTGAATGGGCTATTAGTTTATGTGGTTGTTCATAGAGTGCCTTCATTTACTTCCACATCAAAGTATATGATGCATAAGTTGCACTACTGAAAGCCTAAGCTTGCCCAGGTTTTTGCAAATAACTAAATCCTTCTTCTTCATTTTGGCATTGTATGGATATTGCCCCCATTAGCACTATGTAATGATAAAGTTGTCTTGAAGCACAAGTCCCTCAAGTCATTAATAGTACTTTGAGAGGGACTTTGATTGACTTTGAATAACCTCCCTTCACAATTCACTGATAGGAACGGTTCAAGGGGAACCAAATTTTATGTGATTGTAGAGAAAACTCCACAATAATTTGTTCAAAGTATCCTTTTGTGTCAACAAAACCAAACCCAACATCACGAAAATGAATGCTTGTCATAACCTTATGATGTCATTCATGAAGTATCAAGCCATGACCTTCATCACAAATGCCAACAACTACCTACCATTATTCTTCACCAACTTCATCAACTCCTAGTGGTGGGTGTAGATAAATATATAGTGATATACTCAAAATTTCAAGCAAACACCTAGATAAACATATGCCTCTTAAGTTTCTTTTGAGAAGCAATGGGAAGATGTCATCATATCAACAAACACATAAGAAACATTTAATAATGATAGTTGATTTTAAACGTTTGATAATATGTTCATTCAATCTACAACAAGCTTGTGGGAGTAAGTTTCCTTCTCTTCAACATGCTTATTCATTCAAGAGGTATTGATAACCAATAGATTGCTAAAGGGATAATGGTCACTTGTAGAGAAAGAGTAGTTGCAAGCAAGGTTGCAAGAATGGGTGTGATAGTAATCATTAGGTCCTATAAAAGGTTGCCACCACTTTTATAGTTGGCATCCTAATTTGTAGGATCTACCATCGCCCTTGAGGGGATTTAAGGAATCCCCTAAGGTCCTTAGGGAATCTTTGGCCAAATTGGGGGGGGGGGCTTGGAGGTGAACCATATTGCCCATATTAGTTCCAACCACCAATTGCTTTACATGTGTTATTGCACATGTTTAAAATCCCTTGGAATACCACCCCCATGTGGTTAGGATTGATCTAAATGTACACATTTGCATGTTTTGTATTGTAATCCAAGCTAATGGTGAGACTAATAATGGGCAAATTGTCAAGTGTGTTAGTTCATATATTTGGTTAAGTCCCAATTAATTAAGGGTAAACCAAATTAGCTTAGTTGTTTGGGTTTTTATTTTGAACTAGTTCAAATGTGAATATGGTTTGAGATATTTTGTGTACGGGATATAATCCTAGCACATTCTACTAATTGTATGAAAGTTTTCATGTGTTTTTGTGCATGGTGTTAATTTTTTCATTTTGTTCTATGGAAGTGTTGGGCTTGGATTTTTACATAGTTCTAGGTGAGTGACCATTTTGAATCACCAAAAGTGTGGCTAATTATTTTGTGTTGCAATTAGGCTAATTGGTTCTATGCATTGGGTTGGTAATTTTATGTTTTGCACATGGTTTAATTCTATGGGAGCTTTGTTTTGATGTTATGTGGTGTGTTGGTTGTGTTTTTGTTTGTGGAATTGTAATTGGTAAAAGTTGAAAAGTGGGGCACTTCTTGGTCTACTTCTTGAATTGAAGAATTTGTTCGAAGTTTTTTGTGATTTTGTACTTGTTTTTGGCTTAAAACTCCATGAGGAGTTGAATGTTGGTGAAGGCTAGAACCTTAAAGTTGTGAAAAACAAAATATCAACAAAGCAGGGCCCCTATTTTTATCACAAGCCCCTCCCCCCCCTTCTCTTTTCCTTTCCTTTCTTTCTTTCATTCTCTATTCAACAACATTAGCAAGTGGGAATACCAGGAGTGCAATAGCTACCATCACCATGAGCTTGAGCTACTGGTTGGTTGGGTTTTTTGCCATTGGCAACAATGTGAGGGGAGAAGGAGGCATTTCCCACACTTCTTCGTGGTCATTGTCATTAGTGGACACGTGGCAACAACTAATAGTAGTAGTTGTCAAGTCATTGTTGTTGGTGGGCATGGAGTTACTCTCCCTATCTTCATTGGTTTTCTTGTGACAAAATAGGAAAGGGGGTGGGGGGGGGGGGGGGGGGGGCCACAACCCCCTGACACCCTTTTTTTTTTTTCTTCTTTTTTTCTTTTTAGACTCGGACAAAACAACCACAATAACAAAAAA
>Ga0116231_10006185_pt1 | contig 23048 bp, 21 predicted proteins | sample S1TSphgellanicum_2_FD_89695 | JGI IMG/M metagenome (GOLD analysis project Ga0116231, IMG submission 89695) | Host-associated microbial communities from peat moss isolated from Minnesota, USA - S1T2_Fd - Sphagnum magellanicum MG | ecosystem: Host-associated > Plants > Peat moss > Unclassified...
CGTGTTCCAGAACGTCCAGGTGCTGGGCGACCTGAGCTCCACGCAGATGATCCGCGTGATGACGTCGATGGCGGCGTGGGTCACCGGCGGCGAAGGGTGCGCTTATTGCCACAACCTCGAGAACCCGGCCGAGGACAGCAAGTACCCGAAGGTCGTCGCGCGGCGCATGCTGCAGATGGTGCGCTACATCAACTCGCACTGGTCCAAGCACGTCGGTGCCACGGGCGTCACCTGCTACACCTGCCACCGCGGCAACCCGGTCCCGGCCAACGAGTGGTTCAACAACCCCCGGTCCACGCCCAGCACCGTGGTGACCGGATGGCACGAACAGCAGAATTCGACCTTCCCGAGCTACACGCAGGATCGGGACCGGCTGGCCTCGGCCGCCCTGGGATCGCTTCCGCCCGACCCGTTCACCGCCTACCTGCAGGGTGACGACAACATACGCGTCCAGGCCACCAGCGCGCTGCCTCCGGGGCACGATCCGGGCGCCTCGATCCAGAAGACGGAATGGACCTACGCGCTGATGGTGACGATGGGCAAGTCGCTGGGCGTGAACTGCGATTACTGCCACAACACCAATTCGTTCCAGTCGTGGTCGGAGAGCAGTCCGCAGCGCGTGACGGCCTGGTACGGCATCCGCATGGTGCGTGCGCTCAACAACCAGTTCCTCAACACCGTGGCCGACGTGCTGCCGCCGAACCGGCATGGCCCGATGGGCGACGGTCCGAAGCTCTATTGCGCCACGTGCCACCAGGGCGTGTTCAAGCCCATGTACGGCTACAAGATGCTCAAGGACTTCCCGGAACTGGCGGGCAACAACGACGATCTCGCCGATTACCTGACGTGGAAGACGCCGAACCCGACGGCCGGCCAGACGCCCGAGGCACCTGCGGCGCCGGCGAAGAAGTAGCCGAACCGCTGCTTGGCGGGAGGGCTCCCAAAGCTGCCCTCCAAACACGGACGCAGCGGGATCGAAGTAAGGAGGCCACCTAGCGGTGGCCTTTTTTTTCGGTGCGCGGCAGGAAGTACCCGCTTTCACGCGGAGCGGGAGGGGCAGACGGACCTGGGACCTGCGCAACAGCGACAGTTTTGGCTGCTCGCTCAGCTATTTCCCTCTCCCCCTGCCCCTCTCCCGCGCGACGCGCGGGAGAGGGGAGCTTTCTGACGCGGGATTGCCAGATGCCGACCGCAGCGGGTTCCCGACCACAGCGAGTTCCCGACCGCAGCTGGTTCCCTACCGCAGCTGGTTCCCGACCGCAGCTGGTTCCCGACCGCAGCTGGTTCCCGACCGGGTGGCTCCATTTGCAGGTTCCAGGCAAAGACAAAACCTGCACCTGGGGAGGTCGCTGCCGCGTCCAGGAGGCCCGGCGTTTCCCGAAGCACTGCGCCTCGCCGGCGTGGCGACCGCACGGTAAGGGTTGAACCCAACGCGACGGCCGCATCGAGCTCACCGCTCGTCCGTTGCAGACGAGACCCCCATCGACCAAATCAAGCCATCGATCTGTCCAACGCAGCACGAGTGCCAAGAATTTCGCCCACCGAGGTGGGCGAATCAACGAAGTATCAAACCGCGATGAGGGCTTGTGTCACGCCGGTGCGCCGGGCGGCAGCGGCGGCTGGTGCGTCGCTTCTTCGCTGCGCGTGGCCAGGGTCTTGGACCGCAGTGCGCCGGGCTCGGTGTCATCGCGGCGTTTGTCCGCGAGACCGCGTCCTGCCACGGGCCCGCCGTGCGCGTTGCGCCGCGTTGCCCAGGTCCAGAGCAGGTCGGCGCGCACCGGCAGTATCAGCACGATGTGCTCGAGGATGGCCATCGACAGCAGCGTGGCCAGCAGCAGGTCGGTGGCGCGGTCCTGTCCGGAGCCGGAGCCCGATTGCTGGATCAGCAGCGCGTCGATGGTGGCCGCGGCGCCGATGGACACCGGCAGCAGGGCATTGGCCCGGCGCTTGCCAAAGTACGCGGCCAGGTGGGCGAGGCGCTGCGGCAGCAGCTCCACCGCGGTGTTGCGCACGCCCAGGAAGAGGTTGAGCTTGGCGCTCTCGCGCATCACCCAGAGCAGCAGGTAGGTCCAGGCCGCGGTCTGGTTGGGCTGGTTCCAGCAGATGGCGGCCACTGCCAGGGCGGAGATCGCCAGCGCCAGCTCGTGGTAGAGCAGGGCCATGACCGCGTGGCCGAAATGGCGCCAGCCGCTGCAGTGGCGCGGGCAGGCGACCGCCGTGCGCGGGCCGGTGACCAGCCCGGTGAGAAAGCTCAGCTCCAGCGCGCCCCACAAGCCGATGCTGCAGGCAAAGCCCAGGTACGCGCCCGCGACGGTGGCCACGGTGGTCGACTGCGCCATGCCCCACATCGACAGCGCCGTGGCCGCGACGATGACCGCGGGGGCGGCCCGCCGCCGGCCGCGTACCGCCCGTTCGAGCAGGAAGATCAAGCCGGTTCCGAACCACCAGCAGAACAGGGCTATGCCGACCGGCGCCAGGGTGTCGCTCATCGCGGTGCTGCCTTCGCCTTGCCTTCTTGTCGCGCTACCAGGCCGGGGCGAGGCGGATCTGCTCCGGCGCCGCGTTCGATTGCGTCGGCAGCAGATACATGCGCACGAAGGTGGCGACCGCGGCCGCGGTGAGTCCGACGCGCTTGATGCCCGCCACGACGCCGCCTTGCTTCTTCAGCGTACGCTGGCGATCGGCGATGCGGAACAGCCGGTCCAGGCCGGCACGGAAGGCCGGATGGTCGAGGTCCAGTGTCAGCGGAAACACCTGCTTGGTGATTTCCGAGGTGATGTGCAGCACGCGCATGTCGTAGTCGGTCGGGTCGAAGCCCATCGCCTTGCTCAAGGTGGGGCGCATGTGGTCGCGCACGTACATCGTCGCGAAGACCGCCAGCAGGAAGAACCGGATCCAGAGCTTGTTGTGCCCGCGCAGCAGCTTGGGTTCGCTGCGCATCATCAGCGCGAAGGCCTCGCCATGGCGGAATTCGTCGTTGCACCACATTTCGAACCAGCGGAAGATCGGATGGAAGCATTTCTCCGGGTGCTTCTGCAGCTGGCGGTAGATCATGATGTAGCGCGCGTACCCGATCTTTTCCGACAGGTAGGTCGCGTAGTAGATGAACTTGGGCCGGAAGAACGTGTAGTCCTTGGTCTTCTTGAGCGCGGGCAGGTCGACGCCCAGGTCGAAATCGCGCAGGCAGCGGTTGATGAAGCCGGCGTGGCGCGACTCGTCGCGCGTCATGTAGCCCATCAGCGCGCGCATGTCCGGGTTCTGCACGTTCTGCTTGATGTCGTGGTAGAGCACGCAGCCGGAAAACTCCGCGGTGACGGAGCTGATCAGGAAGTCGACGAACTCCTGCTTGAGTTCCGGGGGCAGCGCCTGGACCTCGTCCTTGAACTGTTCGTCGCGCTCGAAGTGGCTGCGGTTGACGTCACGCTCGAACTCGGCCAGCAGCGTGTCCCATTCGGAGCGCAGCGGCGCGAAGTCGAAGCGATCCATGGCCTGGAAATCGGTCTTGTAGAAGCGCGGTGCGAGCAGCGAGGTGGCGCGCGCGCGCTGGGTGGCCTCGTCGGCCGTGGCGATCGATTCGGTCGCGTCCATCGATTTTCTCCGGGATCAGGGGATCAGGGCGTGGCCGATTGCAGGGCCAGCGGGCTGGCGCTCGCCCGCGGCAGCGCGGTCGTCCTCGGGGCGGTGGTCGGGTTGCCCCGCGCCGTGGCACCGAGAAAGCGCGCGAACGCGCCGGAATTGGAGGGCCCGAAGGCCTCGAGTTCGAGCGTGCGCGAGATGGTCGGGTCCTCGAGCGTCAGGCGCCCGTCGGTGTGCAGGGCCAGGCGGAACGGGACCTGCTGGCCTATGCCGCGCCGCATGCGCTCGCGCGCCAGCCCGCGCACGGTGGCGCGGATGAAGCCGTCCTCGCCCGGGCGCAGTTCGTCGATCTTGAGGTTGGTGCGCGCGTCGAGCACGTCGATGCCGCCCGCTGCGACGCCGACGCCGGTGGTCTGGTGCTCGACGAAATGCAGGTCGCGCTCGATCCGCACCGGCGAGTCGATCACCGGTCCCGGCGTGATGCCCAGCACGCGCGCCGTGGTGACGGCGACCAGTGCGATCACGACCATGGCGACCGCCGCACGCAGCGGCAGGTGGGGCGTGTTGGCGGGGGTGAAGGGTTCGCTCATCGTTTGCCTCTATGTGAAACCACGAAATGGCTTGCGTCAGGCAGCCGCGTCCAGGCCGCGCGCCGGCGCCGGGGCGCGCTCGGCCGGCAGGAAGGGCAGCGCCGCGCCCGCGTTGCCCGCAGCCGCCGGCGCCGTGGCACCGACGCGTTCGCGCAGGTTCTCGTTGGCGGCGGTATGCGCGGTCTGCAGTGCCTGCGACAGGATGGCGGCCACCTTGTCCGCGCCGGCGATGCTGCGCATCATCGGTTCGGGATGCTTGAGCTTCCAGGGACGCGCGTGCGGCCACAGGTGCAGGTAGGCCACCTTGGCGCGCGATTCCAGGCTCAGGGTCAGGTCGCCACTGCCGTCCTTGTGCAGCGCCAGGCCCGCGCCTTCGATGCGGCGCAGCGGCAGGTTGATGTCCAGCGGCAGCGCGATGCCGACGCGCAGGAAGACGCGCCCGGTGGTGATCGCGTAGGTGCTCGTGCGGCTGCTCATCCAGGCCAAGAACGAGAGCAGCAGGCAGGCCACGCTGCCCAGAGCCGCAGGCAGCAGCCCGGCCGCGACCGACTGTCCGTCGAGCCAGGCCGAAAGGCTGGTACCGCCGGCGAGCAGCGCGAAGTACAGCGCGACCTGCCGGACATGGAAGGCGCGGCGCGCCAGCGAAGACCAGGTGGGCTTGCCCTGCCAGAGAACCCGCTCACCGGGGGGCAGGTCCTCGCGGATGCCGACTATGCGCTCGCAGGTTTGCTCATTCACAGTATCGGCTCCCTTCGCTCGGCGGTAGCATACAGCGTGCCTCCACCGTAATACCCACAGACCTTGTCCTCCTCGAGCAGCGTGACCTTGTCCGGGCTCTTGAGCACCGGCGCCTGCGCGAACTGGCTGCCCAGGATGGCGTCGACCTCGACCTTGTTGCGCTTGATGTTGGAGAACGTGATCGGCACCAGCACGATGCGCGAGCCGGTGTCGACCTCGAGGTAACGCAGGATGGCCTCCGAACGATCCACCCACAGGTCGATGACCGTGCCGCCGACCTTGCCGTCGGCGCCGACGACCGGCTTGCCGCGCGGATCGGGCGAGTCGACCACCGAGAAGTCCGTGGCTACGCGCATCGGCACGATCTTGAGCTGGCCGTCGTAGGTCAGGTCGGGCTCGTCGGCGCGCTCGGCGTAGGAGCCGGGTCCGACCGCATCGAGCATGCCGTTGCCGTTGGGCTCCAGCGGCGCGCCCGGGAAGCTCCCGGTCGCCGTGGCCGAGATCACGCGCGTGTCGCGCTTGAAGTCGGGGGCCGAGACGGTGCCGCCGTGCGGCAGCTTGAAGGTCTTGGGCGTCGGTATCGGCGGCCAGCCGACCACCTTGATGCGCCCGCCCGAGCGGTCGGTGCGGTCCGAATCGAGCGGATAGCCCTCGCGCTTGTTCTCGCGGTGCAGGTAGAAGATCAAGCCGGCGAAGAAGAACCAGAACAAGTACAACACCACCTGCGCTACATCGAAGTAGCCGCCAATATTGCCGCTGCCGCTGCCGTCCATCTGTTTCTCCTCAGGCAAGTTCGGACCAGCCGGATGTCCCGGCAAGGCCGATCGATTCATCGGGTCGCCCCAGCGCCGACGCGGTCAGGCGGGTCGCGAGCGGCCCGATGACGACGAGGGTAGCGAAGAGCAGGAAAATTTCCAGGTTGTAGACGACCTGGTAACCGGTCGCCGCGCCATCCATGCCCGTTCCGAGCGCGCCGCTCGCGGCCAGGCCGCCGAACACGTCGCGCAGCAGGCCGCCCAGCGCGATGCCCAGCCCGGCGGCGGTCGCCTGCACCGCGCCCCAGGCACCGAGCGTCATGCCATTGAGGCCGCCGGAGTCGATCTGCATCGCGGCGGTCAAGGTGCCCATCGCGAACAGGCCGCCACCGGTGCCGACCAGCGCTATCCCGGAGGCGAACAGCAGCGCCGACCCGAGCGGAGCGGCCAGTATCAGGGCGGCAAAGCCGCAGATCCCGACCAGCGCGCCGTAGCCGGCCAGGCGGCAGGCATTGACGGAGCGGGCCAGCGAGCGCGCCGACAGCGCCAGGCCGGCGAAGGCCCCCGCAGCCAGGACCGCGGTCAGGCCGGAGGTCGTGCCCACGGGCAGGTGCAGCACCTGCCCGCCGTAGGGCTCGAGGATGATGTCCTGCATGCTGAAGCCGGCCGCACCCAGGGTCACCGCGAACAGGAAACGCACCGAGCGGCCGCGGTTCTTGAAGATCGACCAGGCATCGTGGAAGGCGGTGGCCGGCACCTCGGCCTTGCCGCCCGGATTGGGCCGGCGCGTCTCCTGCTTCCACAGGGCGACCACGTTCAGGATGAAGGTGGTGAGCGCCGAACCCTGGACGACCTGGATCAGGCGCAAGTTGCTGAAGTTGTGCAGGACCAGGGCGAAGATCGCGCTGGCCGTGATCATGCCCACGAGCAGCATCACGTACAGCAGCGCGACCACGCGCGGGCGCGACTCCTCCGGGGCCAGGTCGGCGGCCAGCGCCAGTCCGGCCGTCTGCGAGGTCTGTATCCCGGTGCCCACGAGCAGGAAGGCCGCGGCGGCGCCCGCCTCGCCGACCCAGGCCGGTCCGCGACCTTCACCGGAGAGCAGTATCAGCGCAAAGGGCATGATCGCCAGGCCGCCGAACTGCATCAAGGTGCCGAACCAGATGTACGGGACGCGGCGCCAGCCGATGACCGAGCGGTGCGTGTCGGAGCGAAAGCCGATCAGGGCCCGGAACGGCGCGGCCAGCAGCGGCAGCGACAGCATCAAGGCCACCAGCCAGGAGGAAACCCCCAGTTCGACGATCATCACCCGGTTGAGCGTGCCGATCATCAGCGCCGCCGCCAGTCCGACGGACACCTGGAACAGCGACAGGCGCAGCAGCCGGCGCAGCGGCAGCTCCACCGTGGCGGCATCGGCGAACGGAAGAAAGCGCGGAGCGATGCGGGTCCATGCCTTGGGCCAGGATCGTGGCGTGATCCAGGCAGGCCGGCGCAGCAGCGCTGCGTTCTCAGACTTCACGCCGCATCTCCATGGCCTGCGAGACGTAGAACGCGCGCGACACGCGCAGCGTGCGCCCGGCACGCCACTCGGCCAGGGCCGGCGCGCGCGCGAGCTGGCGCGTGATGCGCGCGGTGGCCACCGGTTCGATCGCCGGGGCGCGGTCGGCGCGCGGGAAGAGCTTGCCCACGGCGCGCACGGTGGCCAGCAGCGCCGTGCGCGGTGCATAGGTGAAGACCATCGACTCGCGCGTGCGCTCGGCCAGGATGCCCAGCACGCGGGCGATATCGACGACGTTGTAGTGGATCAGCGAGTCCATGGCCACGACGTGATCGAAGCGGCCCAGGTGCGGATCGAGCATGTCGCCGACCTCGAAGCGCACCAGGGCCGGGTCGACGCCCTCGGGCAGGCGCTGCCGGGCAAGGCCCACCAGGGTCGCCGACAGGTCGATCGCGACGACCTCGGCGCCCCGGCGCGCCGCCTCGAAGCTCAGCATGCCGGTGCCGCAGCCCGCGTCGAGGATGCGGCGTCCGCGCAGGTCCTCGGGCAGCCAGGAGAGCAGGGTGGCGCGGACCGCGCTGCGCCCGGCGCGCACCTTGGCGCGCACGCCGCTCACCGGGGCATCGCTCGTCAGGCGCGCCCAGGCCTCGGCCGCCGTGCGGTCGAAATATTCTTCCAGCAGCGCGCGCCGGTCCTGGTACGAAGCCGGATTGACCAGGCTTGCCATCACTCGAATCCCAGCAGGTCGAAGATGTCGCGGTCCTTCATCGGCGCCGCCTCGATCGGATCGGTGCCCTTGAACAGGGCCTCGGCCAGGCGCATGTATTCGTCCTGCACGGCGCGCATCTCGGGCGTGTCTTCCATCTCGAACAGCGTGGCCTTCTTGAGGCGGCTCTTGCGGATGGCGTCGAGCATCGGGAAGCGGGCCATGGTCTTGAGTCCGACCGCGTTGTTGTAGCGGTCGATCTGGTCGGTGGCGTCGCTGCGGTTGGCGATCACGCCGCCCAGGCGCACCTTGTAGTTCTTCGACTTGGCGAGGATGGCGCCGACGATGCGGTTCATCGCGAAGATCGAGTCGAAGTCGTTGGCCGTGACGATCAGCGCGCGGTCGGCATGCTGCAGCGGCGCGGCGAAGCCGCCGCAGACGACGTCGCCGAGCACGTCGAAGATCACGACATCGGTGTCGTCGAGCAGGTGGTGCTCCTTGAGCAGCTTGACCGTCTGGCCGACCACGTAGCCGCCGCAACCGGTGCCGGCCGGCGGTCCGCCGGCCTCGACGCACATCACGCCGCCGTAGCCCGGGAAGACGAAGTCCTCGGTGCGCAGTTCCTCCGGGTGGAAGTCCACGGTCTCGAGGATGTCGATCACCGTGGGCACGAGGCGCTTGGTGAGCGTGAAGGTCGAATCGTGCTTGGGGTCGCAGCCGATCTGCAGCACGCGCTTGCCCAGCCTGGAGAAGGCCACCGACAGGTTCGAGGAGGTGGTGCTCTTGCCGATGCCGCCCTTGCCGTACACCGCAAATACCTTGGCCGTGCCGATGTTGACATTCGGATCCAGCGCGACCTGCAGGCTGCCCTCGCCGTCGGGGCGCTTGGGCAGGCTGCGCTGCAGTTCGCGCAGCGGTACGTTCACGATTTCGTTCATGCGGACTTGCCCTCCAGGAGGTATTCGATTGCGGCGCCTTCGCGCGCCGGCCCAGCGATTCCGGCGCCCACGGGCGCCGGCTCAGCGGCCAAAGTGCGCTTTGGCTTCATAGATGGTCTCTACGGTGATGGGCGAGACGCCGCGTTCGGCGGCGAATCGCTCGGTGTTGCGGCGCGCCTTGGCGCGCACGAAGAACGGGATCTTCTTGAGCTCGCGCTCGCCCTCGGCGGTCCAGCCGGGCACCGGCTCGGAGGCGGCAAGCGGCGCGCCCGGCGGCGCCACGGCAAGCGCCAGCGCCGCGTCCGCGGTCGCGTCCACTGCCGCGGCCGCGGTCGAATCGGCGGTCGCATCCGCAGTCGCATCCGCAGCGGCCGCGGCGCGTCCGGCATCGGCCGGCTGCGCCGGCGCGGCAACCGGCCGGGCGGTCGCGGGCAGGTGGGAGGCGGGCGCCGCGTCGTGGAATTCGAAGTCGTCGCGGAACATCTGCAGCAGGTGCTCCTCCAGGCCCATCATCATCGGCTGGACCCACGAATCGAACAGCACGTTCGCACCCTCGAAGCCCATCACCGGGCTGTAGCGCGCGGGCACGTCCTGCACGTGCATCGGCGTGGATATCACCGCGCAGGGCACGCCCATGCGCTTGGCGATGTGGCGTTCCATCTGCGTGCCCAGCACCAGCTCAGGGGCGGCGGCCATGACCGCCTGCTCGACCTCGAGGTAGTCGTCGGTGATCAGCGCCTCCACGCCGTGGCGGCTGGCCGCCTCGCGCACCTCGCGCGCGCGCTCGCGGCTGTAGGTACCCAGGCCGACGACATGAAAGCCCATCGTCTCGGAGGCGATGCGCGCGGCCGCCACCGCGTGCGTGGCATCGCCGAAGATGAACACGCGCTTGCCGGTGAGATAGGTCGAGTCGACCGAGCGCGCGTACCAGGGCGCGCGCGACTGCGAGGAGGACATGCGCGCCTGGCCCGGGTGCTCGTCGGCGAGCACGGGCTTCGGGTCGACGCCGGCGAGCTCGGCCACCTCGGCGATGAAGTCGCGCGTGGCGCCCAGGCCGATGGGCACGGTGCGCGTGCGCGGCATGCCGAACGAGCGCTGCAGCCATTCGGACGTGGGACCGGAGATCTCCGGGTACAGGTCGATGTTGAAGCTGGCCTCGGGCAGGCGGCGGATGTCGTCCACCGTGGCGCCCAGCGGCACGACCGCGTTGACTTCGATGCCCAGCTGCTCGAGCAGGCGGTCGACCTCGACGATGTCATCGCGGCAGCGAAAGCCCAGCGCCGTCGGGCCCAGGATATTGGCCAGCGGCCGGCGCCGCGGCGCCGCCGGGGGCGCCTTGCTGCGGTCGGCCAGCACGGCGCGCACCAGCTGGTACAGGGTCTCTCCGGCGCCCCAGTTCTCCTTCTTGGCGAAGGAGTTGAGTTCGAGCCCGACCACCGGCACCGGCAGCCCCAGCGTCATTCCCAGCGTGCCGGGCTGGTCCTGCAGCAGCTCGGCGGTGCAGGACTCGCCCACGAGGAGCAGATTGGGCTTGAAGCGCGCGTACGCGTCGGTCACGGCGCGCTTGGCCAGACCGGCCGTCTCGCCACCCAGGTCGCGCGCCTGGAAGGTGGTGTAGCTCACCGGCGGCCGGTGGTCGAAGCGCTCGATCATCGTGAAGAGCAGGTCGGCGTAGGTGTCGCCCTGGGGCGCATGCAGCACGAAGTGGACGTCCTTCATCGAGGAGGCGATGCGCATCGCACCCACGTGCGGGGGTCCTTCGTAGGTCCAGAGCGTCAGTTGCATGTCGGTGCGTTCCTGTTGCGGCCTAGATGGCCAGCTGGGCCCGGCGGCGCAGCGGCCGGGCGCAGACTTCGGCCAGGTCGGCGGCCTGCTCGTAGCCGTGGATCGGGGTGAAAACGAGCTCGATCGACCACTTGGTGGCGAAGCCCTCGGACTCGAGCGGATTGGCCAGGCCCAGGCCGCAGATCGTCAGGTCGGGGCGCGCCAGGCGCAAGCGATCGAGCTGGCGTTCGACGTCCTGGCCCTCGGACAGCGTCACGCCCGGCGGCAGCAGCCCCATCTCGGGTTCCATCATCATGCGGTCCAGGTAGGGCGTGCCGACCTCGATCAGCTCCATGCCCAGCTCGCGGTGCAGGAAGCGCGCGATCGGGATCTCCAGCTGCGAATCGGGCATCACGAACAGGCGCTTGCCGGCCAGCCACTCGCGGTGCCGCGCCAGGCTGCGCGTGGCGCGCTCGGCCGGTACCGCGAGGACGGCGTCCCTGAGGCTCGCCGGTACGTCCCAGGCCTTGCAGGCGGCGCCGAACCACGCGCTCGTGCCCTCGGCGCCGATCGGGTAGGGCGCCGGCAGCACGCGCGCCCCGCGCGCCACGAGCGCACGCACGGTCGCGCCGTTGAACGGCTGCGCCAGCAGCAGGTCGGTGCCGGGGCCCACGGAGGGCAGGTCGTCGGCGCGGCGCCCGGGCAGGAAATCCACCGGCCCTATGCCCAGCGCGTCGAACGCACGGCGGAACTGGTCCTCGATCACGTCGGCCAGGCAGCCGACGACCAGCAGCTGGCGCGTCTGGCTGCGGGGCAGTATCGGCACCATCGACAGCAGGGCGTTGTCTTCGCCCTGCGTGAAGGTCGTCTCGATGCCCGAGCCGCTGTAGTTGAGTACGCGCACGGCCGGCATCAGGCGGGCGCTGAGGCGCTCGGCGGCCTTGGCCAGGTCGAGCTTGATCACCTCGGACGGGCAGGAGCCCACGAGGAAGAGCATCTTGATCTCGGGGCGGCGCGCCACCAGCTGCGTGCACACGCGGTCGAGTTCCTCGTTGGCATCGGCCAGGCCCGAGAGGTCCCGGTCGGTGAGGATCGCGGTGCCGAAACGCGGTTCGGCGAAGATCATCACCCCCGCGGCGGACTGGATCAGGTGGGCGCAGGTGCGCGACCCGACCACCAGGAAGAAGGCGTCCTGCAGCTTGCGGTGCAGCCACACGATGCCCGTGAGGCCGCAGAAGACCTCGTGCTGGCCGCGTTCGCGCAGCACGTTGGCGGGCGCGCCCAGGGACGTGGCGGCCGGCGCGGGCGCCGCCCGGCGGATGGGGATGGGCACCGCGAGCTGCGTCATTCGGCCCCCGTCGCGGCGAGCGCCGCGACGCCGGCGCCACCGCGTGCCGACGACGGCTCCGCGCGCGGCTCCAGGCGGGCGCGCCGCAGCTTGAGGATGAACTGCGCGGCGTTGATCGCGTAGGTCGAATAGGCCGCAAGGGCCAGCAGCATCTGGCCGCGCGCATCGAGCGCGCCGGTGAACAGGACGATCAGGTAGGCGGTGTGCAGCCCTATGACGACGAAACTGACCATGTCCTCCCAGAAGAAGGCCGGGGCCAGCAGGTAGCGCCCGTAGACGTCGTGCTCCCAGAGGCTGCCGGTGATCATGATCGAATACAGCGCCACCGTCTTGCAGAGGATGGACACCGTCGCCGCCTGCCAGCCCTTGCCGGTCAGCAGGTAGTGCAGCACCAGCGCGAGGCTGATGAGAAAGACCAGGAACTGGACGATCGCCAGCACGCCCTGCACCTGGGTCCACACCGAGGCGTCGCGCCGGCGCCGCTGCTCCGGGGTGTAAAGGGGGGCTGCGGTTCGCATTGCCCTTGACTGGATGAGATCCATTCTGCTGCCCGACAATTCGTGTCCGGAGAATCTAGCGCTTGACACCACAAAGTGTCAACACAAATTTACGTCAGCAGGTCTTGACAGAGGTACGGGGCGCGGGAGTACATTCGCGCCGTTGGTAGTGCGAGGCGCGGATCCCAGGCACAGGATGCTTTCGCTGCCGGAGTCCCCGCACGAAACGGTGGGATCCAAGGACAACTCGCCCACCGTCCGGAGGTCTGCTTTTTGCGGTCCGGGAGGAGGGGAAAATGATCCAGTCGGGGCGGCGGCGGTTCGCCGATTCAGGCATAAACATAGGCGAACCGCTGGGTTTGCATCGTCCGTCGGCAGACGGGGCGCGGCTGGAAAACCCGCCCGGCCTGTGCCAGTTGCCCGCGGATCCTGGCGGTGAACACCTCCAGTTGCTCGTTTCCACGGTCGAGTCGCAGATCATTCCGCGGCTGGTCATCGCCCACCGTTCGTCCAACGCCGGCGGCGTCCACCCGGCGCAGACCAGCGAGCGGCGCGAGCGCCACGGCGAAGTGCAGGACTGCATAGACCTGCTGCTCGATTCCGGTGCGGGGCCCATCATGGGCTTTGCCGAGGAACTGCTGGCGCGCGGCCTGACGCTCGATTCGGTGTACCTGGACGTCTTTGCGCCCGCCGCACGCGGCCTGGGCGACATGTGGGACCGCGACCTGTGCAGCTTCACCGACGTGACGATCGCGCTGGGCCGCCTGCAGCAGACGCTGCGTCGCTTCGCCGCCCATTTTCGGCCCGAGTTCATCGAAGGGGAGCCCTGGCGCCGCGCGATGTTCGCCGCCGTGCCCGGCGAGCAGCACACGCTGGGGCTGTCGATGATCGTGCAGTACTTCCTGCGCGCCGGCTGGGACGCCTCGATGCTGCCTTCGCCCGCGGCAGAGGAATTGCCGCGCCTGGTGCAGCAGGAGCGCGTCACGCTGGTCGGACTGTCGATGAGCCAGGCGGCCAATGCACCGGTGCTCAAGGCGCTGATCGCGCGGATACGCCTGTCGTCGAGCAACCCTGCGCTGCGCGTGGTGGTCGGTGGTGTTGCTTTTTTTGAACAACCTGGCCTGGCAGAGGAGGTTGGCGCCGATGGAACCGCGATAGATGCGGCGCAGGCTGTCAACCTGGCTCAACAACTGGTATTGTAAGCTCCACGCTGTGTGGGAACTGGTTCCCGGCTTGCGCATCAAAGGTGAGCGTAGAGCTTGATGCGCTTCCAAGCTCCCCGAGCCTGGTTGGTTTTCTCGATTGATACGAATTGTCCTCGGTCCGCGGCGGGCAAAGCCAGGGCCGTACGAAGGGGAGCGATTTGCCGCAGTCGTTCCGTTCGCCGGGGAAGAGCCTTGCGGGATTCGATGCCGAATCCGCATCGCGGGTAATCTCTGCCGCTGCCGATCTGGCCCTGGTGCTCGATGACAGCGGCACCATCCGCGACCTGTCCGTCGGCGGCGAGGAACTCGACGACGACGCCTACGACGAGTGGATCGGCCGCCCCTGGCTCGACACCGTCACCGTCGAGAGCCGGCCCAAGATAGAAGCACTGCTCACGGGCGCCAAGGCGTCCGCCGCGCCGATGTGGCGCCAGGTCAACCACGCCACCCAGCGCGGTGGCGACATCCCCGTGCTGTACTCCGCGGTCAAGCTGGGCAAGGCCGGCAACGTGATCGCCCTCGGGCGCAGCATGCGCAGCGTGGCGGCGATCCAGCAGCGCCTGGTCCATGCGCAGCAGTCGCTCGAGCGCGACTACGAGTTCCTGCGCCAGGCCGAGACCCGCTACCGCATGCTCTTCGACCTGGCCCTCGAGGCCGTGCTGATACTCGACGCCGGCACACAGAAGATCGTCGATGCCAACCCGGCCGCGGGCCGGATGCTCGGCCAGGGCGTGCGCTTCCTGATGGGCCGCACCTTTCCCGAGGGTTTCGACGAGGCCGGCACGCGCGCGATCCAGGACCTGATCGGCGCGATCCGCGTCGCCGGCCGCGGCAGCGAGGTCGTGGCCCAGCTCGAGGCCGACCCGCGCCGTTTCGTGGTCTCGGCCTCGCTCTTTCGCCAGGACAATGTCTCGCACATCCTGCTGCGCATCGCTCCGCTGGCCGGCAACGAGAGCTCCAGCGGCGAGGCGGCGCGCAACCGCCTGACCGCGGTGCTCGAGCGCCTGCCCGACAGCTTCGTGCTCACCGATCCCGCCGGCCGCATACTGGCGGCCAACCGCTCGTTCCTCGACCTCGTTCAGCTGACCTCCGAGGGCCAGGTGCGCGGCGAGCCGCTCGATCGCTGGCTCGGGCGCTCCTCGGTCGACCTCAACGTGCTGCTGGCCAATCTCAAGGAACACGACTCGATCCGCCTGTTCTCTACCACCGTGCGCGGCGAGTACGGCACCGCCTCGGATGTCGAGATCTCCGCCGTGACCGCGCCCGAAGCCGACCCGCCGTGCGTGGCGTTCTCGATGCGATCGATCGCGCGACGCCTGCCCGAACAGGGTGCGGCGCCGGGACGCGAGCTCCCCCGTTCGGTGCAGCAGCTGACCGAACTGATCGGGCGCGTGCCGCTCAAGGAAGTCGTGCGCGAGACCACCGACGTCATCGAGCGCCTGTGCATCGAGGCGGCCCTCGAGCTCACCGGCGATAACCGCGCATCGGCGGCCGAGATGCTCGGATTGAGCCGGCAGAGCCTCTACGTCAAGCTGCACCGCTACGGGATCGCCGAGGGTTCGCCCGGCGCCGCTACCGACACCGAACCCTCGGGCCAGTGATCACCCGGCGCGGCGCCCGACCGGCTCGCGCCGATCGCCGATTGCCGCTTGCGCGCCCCCGGCGCTGTCCGCGCGCCGCCACCGCGCGCGCTCGTAGCCCCGTAGCCAGCCCCCGCCCCCTACGCCTTTGCGTGCCCGCCCCCGGATTTTGTGTCAATGTGCATTGACATTTGAAAGTGTAATGCGGTAGATTTTGCCCATGCGCTTTCCTGCACCCGGCACCGTCCTCGAACTGCTCAAACCCGTCACGTGGTTTCCGCCGATGTGGGCCTTCGGCTGCGGTGTCGTTTCGGCCGGGGTCTCGGTCTCGGACCACTGGGGCCTGGCCATCGCCGGGGTCGCGGTCTGCGGGCCCATGGTCTGCGGCACGAGCCAGGCAGCCAACGACTGGTTCGATCGCAAGGTCGACGCGATCAACGAGCCCTCGCGGCCCATCCCTTCGGGCCGCATGCCGGGGCGCTGGGGCTTGTACATCGCCATCGCCTGGACGCTCGTGTCGCTGGCGGCGGCCACCGTGCTGGGCAGCTGGGGCTTCGGCGCGGCCATCTTCGGACTCTTGCTCGCGTGGGCCTACAGTGCCCCGCCGCTGCGCCTCAAGCAAAACGGCTGGTGGGGCAATGCCGCCTGCGGCCTCTGCTACGAGGGCTTGCCGTGGATCACGGGCTGGGCCGTGATGGCCTCGGGCAACGGTTCGCCGCTGCGCGTGTTGAGCATAGCCGCGCTCTACAGCATCGGCGCCCACGGCATCATGACGCTCAACGACTTCAAGTCGATCGCCGGCGACACGCAGGTGGGCATAGGCTCGCTGCCCGTGCGGCTGGGGCCCGATCGGGCGGCCCGCGCCGCCTGCGCCATCATGGCCCTGCCCCAGTGCGCCGTCGTGGCCCTGCTGCTGGCCTGGGGCTGGCCGGTCTACGCCGCCTTCGTCGCGGCGGTGCTGGGTGTGCAGCTCATGCTGATGATCCGTTTTCTGCACCAACCGATCAAGCATGCACTTTGGTACAGCGCCTTCGGGGTGAGCCTGTTCGTCTCGGGGATGCTGATCAGCGCATTTGCCTTGCGTCATGGGGGGATTTGACATGCCAGACCAGAACCTGCGTAGTTCAACCGCGGCATCCGCCAGGCCCGCGCCGGCACCGGCGGCGGCGCGGAATGCTTCGATGCATGCCGACGGCGCGGACGACGATGCCTTCGACGTCGTCGTGATCGGCGGCGGGCCCTCCGGCGCCACCGCGGCCACCGAACTGGCACGGCGCGGTCGCCGCGTCGCGCTGGTCGACCGGGCCGGCCGCATCAAGCCTTGCGGCGGCGCGATCCCCACCGCGCTGATCGAGGAATTCGCGATCCCCGACAGCCTGCTCGTCGCGCGAGCCACCTCGGCACGCATGGTGGCCCCGTCGCGGCGCGAGGTCGGCATGCCGATCTCCCAGGGTTTCGTCGGCATGGTCGACCGCGAGCACTTCGACGAATGGTTGCGCGATCGTGCCCGCGTCGCCGGCGCCGAGCGCATCACCGCCAGCTTCGACCGCGTCGAACGCGCGCCGGACGGCGATCACTGGTCGCTGCGCGTCCACGTGCACGACGGCGCCGGCGCGACGCGCGTCCTGAAGGCGCGCTCGATGATCGGCGCCGACGGCGCGCGCTCGCGCGTGGCGCAGCAGTGCGTTCCCGGCTGGGACAAGACCCGCTACGTGTTCGCCTACCACGAGATCGTCGCCACGCCGACCGCCGCGCCCGACCACGACGGCAAGCGCTGCGACGTGCATTACCGCGGCGAGATCTCGCCCGATTTCTACGGCTGGGTCTTCCCGCACGGCGCCACGACCAGCGTCGGATCGGGCACCGCCAAGCAGGGATTCTCCGTGCGCCGCGCGGTCGACACCTTGCGGCGCGACACCGGCCTGGCGGATGCGGCCACGATCCGCCGCGAGGGTGCGCCGATCCCCATGCGCCCGCTCGATTGCTGGGACAACGGCCGCGATGTCGTGCTCGCCGGCGACGCGGCCGGGGTGGTCGCGCCTGCCTCGGGCGAGGGCATCTACTACGCCATGGCCGGCGGCCGCTTTGCCGCCGATGCGATAGAGCAGTTCCTGAGCACGGGCAATGCGCGTTGCCTGGCGCAGGCGCGACGCCAGTTCATGAAGCGCCACGGCCGTGTCTTCTGGGTGCTGGGCATCATGCAGCGCTTCTGGTACTCGAGCGACAAGCGGCGCGAGCGCTTCGTGAAGATCTGCGCCGACAAGGATGTGCAGGAACTGACCTGGCAGTCGTACCTGCACAAGCGCCTGGTGCGCAAGAAGCCCATGGCGCACGTGCGCATCTTCTTCAAGGACCTGGCGCATCTGTTCGGCGTTGCCAGGACTTGAGCGGCTTTGCCGGCCGGCCCGGGCCGCTGGCCGTCGCCGCGCTGTGCGCGGCGATCACGATTGCGCTGGGCGCCGCGCTCACCCAGCTGGGTCCCTGGTACGCCCAGCTGCAGAAGCCGCCCTGGAAGCCGCCCGATATCCTGTTCGGACCGGCGTGGATCACGATCTTCACCTTGTGCGCGGTGTGCGCCTCCAAGGCCTGGTCCGATATCGCCGAGCGCGGCGCGCGCCTGCGCACCGCGGCGTGGTTCATGGCCAACCTGCTGCTCAACACGCTCTGGAGCACCCTGTTCTTTGCGCTGCACCGCCCGGACTGGGCACTGGTCGAGGTCGGGCTGCTGTGGCTGTCGATCCTCGCGCTGATGGCCATGCTGGCGCGCCACCTGCCGCGCGGCTCGCGCCGCGCCGCCTGGCTGCTGGCCCCGTACCTGGCCTGGGTGTCGTTCGCCTCGATGGTGAACCTCGCCATCGTCCGCATGAACCCCCCGTTCGGCTGAGGCGCGTGCGCTGCTCCGCCATGCCGCGCGCCGGTGACGCAGGCTGCCAGCGCCGTGCGGTGGCCCGGACGGCACGCAGGTGGCGCCCGGCATGCTGAGCCAGCTGCGCGCGCTCGTCGCGAGTCCGGGTTTCATCGACCTGATCCTCGCCGGTGTCGTGCTCGAGGGCGGCGCGCTGCTGGCCTATCGCCGCGCCACCGGGCGCGGCGTCGCACCCGGGATGCTGCTCGCCAACCTGCTGGCCGGCGGCAGCCTGATGCTGGCGGTGCGCCTGTGCCTGACCGGCGGCAGCGCCCTGTCCTGGCTTCCCGCCTGCCTGGCCCTGGCCCTGGCCGGCCACCTTGCCGACCTGGCGCTGCGCTGGCATCGGCGCCCCTCCGGTATCATCGATCGGTAATGCTCGCCTGGGCCGGAGGCATCCATCGTGCAAGATCACCTGGCGCAAGCGCTGCGTACGCGCACGCGCCAGCTTCATACCGAGGTAGAACGCAGCGGCGTCATGCACGCCCTGCTGCGCGGGCGAATCGATCGGCCCAGCTATTGCCTGCTGCTGCGCAACCTGCACGATATCTACCGCGCCCTCGAGGGCGCACTGGAGCGGCACGCAAGCCTGCCGACGATCGCGCCGATCCTGCTGCCCGGGCTGGCGCGGCGCGAAACCCTGGCCGAGGACCTGCTCGGCCTGCACGGCGCCGCCTGGAAGACCGACTTGCCGGTGCTGCCGGCCGCACAGGGCTACGTCGAGCGCCTGGCGGCCGCGGAGCGCGAGGCGCCCGGGCATCTGCTGGCGCACGCCTATGTGCGCTACCTCGGTGACCTGAGCGGCGGCCAGATCCTGCGCCGCATCGTGGCCCAGAGCCTGGGCCTGGAGGGCGCCGAGGGCACGCGGTTCTACACGTTCGGGGAACCGGACCAGGCCCCAGCCCTGGCCCAGCGTTTTCGCGCCGGCCTCGATGCCATCAAGGTCGACGGCGCCGCCATCAACGCGCTGGTCGTCGAGGCGCAATGGGGCTTCGCCCAGCACGGGCGGCTGTTCCGGCAGGTCCTGCCGCTGGCCGAGCGCGCCCCGCCAACGTCCTCACTCCCGCTAGCAGGAGAGGGCTAGGGAGAGGGTGACCGTGGGAGCGTTGGCGATGTTCCCAAGCGCCCGCCCTCTCCCCCGCCCCTCTCCCACTGCGTGGGAGAGGGGAGAGATCTTCATCGCCGTGGTCAACGTCAATCCGATGCTACCGAGCCTGCGCCATCGCCGTCGCGCGGCTGGCGCTCGGTGCGCAGGCGGGCCTCGAACGCATCGGTGCTCAGGCCCAGCAGCCGCGCCGCCTCGGAGCGATCGCGCGCGCTGCGACGCAGCGCTGCACGCACGAAATGGCGTTCGGCGCGCTCGGCCACCTTGGCCAGCAGTTGCGAAAGGTCGAGCAGCCCGACCTGCATGCTCAGCGCATCGATCGCCGCCGCAAGGTCGGTGCTGTCGCACCGGGGCGGAACCTCGCCCGGCGCATGGGCCGCGTCCACGGCCTTGCGGACGCGGATGCTCAGTCCGACGCACTGCTGGTCTTCTTCCTGGAGCAGCGCGCCCGAGACCTCGATCGAGGCGCGGCGGCCGTGCAAGCCCAGCAGGGCCATGGTGCGGCCGGCGGCGATGCCCTGGCTGCGGGCGGCCGCCGTGAGTTCGACGAGTTCCGGCCCGACGAGGTCGGCCAGGTAGCGGCCGCGCGCCTGGCCCTCGTCGGCGAACTGGGCCAGGTCGATGAAGGCCGGATTGGCCATCAATATGCGTCCGTCCGCATCGACGACCACGATGGCATCGGGCGTGCACTCGACGAGCTTGAGCAGGGTCCACCTGGTGTCGGCCGCGGCCGTGCCGGCGTCCACCGCACGGATGCGCAGCAGCAGCAGCGTGGCGTCGGCCGAGCGAAACGGCGTGGCCGATACGCGGCCGCTGACGCGGCGACCCGCCAGGCGCGCCTTGACCTCGCCGGCCTGGCCGCTGGCGCGCGCCGCCGAGAGCAGTTCGTTCACGGCCGGGCGCGAGAGCCGGTCGACGAGGGACAGGACGTCCGCCCCGATCAGGCCACGGACCGGGAGGTCGAACAGGCCGCTGGCGGCCTGGTTGGCATCGACGATGCACAGCGTGCCGGCGTCGATCACCAGCACCGCGTCGGTGGCGACCTGGAACAGCACGCGGTAGCGCGACTCGGCCTGCCGGTGTTTCCAGTACTCGCGTTCGATCTCCTGCTGGGCCTCGACGAATTGCTGCTGGATGCCGGTGATGGCGCGCAGGTCGCGACCGACCGCGAGCACGGGGCCGTCCACGCCCAGGCGCACCGCGGTGTAGGACACGGGGATATCGACCCCGTTGGGCAGCGGATGGTTGATCTCGCGCCGGCGCGATATGCCGTTGGCGCCCGCCTCGCGCAGCAGTTCGTCCACCTTGCCGCGGGTCTCGCCGGTCACGGTCTCGGCCCAGCAACGGCCTACCCAGGCATCGGCGCCGGGCGCCAGCGCGCCGCCGCCGCCGAAGGCAACCTTGTCGATCACGCCCTGTGCATCGATGACCAGCGCGATGTCGCCGGCAAGACTGACGAAGGTGTCCGCCAGTTCGGGAGCCAGCTTGGAAAGCGCGGCAAGACCGGTGATCTTCCCCGCCTGGTCCACGTCGGTCACTCCCGGGCGAGCTGCCTCGCGTTGGTGTTGGGCGCGCGGCCACCATGCGCCGCCGGCCATCCGCGGCCTGCACCCCATGACAGCGCGCAGGGCAGAAGGTAAGAGATCGAAAAAGACTGAGAAAAAACCCCTCAGATTCGACTCAATTGTAGGCGATGCCGCCGGGGGCGCCTAGCAAAAACCGCCGCAGCGGCGACGGCTGCGGCCTGCACGCGACGGCGGCATGCCTCCCGCGCGCTCGGCTTCTGCCATGCCGCAAATGGATGTTATCCTGCCGCCCCTGAAAATGCCGCCGTGCGCGCTGCGCGGGCTCCGGGTCGGCCGCTATCCGTCCACGCTTGCGACAACGAAGAGAGATGAGGGGCGTCAACATGAGCATGCTGCAGGAGTTCAAGGAATTTGCCATCAAGGGCAACATGGTCGACCTGGCGGTCGGCGTGATCATCGGCGCCGCGTTCGGCAAGATCGTCACCTCGCTGGTGACCGACATCATCATGCCGCCGATCGGCGTGCTGATCGGCGGCATCGATTTCTCCAACCTGGCGTTCACGCTCGTGCCGGGGGAGGGCAAGACGGCGCCGGTGGTGATCGGCTACGGCAAGTTCATCCAGACCCTGGTCGACTTCGCGATCGTCGCCCTGGTCATCTTCCTGGTCGTCAAGGGACTGAGCGTGCTCAAGAAGAAGGCCGATGCCGCCCCGGCCGCGCCGGTCGAGCCCCCGGCGCAGGAAGTGCTGCTGCGCGAGATCCGCGACCTGCTCAAGAAGTAGAACCGAAGCGGAACCTGCGCTAGCCCGGTGTCGCGTTGGGCGGCACCCAGAGGTCGCCGATGCGCGTGATGCCATGGGCGGCCGGGTCCTCGTAGCCGACGATCCTGTCGCTGGTGTTCTCGTCGCCGAGCGCGACCAGCGTGGGCTCGATGTACACCTTGGAGCGCAGCGAGAAGAAGGCCTTGACCGTCGGCTGCAGCAGGTGCGAGCTGTCGTGCCCGACGACCACCGCCAGGCGCTGCGACTTGAGGCGCACGAGCGATCCGATCGGATAGATGCCCACGGTGCGCACGAAGCCCTTGAAGATCGTGCCGTCGAAGTGACCCACCCACTCGGTCATCTTGCGGATCGCCACCGTCGGTTGCCAGCCGGCCTTGTACGGACGGTCCGAGGTGATGGCGTCGTAGACGTCGCACACGGCGGTCATCCTGGCCAGGTCCGTGATCTGCTCCGCCCGCAGGTGGTGCGGGTAGCCCGAGCCGTCGACCTTCTCGTGGTGGTGCAGCACGGCGTCCAGCGCCTCGGGCCGGACGCCGCGCGTGTCGAGCAGCATGCGGTGGCCGCGCTCGGGGTGCGAGCGCATCGTGGTCCATTCGGCGTCGCTCAGGGTTCCGGGCTTGTTGAGCACGGACAGCGGGATCTGCGCCTTGCCCACGTCGTGCAGCAGGCCGGCCATGCCGGCCACCTTGACCTGCTCCTCGTCCAGGCCCATCGTCCGCGCCAGGGCCACCATCAGCGCCGATACCGCCATCGAGTGCATGAACGTGTAGTCGTCGGCGCGCTTGAGGCGCGACAGGCCGATCATCGCCGAGGGATGGCGCGCGACCGAATCGGCGATCGCGTCGACGACCGATTCGGCCGCATCGGTGCTGCGCACGCTGCCCATGCGCGCCTCGCTGAACATGTCGCCGACGACCTTGCGTGATTCGCGGAAGATCTTCGACGCGCGTTCGAGTTCTCCGTCCAGGTCGCTGCCGGCCCCGGGCCTCCGGGCCAGCACGGCGGGCGCCGCCGCGGCGGTCGGTGCCGCGCCTTGCCCATCGACGGCGACCCGCCGCAGGTCCTGTTCGACCTGCGCATCGGCCTGCTCGCGCCCGGCGCTCACCGCCCTGCTCGCGTCGTCGAGGTCCAGCCCCTTGTCCGTATCGATCCACAGCTCGCCGACGCCGCTGTCCCGGATCTGCCTGAGTTCCTTGTCCGTCTTGACGACGAAATGGACGCGCCAGAAGGGATGGTCCATCCACGACCCGCAGAGCTCCTCCACGAACATGCCTACGCGAAGATCGGAGGATGCGATACGCTTGAGCAAGGTGGATGTCCTGGCGCGTGGGTCCGGCTCCTTGGCATTTTGCGCAGCCGCTTGCCGGCGCAAGGAGGAATAAGACCCTCTATCACCCGTTATTTCTCTCAGGGCCCTGCAGGCCCGCCGCGCTGGGGTGGCGTTCAGGGCGCGCGCGACGCCGCCAGCGCGAGGTAGCCGCTCCAGAGGAACTCGATGCCGATGCACATGACGATGAAGGCCGACAGGCGCACGA
>Ga0116231_10006186_pt1 | contig 23048 bp, 9 predicted proteins | sample S1TSphgellanicum_2_FD_89695 | JGI IMG/M metagenome (GOLD analysis project Ga0116231, IMG submission 89695) | Host-associated microbial communities from peat moss isolated from Minnesota, USA - S1T2_Fd - Sphagnum magellanicum MG | ecosystem: Host-associated > Plants > Peat moss > Unclassified...
ATGTTTTATATATATTTATTTGTTATTAAATTCATTTTTTATTTCTTTTATATATCAATTGATATGTTGTTTGGATGTATGTTTTTTTTATATGTGTGTGGGGGGAGGAGGTGATTAATTGACAAAATGCATTGTAAGATAATAAACCTTTTTGCAAGCTTTGCTTCCATCTCTCAAAACAAGTGAATTGAAAAATTGGTGATGTTCATTCTTCATCACCTCACAATGTTCGAATGTGGATGCTATGTTTGGCACGTGTCTAAGGGTCATCCAAAGAAAGTTTCCCTTTGAGAAAAAAAACTTGCCCTCAGTAACAGATGTCAATGCTCACTTTTAGAAACCCAAAATATCACACACTCCTCCCCATATAATCATTTTTTTTCTTTCATGACATAGGGGGCCACTCAACCTTGGCTTGTGTATATGGTATTCCATAAATCCTTTACTTGATGCATGCGTGTGGGCGTGCATCCTTAAGTCCCCTTAGTTTTTATTGTGGGGTCATTCTCGTGATCGGTGTGATATTTGCAAAAAAGTTTTGGCATCGAAAGCCCCGGCAACAAAGTTAGGATCATTCACCAATCCCCTCTAAGCATGATCCAAATATACATATATATATATATATATGTGTGTGTAAAATGGTGGATATAAGTCAGATTCACTCATAATAGACAAGTGGTAGATATGGCACAATATCTATATTTCTCAAATGATCCATAACAATGTTGAAAGATGAAGACACGCCACCCAAAAACCTTTGTAAAAAGGCTCCACATTTTTTAGTTTGCCACCTTTCACAAAGCAGTGCCTAGGGGGCTAAATGCTTTTCACTCAAAAAAGAGACTTTTCAAATTGTTGATGATAATATCACCTTTAGCTTTTGGCTTAGGATTTTTTTTTTGGGAAGGGCTAGGGCTTAGAGTTTTTAGCATTTTTCTTTTCTGAAGTGCTAGAACATTTTTAATATATCTTTTTTAAGGTCAATGTTTTTCTTTTGTCCCATACTTTAGAAGGATTTTGATGGGGGGAGAAAGTTAAATCCACCAAAGGAAGTGAATGCAGTCAGTACAAGGTAGTGCTGCGATTTATTCTTTGAGTCTGCCCATTGGCCTCAGTTTTTTTCACCTTGTCATGCTTAGGCATGTTTTGGGTCCATGTAATGCATTAACATGCACGTTTTGAACATGCTAGGGGTATAGAGGGGTATGTAAAAGATTAGTTGGCATGTTATGTGAGGCTAGGAGTGCAAAACGTGTCTGGGTGTCACTTGAGAAAATGTGGATGGGGCAAATGGGCAGACTCGAGGAAAAAATCTCAACATGACTTTTGTATTGTAGGGACTGCATTCATTTCCTATGGTCGATTTAACATTCACCACTCATGATGGCTTTTATATCAAGCTTGTCTTTGGGATGTCCTTGCACCATAACATGTGATTCACATTGAGATTTGTTTGAGATCTTCTTCTTCTCTCAACTCAATCCTCTTTAACAAATATCGTAAAAGTAGGTCTGCTAGGCTATAACTTCACAAAGTCTAGTATCAGGTCTTAATCCATTTCACACAACAAGCTCTTGTTTGGGGATCCTATGGATGAACTTTCTAGTTTATCACATGATTTGTTTACCATATTCTGATTCTCAAAGAGTTTTCACAATAAAACTCGAACCAAACCCTCCGGATTCCGAACATGAGTCCTAGCCAATTTGTGAGGTTCTCCAATAATATTCAATAATGATATTTTTTTGCCATGGCAAGTTTTCTTCACATCCCACCATTACCCTAAAAGGGTGAGATAATTATCCCCCTTGTTCTTTAGCCTTCCAAATAAGATTAGAACTTTTTTATAAATGGGACCAAAAATCTGCTATATTTCATAAAAGCATGACATAATACTTTGTTCACGTACAACTTTACTCCCCCAATTTTTTTAAATTTTTAAATCAATGGCAATCTACCTAACCTGAAAATACTTGAAAGATAGAATTTTTTTGGCAATAACCACAGTTTGGACCATTGACCATGAGGCCATGAGAAGATTAGCAACTCCATTCAATGAACCAATTTTTCAAATGAATTGAATTCCTTAGAGGGCATGGCCCATAGTTGGGAAAGTTGGGTAAAGCCAATTTGCAAGGGACAAAACGATTGGTGTAATGCAACCCCCCCCGCCCCCCCCCCCATATGGAACCACTTTGGCCACATTTCAAATTCTTTCTTTGAGCATGCATCAAATGTGAGAGCATGAAAGAGACAAGGAGATGGGTGCTTGTGGCAATGTAGTGGGATCACTAGGTAGAACTATTTCAATTGAATTATGTAAAATCATCTTCCAACAACCATCAAATCATTTGCCCATGACAGAATTGTAAATCCTTTTCTCGATCTCCTATTAAAGTGTGCCTTATTCCTTACATCACGTGTAAAAGGTGGGTTCTAAAATTATAGAACCCACCTTTTACACGTTATGTAACAACTAATTTCATAGTTGATGACTTGTTACATTTCTTTGTCTAGTTCAATGTGTTGACAAGTCTTGTTGTTCATGGCTCTTTTTTTTTTTTTTTAAATTTTAATTTCAAGTTTTTTTTAAAAATTCGGGTAGGAGTAGGGTATATTGAACCTTGACTGATTTTTTTAAATTAAAGAACTAGTTCCGACCCTTTCGCCTATAATTCTAAAATGTCAAAGAACCTATCCTAAACCGTGGGTTCTTTGTTGGTTCTTTGAAATTTTTCAATGACATGCAACAATTGTTATGTTATTCTTAAAATCTTCAAAAACCTTGAACTGTAGGTTATGATCAAAATTAAATAACCACTCAATACTGGTGTTGAACTCCTCCAAAATGTTGATTTAGCCTTTCCCAGTTGGTAAAAAAAATCAACAGAACACCACATTGGTGTGTACATAAATGCAATTTAATTCCTTCCAATTGTTTGTTTGGGCACCTAGGGGGAACTTTTTAAAGCCATATTCTTATGGGGTTTTTTCGAAGCCTGATTATTTATATCACTATATAAAGTAATTTAATCTATTGCATCATTTTGAAAAAAATTAAAAATTAGAATGTCACACTATTGAAGGAACCTATAATATACTTCTATTTTATCAAATTATTATATTTATCTCAAGTGTCTCAATACGTTCTACAAAGGTTATTATGCAAATACATAGAACAAAATAATAAATGAAACAAAGCACATCACATTGTATCCTACATGATCTGTCACAAGATTAAATTAGTTGTAATTACTGAGATTTCACCAATTCAACAAATAACAACATTGGTAGTGAATATGTGGATAAAGATTGTATGATAATTCTATGGGAATATGGGTCATTGAAATTCATCCATTAATATTCATTGTTCATCCCAATGATTGAATTTTTCAATCACTATCAACTTTCGAATGCAATGAACTTTTTTTACATTATTTAAAAAGGGTACTTTGACAATGGGATTTATGAAAGTTTATGTTGAGGGTTCCTTGACAAAACCTTTTGTGTAGGTATAAATACATGGAATACAATTTTGTCACATATTCAATCAATACTAGTCTAGAATGACTTTGCAACTTAGCTTTGTTTAATTTTAATGACAAAGGATTGAAGAGCTATAATATGAAAAAAAATTGAGTAATTTTTCATATGGTTGACCTTTAACAATTCTAAGGACAATTTTGGTTGTATATCATCCTTGGACAATTCCAAAGACGTTCTAGCCAAAATTGATTAGTTGAAGCAGATCTAATAGTTTCAAAAGTTCTATCACAATATAGTGAGGGAGTTGGTGTCCTTGTTCTTGTGACAAGTTATTTTTCTTGTTTCCATAGTGTCATCAAAAGCAACAAGGTGTTCAGATTTGTTTTAGTATTTACAAGACAAACTTCTTTGTGAAAGACTTTTGCTTTGTAATTATGTTGTCTTTGTTGGTGGGGTGTAACATATGCCTAATTGATTTTTATTTTTATTTTTGTTATTATTATTATTTTTTGGGGCTCTTCAAAACTTTTCTAAAACAATAGTGTCATTTTCTCTTTCAGGAAGGTTGGAACATTCATATTTCATTTGTGTTGCAACACAATTTTGTATTTTGGCACAAACTGACAATTATCGTGTCCCATGTTTACACGCATTTGCCTCAAAGTTAGAATTTGTGTTTTAACAAATGATTTGGAATGAAACCATTGACCAAGTGAGCACTTGCACAATTGTGGTGTTGTGTGCATCTTCCGCACAATTTACAAATGTTATACAAAATAAATTAATCCTCCATGGCAATAGCCTCTACTAAACCTACCACCTCTTTATAGCAATTAATCCAATAGTCTTTGGTGCACCAAAAGTACTAGGTATAGTAACACAAGAGGTGTCTATTTCTTCCAACCTTATTGAGGTTTCTATTATCACATCCACACAAGTTATTGATGACAACAATAGAAGCAATCATAGCACTAGGGTCATTGGAAAAAAATATTGTTCTACAGCATTGGGAAGGGTGTTTGCATTGGATGGAACTATAACCATGGAATTGTCTACATCTAAAGTGCCCTCCAATTCAATAGAGTCAAAAGCTTGTGCATCACCAAAATCCACCTCCATGTTAACTACCTCACTTTACTCTTCACTCTAATGTGTGCTAAATATAATAATGGATTCAATTGGGTGTCATGTTGTAATTGAATGGAGGCATAACTTTTTGGAAGGCCTACAACATTTTTCAATAAAACTTTTCATCTTTCTGATGACTATCAAAAGCTCTCAAATTTATGTTGGCAACCTAACCCTTATACAAAGCCCACTACTCTACTTATGCCGTCTTGTTCCTCTATTGATAGATTAGGAGCATTGCATCCATAAAAGTATGTTCCATTTTGAGAATGTCAAACTCTTCCACTTGATGATGGTAGAAATCGGCCACTTCAACTTTACACCCTAGGGACCTCATCTCCTTCTCAATTGCCTTTAGTTCCTATTGAGTCATAATTGGATTGGTCTTCATTTGTTCAATATTCTACTATAGTAATCAAATTATTTTGATAGATTGATTTTGTTCAAGCTCATGCTTTTGGATTCTTTTGTTGAGGGTTTCATTATGAGCTTTTGGCCTATTTGTCTTTGCTTTGCCACCCTAAATTTCTTGTCTATCATGCCCAAAAATAACTTCAAGTTTTTCCAGTTCTCTTTTTCAACTGATAAATAAATTCAAAATTATTTATATCCATCCTCATTTGTTGTTCAAACATTAATATCTTAAACTTGAATGTCATTTAATAATGATGGATAATGAAATTGTGATAGTAGGGGAAAATATCATGATGGGACCAAAATGATTTTTAAATTTGTATTTAAAAATTCATTTTCATGAACAATGTTAAACAATTCAAGAAATATTGTCATGAAATGACTATCACCTTCCCACCCAATTGTTGTTAACAACATTATATATTTATTTCATGGATAATTGTGGTGCCTTGAAAATAAATAATTATTAAAAAAACCCCATTATCATCTATGATAAAAGGTTGTTTGAAGAAAGCTAATTAAAGTGTTTAAAACTAGATTTTAGTTTATTTCAAAAATTCATTATCACTAATGACATTACGTAGTTTTAAAATATCTAAATCATTCAAAACCCATTGTTATTAACAACATTGGTTAAATTTGAAAAAAATCATGGCGCTCTTGATGAAGAATGAAAAAGAAAAAACCTCATTGTTGCCAATGACAATTATAAATAGGTTTGAAAGAAATAGCACCTTTAGAAGAGGGGGAGAAAAAACTCACTATCATTAATGACACTAGGTTAGTTTGCCTGAAAAAGAAAAAACTTTATTTAATTTTTTTTTAAAAACAACAATGACCATGGGGTGGATGTTAACATAATAATGATAAAATAATTTTAAAATATTTTAAATAATGGCATTTAAAACCATAACCATGTGAAATACATCTACATTGGATTTTGCAATACATTATTCAACAAATACTATATCATATATAATTAGATTGCGTGTCATGAAGTTCTAGTGAATTAAAATTATGGTAAAAAAATTATCCATAAAATTTAGTAATAAAGTCAAACATTCATGCATAATTATAATGGAAGTTATATTTATTTAAAAATGTATTAAATGTAATTATTTTTTTCATCCATACATTAAATAAACAAAAATAATCATTCATCCATAATGAGGAATGCTTACATTCATCCCCATGTAATTTGCTTCCAAGTTTGCTAGTATAACATTCATTTTGCAATTAAATTCTTGGGTTTTACTTGCATGTGTATAGGATAAAATACATTTTATCATCTCAAGTTCCAACTTTAGGCTTTAAGCTCAGGCTTTAGGTTCATGCAATAGCTTGCTTCCACTCATTGTCATCTTTAGGATCATGTTGGAGTTGTGCTCACAACATTGTTAATCTCTACTCAAGGACAACATTCATCATAATCTCTAGGATTGCAAGTGCTTTGATACCATGTTGGATTCATAGAAGTAGAAGATACATACATTGGAAATAGAACATTTATATATAGAAAAATAATCTAGTTGATATATATTTAGTCTACATCTGATCTATTCTTGATCTACAACATATACATGGTGAAACAGAGTGCCACACCATGATCCTGATTTAGAATAACATAGGAATGAACTACCTAAAAGATAACACAAATAAATTTGATAGTTCCTACATAACACTTAATTTAATGTATGAAAATAATTCTTTTTCTTATGTTAAATTTTTTTTCTATCAACAAATCTTGATGGATATCATCCTTGGATGACCTTTGTAAAAGATGATTCAAAAGTGCCCTTGGAAGTAAATCCACCAAACTTCTCAAATTAAAAATGCACTGTTGTTTTTAGATGCACAAAAAGTGTCCTTCTCATGGAGATGGTAGGAATTTCATAATGGCAATAGTCAATGGAGATCATATATGCGTTTCTTTTCCAATTTAATTTGTAAAAAAATAAAATAAATTGCCCTTCATAAGCACTTCCAAAAAATCCAAACATAATGACATCAAACAAAATTTTATTCAAACCTTGGTTTTGGTGTTTTACAATAGAAAGTAAAAATGAAAATGGTGGTGCAATATATAATAATGATGGTGTTGTTCATGTTTGGGTTGAGATTTGCCCCCCTTGAAGCACCATGTGCTTTAGAATTTTGTCTTCAATGAAGTTAGTAGAATGTTAGTTTGAATCTTCTCCATCACCTTTCTATGTGGACTACCTATGGGATAAAGACTTGCGAACTTCAATAGCTTGTTGGTTTAGGCCATTGGGGGTTCAACTCCTCCACTAGCTTTTTATAGAACGACAAAAAAATTTAACCTTTCAACCATAGATCTTTCACATGAACTCCAAAAAGAAAATAAACTTTGAATCTTTTGAATATTTGTCCAAAATGATTTTTTTTCAAAGCAAAGTGCCTTACACCCTCTCCTTTGTCAAGTAAAATTAAGTTCCTTCACAAAATATATTGTGAACAAAACACTTTATCACAATCAAATTAGTCATAGAATATTGCAATGAAGTTGATTATAATGAGCTTCCATGAGCTCTCAACTTAAGCTACATCAAACCATGATTTGATCAACTATAACTTGACAAAAGAGAAATAATACAATGGAAGGAATGGATGAAAGAAAACCTTCCTAAACAAGTTACCCAATATCCTCTTTCATATTGGATGAAAATTAACATGAGCTAACAACAAAAGGTCATGTTAGGCTATGTGGATGTCATATGCATACATGACTTAACCTAGTATGACATGGGGCATCTTCAACGAATTCATCTTTTTCCTCTTGCTTTACACATATGCATTGTGTGTGAATGAGCTATTCTTGCACCTTAAAACCAAAACTTTTGCTATAATCTTCTTCTCCCCTAATTTGTTGTTATTGTCAAAAATTGCTACATCTTGTGTCATTGCCATGAATGGAAGACATTTGTTACATTTTTGGTAAGTTTTTCCCCTTTTTTTGCATTATTTTTGGCTCATCATTCGCTTCTCTTTTATTATTTTCTACTTTTCAATACATCAAATGCAGTGTTCCTCATCATTCTAATTATATGCTTAGATTAAATTTTTGACTCAAGTTTAAAGCTTTGATTTAGTTTTTTGTTGTGTGAACAGTAGGAAGTTGGAAATTTGTGTGCTAAAAATGCACAACTCAAGATGCATATAGAATAATTGATAACCATTTCAATATTTGTTACTAGGTCTAGAACTTTGAACTAAGAAAAAATTGCAAATGATGTAAGTGTGTGATGCATTGGCTAATTCATCGCTAGCTTTGTTTTCTTGAACTTGTTGAGTATGTTTTCGACAATGAAAATGCTATAAGGGTCCTATAAAGAACATTGAATGAGTACCAATGAAGTCTCAAAATTCGTTATTTGCAAGGGATGTCAAACAATTGATAACTACATGAGTGTTTTTGTTTCTCTTGTAATGGGTACTTCATTGAATTGATCATTGTGTGAAGTTTCCATATTTGCAACTCATGGTAAGCATGGCCTTCCTTTTGCAAGGACCGAAATAGAGGACCAACAATTACAATGGTTGAATGCCCAAGCTTGAATTCTACCATTGTAATTGTCCTAGCCTTATACGAGTTCCCTTGTGTAGAAATTGCATGTAATGTTCATGATAGCCAATACCAAGTTGATATCATCTCATTCACAAAAACGTTTTGCTTATTGTAATTGATCCAACTTTTGCTCACTTTTGCTTGTTTTATCTATTTCCAAAATTTTATTCATTCATTTTTGTTTTGTGTTCCATGTGTACAAAGTTGAAGATAATGAAAGAGAAGTTTGCAAAACTTTTGTTGGGAGAAGATATGTCTAATGGTGCCAAGGGTGTCTACACCACAACAATGGCCATTTCAAACCCAAAAATATGAGCAAGGAAAATTGAACTATCTAAACAATGTGTTTTAATGTTATGCCACCTTTTTATGTTAAGGCAATAGATTGCATTACATGACAAGGCCTAATGAAAGTAAGAGGATTTACATTGGCTATTAAGATTGAACATTTCATCAATTCATTCAACAAATCACACCCAAAATTCAAGGATGTGGCCCGCTTGGAGTTTTCTTGTTCCCACAAACATAACTAACTAGCTAGCAACCTTCAAAAATCATGTGAAAACATTTATTGGATATGGTATTGTAAAGGTCTTAACTTCTTTTTTTAATTTTTATGATGCATGGTATAGTCATTACCATTATTTATCACAAGAATAAAAAGTGAAATAACATTCAGATGACTTCAATGAACTGCATTGTCCAAGTTGTCTACAAAGTTAGCAAAAGTTTGGATTTTGATTTTAGACATATTTTACATTGTACATGTATTGTTGACAATGAAACTTTTGGTTGTTTCATTGTGAGAACTTATTTGTTTCTCACTAACATTAGTATCAATAAGGAATAGTTCCACTTTCACCAACATTTGCAAAATGAGATGGGTCATTATGCCCAAGATTGTTGGGATGTTGAAATTGAATGCTCTTATGGTTGGTTGGAACAACGCCCTACATACCAATCTACTTTTACTTGAAGGCCCAAATGGTCCTTACCACCTTGAATTAACTTTTTTGCATTAGAATCAATGCAAGATCCTACAACTATTTTGGTTAGTATATTTAGTAATTCATGTGAAGCAATGTTGTATATAAGTAAAGATAAATGGAAGTTTGGTAATATTGTCTTTTAGATGACTAAAAAATTCATTATTTTTAACGTTTCAAATATTTTGCCAATGGAATCCAATCAATAATGAATTTGCATGATAACATTTTGGAATTCAAAATTCATTTTGAATCAAAGTTAATCTTGATTCGATGGTTAGATGAAAAGTATTAAATAAAATCAATGTACATAAAATACATAACTTACATTTTTTCAACAGCCATAGGCCATCATATATGTTTGTGGTTCATGAAATATTACCAAATGAAAAAAACATAAAAAATAATGCAAAGCCCTCCTATAAAATTTGTGGTTTTCCCCCAAAAAGAAAACATTATTATGCATTTATTGGTAAACAAGTGTAAAAAAACACGTTTTTTGAATGGATTTTCAACCAAAAACCATTAACAAAAATTGGCCAAAATGTAACCACTTTATTTGTGACTACATGTGACTATTAGTCATTTGTAACTATCTTTGGACATTTTTGCAACTATTTCTTGTGGTGATCATATTTGCAACTACATTGCAACTAGTTTGTAATTATTTTGGTTTTCACCTTTCCATGTGAACAACATTTAGTTTGGGTTTCATCCAAAAAAAACAATTTATGTCCCATTCGTTGCAAATTTGACCAATTTAATCGCAACCTTATGAGTATACAAAGGTGTATTTTGTGTATTTTAAGGGGTATACTTCGGTATATTAAAATTAATGAATGTATATCAATGACCACATTACATGTGTACTTAAGTATTATTATTAGCATAAATGGCCTCGATGTTATGATTACATTATGTGTATGTTTTGAGTATATTAAAATTTTATGTAAGATATTTATTAATATATTGTGGCCATATTGCAAGTGTACCCAAGTTATCTTATTATACTTCTTAAAATTATTACAAATAAACTTTATTATTATTATTATAATAAATTTCGTTATAATAAAATCAATTCATTTAAAATATTACCTTTGACCAATTTTTAAATAATATTATTTTATTACATGATGATGATGATATTAGTATTATATATATATATACTGAATTTTTTTTCAAAAGGCTAATGTACTTATTAAAATTAATTTTTATTATAATAAATCATAATAGCTATGAAAAGTGACATAATAATATATGTAATAATAAAAAAATAGCTAACCTATGCTAACTACAAATTACATTATTCTTATTACTATTATTAATAAATTATTAAGTATTACCACATTATAATAATTATTGAAATTATGATATTTTAAAAAATAATTTCAAATTTATGATTAATAGTTACTAATTATTAATTAGATAATGATTATAATATATTATTAAGATATTATTATTATTTTACAATAATTTTATTTTAATAATTAGGAAAGAAATCTTGTAAATTATTATATAAATGCAGAAAATATTTTCAAATGAAAAAATATTTATTAAAAATAAATAAAATAAGTATTAAAACTCATAAATCATTATAAGAAGTGAAATAATAATAAAAATAATAAAAATAGAATAACTAGCCTTGGCTACCAACTAACTACAATAGTAATTCAATTAATGTTATTATTATTGTTAAATATTTATTTTTATATTTATTATTAGCAATGAAAAATGAAAAAAATGGGAATGACTATAATAAAATAGTTAGCCTTAGCTAGGTACTAAATGTTATTAATTTTTAAAAGTTAGTAATTAATACTTATAACTAATAGTTAATAAGTATTAAATAGTCAATATTTCAGTTACTTTATTAATTTATTTGGTTGTGAACTATAAGTTAATGAATTATTAATAATTAGTTAGTTATCTCAAAATTAACTAGTTACTAGTTAGTTAATTATTTGATTGATCATTATAATTAATATGGAACTTAAATTTAATATTCATTAATGTCTAATTAGCTAATTAATTATATAACTATGTAATTAAAAATGATTGATGTTTATTACTATAAGTTCATAGTTAGTTGGGTAGTTTATTAGCTAATTATTAGTTTAATTGTTAATTAATTAACTAATTAGTAGTGTAATTCATTTGTAATCTTATTCTATATTAAATAAATAATTTATTAGTTAACTAGTTAGCCAGTCACTTACCTACCTAATTATAATATGTACAAAAAATAAAATGAAAATGAAAAGATGGGATAAAAAAATTTGTTGCATGTAATTTAATTGCAAATTATTTGCAACTACAAATTTTATCCCATATGTTTTGGCTTTCATTTTCATTTTGAAAAGTATACAAACAAGGTGTTTTGTCTTATATTTTCATATTTAAAAACATTGGCATATGGGATGAGCCAATAAAAAAAGTTTAACCCAAAATAAACTATAAATTTTCATGTATTTACAACTAACTTACTTACCTTCTTAACCTACCTACCTAAATACGTATTTGGCTTAGGTAGGTAAGTAGTTCCTACCTAGATAGGTGTTTAGCCTAAGTAGATGGGTATGTAAATCCTACCTACTTACTTATCTACCTATGTAGGTAGGTAAGCCTAGGTGGGTATGTAAGTAAATAGGTAGGTATGTATTTACCTGATTTGACCTATATACAATAAAAGAAAATTATCATTTTGCAATTGTCATATGCAACTAAATTTCAGTTGCATGTGACACATGCAATTACTAGACCCCATAGTTGCATAAAACAAATTGCACATGAATAGTAGTTGCATACAACAATATGTATACGGATAGTACATATGATATGAATTTATACTTTATACATTTATGTTATTCTACAAGGATTGCCCATGGTGACACATGTTCATTTGTGAAGCTTAATTATATGGTGACACGTGGCACTTAAACATTATTTCAATATTCATCATTATTAATAAACTAACAATATATTGGCCATCCAATAAAATGTGAATCAGATTTGTGAAAACCAATTATGTGGTGACAAGTGGTAATTTTTAAAGCCCATTAAATATTATTATTTTAATTAAGTAAGTAGGTAGGTACATTATTGTAGATAGGTAGGTAGGTTAAAGTTTAAAATAATCCAATTTTGTTTTTGGGTTTAACATTTAAGCTTGAGCTTTTTTCATTGGCCCATCCTAAATGGCATTTGGTATTTGGTTTGTGAATAAGTCAAAAGCACTTACTTATGTAATGTGCACATTTGGAATCCATGGCAAGAAATATGGGATAAAAAATTCAATTGCAAATGCAACCCATGTAGTTGCAACCTACAGACAAATAACCATGTTAACCTAGTTTACCTACTAGATAAATTAATTATATTATAAATATTAAAAGTTAATAGGTAATAATAATATAATATAATGATAATATTATTAATTGGTTAATAAATATTAATGTTAATATTTATAATTATAATTATAATAAAATTATAATGATTATGATTGCTTGCAATAATTAATCATCAATATTATTATATTATTAATTTAAATAAATAAAGTTAGTAAGTAACCAAGGCCAAGGTACATATAGGCAAATTAATTTAGGTTATTACCCGTAAATATATTACCATAATTAATAATGTAGTTAAATTTAAAATTACAATTTCTGATTATTATTATTACTCGAATATTATATTAATTTAAATCACTATTAACAAATAATTTAATAAGTAATTGTAAGTTAATTAATGTAACCTATTAACCACAAATGTAATACCATAATTTTAAATATTATATGTCAAATAAAAAATTTAATATAATAATAATAATAATAATAATAATAATAATTATTATTATTATTATTATTATTATATTAAAATTATTTCTACTATTTATAAATAATTTATAATATTATTACATGGCTGAGGCTAAAAATTTGTAAGCTAACATGTGTGACCTGTTAGACATAGGTATATTATCATAATTAATGACATTATAGTAATATTAAAATAATAATGATTGAAGAATAAAATGATATTATTATTTAAAATAATAATAGTCAAGTCATTAGTGAATAATAATATTAATAATTAGATGTATAATTATAATTATTCTCTAATCATTATATGTGATTAACTATAATGATAATAATATAATTAAAAGTTTTGGGCTAAAATCATTTTGATTAAATTAACCATGGCTAAACTAATTACAAGGCTAAATTAATGATGGATAAACTAATTTTTGTTAAAATAATTCAAAAGCTAAATTTAAATTAGTAAATTAATTTTGGATCAACTCACCATAGTTAAATTAACTAAAAGGTTAAATTTACTAAATAATTTAGCCATGTTTAATTTAATGATGTTAGTTTAACAATTATTAATTTAATTGAACCTCCTAGTTAATTTGGTATTTTATTTAATTTAACCATAGTTAATCTAGCCAAATTTAGTTTACCCAATATGGTTAGTTTAGCCAAATTTAATTTAGCCTCATAATTAGTTTTGTTATGTTTAGTTTAACCAAAATTAATTTAGCTTGATAGTTATTTTTGCCATAATTAGTTTAACCTCATAATTAGTTTTGCCATGGTTAGTTTAACCTCATAATTAATTTTGTCACGGTTAGTTTAACCAAAGTTAGTTTAGTCTCACAATTAATTTAGTGAAAAGTAGTTTAACCAAAATTAATTTAACCTTGATTAATGTGAGTTTAACCTTAGTACTAAAACTATAAGACTATTATACATAGCCTAAATAAATATATTTAATATATTAATGTAAGTACGTGTTAGCTTAGATCATGATTTTTATGACACATGTCCATTTTGTACACTACTAATTGCATGTTAGTTGCACATAGTTGCATAGTACTTGGTTGCAAACAAAAGGATTTCTAATAATGATACCTAAATATTGATTTGAATTTATTTTGGACAAATTTAATTAAATATGCCACATGGCAAATTTCTATTAGACCACATGTCACAATTTAAAATAATCAAAGCATGGAAACTAAACATCTTAGATTATTTCAAGATTATAATAAAAATATTTGAAATTATTAAAAGTTGGGACACGTCATAACACATTACGTGCTCCCATTGTTCACCAAAGAAATCGCGTCCTAATTGCAAGTGATAATACGTATATGGCTAGTCAAAAGGTGAAAGTGTATTTTGTTCACTTTTTTTCACTTAAAATCATTGTAGTTTGTGACTAGTGTCATATGCGACTTATCCAATGCGACTATTAAAATTTTAGTCACAAATGTTGCATGCAATTAAAAATTAGTCACATGGACCATTTTCTACTAATGAACTATAAAATTTTAAATTGACCTAAATTTAATTCATGGATATCAATGTCATTCACTTCAAAAATATATATACAAAAAATTCCATCCATAACTTTAGTTCTGAAATATATATGTAATTTTTCATACTTTGTGACAAATATTATTTCATCACATATATATTCCATACCTTCAAGTTATTTAAGATTTTTAAATTAAACTTTTGACTAATTTAAATCTAAAGCTAACCAAATGTACTTAACACATGCATTAATAATATAATATGTGATCTCCATATGTTAACAAAAAATAAAATGTAAAAATATTGTATTTGTGACAACAATTTTTGTGGGACTTGTGTTCAACCTTGAATCCTCATCCCATTAAGCAAAAGGATGACCCTTTTAAAATGCTAAACACATCAGTGGAGAACATTAATGCAAAGATATCAATGGTTGAAATTGGTGTAAACCTATCAAGGATGCATTTTTGCTAAAAGGAACCAAATGTGCCCACTAAAGTTAGTCCTTATGTTGATGTGGTTAATAATCGATTGAATATTGACAGGTAGTCAAATGGATAGGGTGGGAGGAAATTTCAAAATCTGAAATTTATAAATGCACTGTATCAGTGTGCAAATTTACAAATAATTCATTGCCTTTTACATTATGATGCAAGAAAACATTTCATGTTCAAACCTCCCTATCTAACTAGGTCTTTTGTTCTTATGAGTTTTGTTCATATGAACTTTCAAACTTTGTTTGATTCTATAAATTGTTTGCAAGTGGTTGTACATAACTTTATTTTAAGTTCATGGGTGTAGAGAAATATTATTATTTTTTACATAATGAAAAATAATGAAAGAAACAAAAACAAAATGCAAATTAGAAAGCGAATGTTCAAAGTTTCCACCATGGGAATTTGTAGATTATAGTTTACAAAGGAGTATTTTGCATTAGTGAAGCATTTGAATAACACGAGGCTCAACCCCTGAACATAATTAATAGTTAAGCATGTTAGTCAAAAAGACATATATCAGTTTTTGGTCCTTTGAAGCAACTAAAATACAAATGCACAAATCCAATTTTACATCCAAACTCCAAAAGAGAGTTTGTGAGGTTATGTTGGCAAATCTATGGCACATTTGTGATAACAAACAATGAGTTTGCCATATGGGTTGTTAAAAGGTTCATAGCACATGAAAAAAATCACAACGTGAACTAGCAATTGATGTTGTTTGGATAGCCAAGGAAAAAGGTCGTAGAGTGGAAATTGTGGCCCTTAAATTTGAAGGCACATAAATGAATGCTCCACAAATCTCCCAAAGATTAAACATTGAGGGAAATTTGACAAAGACCGGTGTGCATTTGCCAAAAAATGAAAAAATGAAAGGTTTGTGTCCTTATCGTGTTACACTAAAGGATTTTAAGCAAATTGCTTCATTCCTTTTTGAGCTCTTGAAATTCTCATAAATGAAGGTGGAACACTTAGAGCACAAAAAGAAAATAGTGGTGAAAAACCTCATAGGCCATCAATTCACCATGGTAGATCACAAACACCAAACTTTGCAAACTTAAAAGATGTTTGATTCAACTAAGTTGAAGCTAAAAAGTATGATTGGAAGAAATTTTTGTGAAAAACAAGTATGTGCAAGTTGTGAACTTTTTAAAATTTTCTTCTTTTGTATGGTGTTTATTCATGTTCGTTCATGTTTCAACCTAGTAGTTTGAACATTATTTGTTTTTTCCATTATAAAAGTTTAAGGTGAAAGTTGTGTCATGTTTTAAAGGTTTTTTTATTTTGTATTGGCCATGGAAGCAATGAAGAATTTTAAGGGTTTTTTCTTTGTAAGTTGCAAAATCCATAAGTACTGTAATAGAACACCTTGAAGCTAAAACATCATTGCAGCAAATTGTCACTACATCAGGAGCAAAATCCTTCTCACGATTAAATTGTGAACTAATGAGTTTCAAAATGGCATTGTTCAATGTAGAAGATAAGCAAAACCTTGCAACAAAAGGAGAATTTTTCTTTCCAAATGTAAAAGTTGAAGTGTCAAAGGTTGACATTGCCAAGCCAAAGCAAAGGTTTTTGTTAATCGGTTATAATTATAGGTGAAAGCTCTTGATGTACAACTAAAAGAGATGAAGATGATGGATGGACTTTATTTTTGGCCCAAGCCTATTTTACATCCTTCTAGGTTACAAATCTATGAATAAAACTTCATCAATGTGACTCCTTGTGGGTTCGATAATAGGGGCTATCAATGCAATGACATTGCAATAACCTTTTACAAACATGCATACCAGCCCTTCTAGCTTGTTCAAATAATAAAGTCTTTGAATAGTTGTCTAGTTTCTGGTTTACTTTTGCCTTGATTGGTGGAGGAGTTGGGGATTTCGAAATTAAAACAAAGATCTATGCAAGCATTGTATGAAAAATTGGATCTTGAAAATATGCAATAATTCATGAAATAGTCATTCAAAGATGCAACAAATGGCCAATTTCTTCAAATAAGATTTTTTTGTTTACAAAATTTACCTTATTTAATTGTTTTATTTGTTAATTAATTGCATCAAGTAGTTGAAGCTTTTACATTAACAGATGGAGATTAATCAATTTGTCATTCTAGTTATTATGGTTTTGTTGTTAATTTTGGAATTTAGATTCATGATTAGAACTTGTTGTCAGATCTTAATGTTGAGTCCTTGATCCACCTTTGAAGCATCTGTAACTTTATGACTCATTAGATTTGAAGACTCACCAATCCTAATGTAATTCAATTTTCATTGTAGTCATGTTTACCATATAGTGCTTTTGTTGGTTGTGTTTAAGTACTACACATATATATGTAGTAATAAACACACTAAATGTTTATTTTAAAACTTTAGGAGTGGATAAACATTATGAGTGTTTACTAATGTAATGTTGTAGCAATGGATAAACACAATGAGTGTTTGGTGTAATGTTGTAACAATAATTAAACAATGAATGCTTAATGTAATGATGTATATTAATGGATAAGCACATTGAATGTTTAAAGTAGTGCTACAACAATGGATAAACAATGAATGTTTAGTGTAGTGTTATATAGTAATGGATAAACACATTAAGTGTTTGATGTAGTGTTGTAGTAATGGATAAGCACAATCAACATTTGGTGTAGTGCTTGAATAGTGGACAAACACTCTTAGTGCTTGTTGTAGTGCTTGAGTGGTGGATAGTCATAGTGAATGCTTGGTGTAGTGCTTGAGTGGTGGATAAACATAGTGAGTGCTTGGTGTAAAGTTGCAACAATGGATAAACGCAATGAATATTACATGTAACATTTTTCCAAGTTGTTGTCCTTGTTGTCTGGCATAATACATAAGTAAAATTGACATAAGATAAACTTCACACATGAGTGATCCTACAATATGCTTTACATATCAAGTGTTTAGTACATGTAACACAAATAGTCTAGGTACATTAAGGAAACACAATTTAATGTTTATTACATTACTCCAACTTATAGTGCACACGCTAGATAATTTAATGATATTGGCGTTAAGTCTTCTTATCACATAAATGCCTTCCTTTTGTTGATGATATTACAAATGAATTATCAGGGTCAAAGCATATTGAATTAGGATTTACAAATGTTAGGTTCCATACATTAAAAATAAATAAAATTTTCATTCATTAACCAAAGTCCCTATGGTACAAGGGGTCTTAGAATCACACCTCCATCAGCTCCACAATGCCAATTAATGAAGCACAATTTCTTTTGAAGTTGAGATTTGATGTGGAAAATTGTATCGACATCATACAACCTAATGTTGATGTGTATCAAGTTAAGTTGTTTAATGCAACAAAATTTACAAGTTATACACAAAACCTTCACAATTGCAAATGATTCATGGATTTGGTGATTCACTTAGCCTTGAATATTAGCCTTGGAAGTTTATTTTGCAAATTTTTACAATGTTTAGTGGAATTTTTAAACCATATCATCTAATGTCTAATTGTGTAATTTGGGCTTGCGTCATCTTATTTCAAAGATGCCATTTCCATTAATAAATCCACAATTTAATCTTGAGATGGATCAAGCCATTGAAACATGTATGCCAAATGAAATGAATATTCTGGAAATGATTGCAAATTACATTGAAGAAGACATATGTAAACCTACAACATGCATTATAAAAGATATAGAACAATGTCCCACACATGTGTAAGGGGATGGCAAAAGGCATTATTTTCAACAAAGAAAAACACTAGAAAGTTATTATTGCAAGAAAAAAGTGTCTTTGTTTAACATAATCACAACAACTATAACATTTAAGGAATTAGGTATGAATCTTGCCATTCAATGAAACTGGCATGTTAAGATGTAGACCAAAGTGGTGTGCACATCATGTATGAATCATAAAGCTCCAATTTCCATTCTATAAAAGTTATAATAATTAATTTGAAAAATCACCCTTCCATGTAATTTGTGTAGAGATCGACAATGATTCCTTGGACAATGAGAAAATAAAGAAATCAAAACAAGCTTGGGCTCCTAATCCAAAATAGCCAAAGAAACATTGAGAGCATGTAGTGAAAGAGAAGGTTGTATTCAAATTTGCAAACCTTTGAAAATGACCACATGTGCATGCCATGTAATTAGTTCTACTTTTGTCCTACAATTTTTTGGGTGTTCAATGTTCATCCATCAAGCAAGTTTTGAAAGAAGGAATTTAATATGACTTAGTCCATGATATAGTTAATTGATTTTTTGGAGGAAAAAAATTTATTTTTGTATTCACAAATGTGTACTTGGTAGAATGTTTAGTATTCTTGAGGTGTACATGTAGAATTTGATATAGAAAAAAAAATGTTCATATATACACAATCAATTTTGAGTCAAAATTTTGAATTGGCCAAAGTTATGTTTGTGAAACTAAAATTGGGGTGATATATGTATTCAATATTGGAGCCAACTTGTGCATATGATAGCAAGGCAAACTACCTTGACTTATAGTTCATGTACACAAAGGATAACTAATTAACACCTTCACTTTTCTATGATCGGAATCAATATTATGTTGTATTTGTTGGGATTTTAAGGAATCAATCAACCTTTTTATCTTTTTGTTGAGGAAAGTTTGACTTCAAATACATAGAACAAATCATATTATAAATGTACAATTAAAAGGCTTTTCATAACAAATTTTCCAAATTCTCAAATGGTGGCATCAACATGAGGCTTAAACCACTCAATGTATGTACAACAAATTAATAGTACAACTTCATATATAAGTACCAACATAAACAACCAAATCCTATATTAATGCAACCTATATTTGATGTTATGTTGCTTGCATCACATGCTCTAGATTTCAATGAACTTTACCCATTATAATTTAACATACCCTACTTGTGAAAAAACTTATTCAAATAACTAATATGATATTGGACCTTTTTGAAAAACATTTGCACTTTGGATTCTAATTACAAAAACTAATGTTACATCTTAGCTTAAATTCTTTTGCAAATATGTTTTCAATGGCCGCATCAAGTGTGTAAAAAACACCAATACTCAAGTATGTACTCAAAATAAACCAAATTATTATAGATGCAAATTCCATTAAACTTCATGAAAGTCAAACAATGGCAAGAACAAATTGCAACAAAATAAATAACATTAACAAATTATGGTACACAAAATGCAAAAGGTTCAATTACTTATAAGCTAAATGAATGAAAAAAAATCTAATAATTTTATTTCACAAATCAAGCTTAATCTACATATTTGCCCTAATCTACCATCATCATGGATATAACATTCTTGTTACTAAAGTAACAAACCTTATCCCTATGGTGTATTATTTGAATGAGTGCAAGAAAATGAACATCATAAGATGATTTCATTTTATTGACATTCTATTCTTATGTGGTTATGTAAGCTCCTAGCAAAATAATGTTTTGAAGCATAGTTTTTAGAGTTTGTTTATTAACCTATTTCTATTATTTCCAACATGTGTTGGAGATTTTAAACACATTTGTGATGACATGCCTATCCACATCAACTATTTTTTCTCCTATCCAAGCATAAATTGTTTCCTTTCTTTTGGTTTTCCTACTATTGAAAAATTCAACCACCAATCGTGATGTGGTGTTTTCCATTCAATTTTGAATAGACCCACCAATCCAACCTTAGACACTCATCTCTTTTTACTTCTCCCATTCTAACCCAAATAGAAATTCTCTCCAATTCTTGAGTATACAACTACCCTATAGGTGTAAACATCAACCTTTTCGAATTTGCTGAAACCACAGACCTATTCTAATTAGACATCCTATTATGTCGCTTAAGTTTGGGCACAATAAGTGAACAACTAAAGCTTGAAGAACTTGGTGAGGTATGTTGTGTAGGAGGAAATATAGATGAAGATGGTTTTGGCTCTAATAATTGTTCTAAATTTTGAAATAAAAAACTTAAATCGTCTTCATCCTCAAAATCCAATAGCACCATTGTTTTTGGGCGCAACTTGAAGAAAATAAAGTCCATGTTTTCAAAGAAAGTGCAACCACTTTGGCACTTCACATTTTTGTGTTCTTATTATATGATGCAAGTTTTCCTCAATTTGCCTTCTTGGATTAAAGTATGGAAAGAAATGGAAAATGAACTTGAAAAGGTTATAGATTTGAAATTGATGAATGTGGAGTTTGCCTATTTTTCCTATGTTCTTTTGTTGAGAATGTTTTTTACCACTATAGCTTTCTCTTTTTATCACGCACAATTTTTTTTGTCATTTCTTCCTTCTCTCTCACTACTCTCTCCAATTTTTCAACAAAATTTTCAACATTCATTCTGCTAAAGACAATGAGATGATAAAGGTCATAAACAGTTGATAATGATTGTTCATGATTACTTTCATGAAAAAATGACTCCTAATTATTGCCTCCATTGTTCTTCCACTTTTTCATTTAAAATTCCCACACCTACAACTCTACACTCACTATTGCCATTTGGCACTGAATGAACAAGAAAATCATCCAAATCAACCCTAATAGGAAAAAAAACCTATCATCATCTTGTTCAATCGCTTGAGGGGTTTTTTTTTATGGCTCTTCGTCATTGTCCCCCTTTTTGTCATCAATAGTAATATCACCCTTCCCAATACATAAATTTAGTACCTCTTGTGCTTTATGCTTCATCATCCAAGAACTAGTAAGGCTTTAACATGTTTATATTTATGAATATAATATTTGGATTAAACTTATGCACTATGATTAAGAATATAATATTATTTGGTAAAAAAAATCGTATTCTACAAGGAACAAACCACTTCAGGTAATGAATTTCTTGAAATGAGGTTTCTAACCTTTTGGAAATTATAGTACATGGTTTCCAAACTTAAATTTTTTATGGATATCTTTGTTGATTCCAAAAAACACGATTCCAGTCTTAAGTCCTAGTGGTTTCATGTGTATGCAATATATTAATATGTAGTTTCTCCAAATTTATTAGTTTATTAGTGAATACTCTAACATGATTTGCTTCTATGTGGTCCCCACTAATTGTCAGCATAACATATTTTATGGGCATGAAAAGATGTAGTCCATAAAATAACTAATATGGGATATACCCTATAGCTACCTTATACACAATTTTGCAAGAAGAAAATACATGTGGAAGATGTTCATCCCAATTTGTTTTAAGCCTAACCTAGGTGCCACATATGTTACATTAGTGCAAAACCAATGTGAAAACATATCTTTATTATGCTAACACATACAAACATGAACATGAAAAAAACATGACAAGGTTACAGTGTAAGATCATGCCTAAGACTAATGTTGGATATAATGATGGAAATGAAAGGTTGTACTTCTATTTATACCCCTTTTGGGACCTAATTCAAAGAAACTTCCAAAGAGGCTTCTATGTGTGCATTGAGCAAAGAAGCTTCTTGAAAACCTTCCTAACTAATAATCAATTATGAGTTAATTGAAATTTAATTGAAAGTCATCCGATATTTAATTAGAAGTCAATTGGGAACTAACTAGGATTTAATTAAGGGTTAACTGAAAATTAATTAAGACTTAATTAAAAGTTAATTAGTTAATTAAGGGTTAATTCATACTTAATTATAACTTAACTAAAAATGAACTAAAAATGAACTAA
>Ga0116231_10006187_pt1 | contig 23047 bp, 14 predicted proteins | sample S1TSphgellanicum_2_FD_89695 | JGI IMG/M metagenome (GOLD analysis project Ga0116231, IMG submission 89695) | Host-associated microbial communities from peat moss isolated from Minnesota, USA - S1T2_Fd - Sphagnum magellanicum MG | ecosystem: Host-associated > Plants > Peat moss > Unclassified...
GATGCCGTTCTTCTTCACGATGCCGATCAGCAGGATGATGCCGATCAGCGCCATCACGGTCAGGTCGATGTGCAGCAGCACCAAGATCAGCAGCGCGCCCACGCCGGCGGATGGCAGCGTCGACAGGATCGTGAGCGGATGAACGTAGCTCTCGTAGAGCATGCCTAGGATGATGTACACCGCGATCAATGCCGCGAGAATCAGATACGGCTGGCTTTTCAGCGAAGATTGGAATGCCTGCGCCGTGCCCTGGAACGTGCCGGAGATCGCAGAGGGCATTCTCAAATCGGCGGAAGCCTTGCTGATGGCATCGACCGCGTCACCCAAGGCCGCGCCCGGCGCCAGGTTGAAGGACAGCGTGACCGCGGGGAACTGACCCTGATGGTTGATCGACAGATAGGTGGTGTGCAGCGTGTCGTACTTGGTCATCGCCGACAGCGGCACCATCTGGCCGCTGAGCGGCGATTTCAGGTATAGCTCGTTGAGCGTATTCGGATCGCCCCACAGGCTCGGGGTCACTTCCAGCACCACGTGATAGCTGTTGAGCTGGGTGTAGAACTGCGCCGCCTGTCTTTGGCCGAAGGCGTCGTAGAGCGTCGCGTCGATGGCCGCCGGCTGGATGCCGAAGCGCGCCGCCTGGTCGCGGTCGATATCGATGGACAGCATGCCGCTGCTCGTCTGCTGGTCGGAAGCGACGTCGCGAAGCATGGGCAGCTTCGTGAGCTTTGCAAGAAGCTTTGGCGCCCATTCGTTGAGCTCATCCAAATTGGCGTCTTGCAGGGTGTATTGATACTGGGTGCGTGTGGTGCGCCCGCCGATGTTCAAATCCTGCGCCGACTGCAGGAACAGCGTGGCGCCCGGCACCTGGGCGAGCTGCGGCCGCAGGCGGTTGATGATCTGGTCGGACGATGCGCTGCGCTGATCGCGCGGCTTGAGGCCAATGATGATGAAGCCATTATTGGCAGGCCGGTTGCCGCCAAGCGCCGTGCCATAGGATGCGATGTCGGGATCTTTTCCGAGGACATCGGTGAGCAGGTGCGCGCGGCGGTCCATCTCCCGGAAGGAGATATCCTGCGGACCGTCGGACAGGCCCTGGATGATGCCGGTATCCTGCTGCGGGAAAAAGCCCTTCGGTATGTAGATGTAGAGTACGACCGAGGCGGCCATCGTCAGGAAGAAGGTGGCCAACGTCGCGCGCCGGTGCTCCAGACAGAAGTCCAGACCATGCGTGTACCAGGCGAGCAGTTTGTCGAAGCCGCGCTCGATCACATTGTAGAGGGTGCCGTGCTTGCTGTGCTTTTCGTCCTTGAGGAACAATGCGCACATGGTCGGCGACAGCGTCAGCGCCACGAATGCCGATACTGCAATGGTCAGGGTCATGGTGATCGCGAATTCGCGGAACAAGCGTCCTATGATGCCGCCCATCAAGAGCAGCGGGATGAATACCGCCACCAGCGAGACGCTGATCGATATGATCGTGAAACCGATCTCGCCCGCGCCTTTCAAGGTCGCCTCGAGCGGCGTCATGCCCTCCTCGATGTGGCGGTAGATATTTTCCAGCATGACGATGGCGTCATCGACGACGAACCCGACCGCGATCGTCAAGGCCATCAAGGATAAATTGTCCAGGCTGTAATGCAGCACGTACATCACCGCGACGGTGCCGAGCAGCGCCAAAGGTACCGTCACGCCCGGTATCACCGTAGCCCAGAGGTTGCGCAGGAACAGGAATATCACCATGACCACCAGCGCGATGGTGAGCATCAAGGTGAATTCCACGTCGTGCACGGAGGCCTGGATGGTGGTAGTGCGATCGGCGATCACGTCCACCTTGACGGCGGCGGGAATCGCCGTCATGGCGTGCGGCAGCAAGGCGAGAATGCGGTCGCGTGACTCGATGACGTTTGCGCCGGGCTGTTTGTTGACGAACAGCAACACGCCGTACTTGCCGTTCTGCCAGCCCTTCATGAGCAAATTTTCCGCACCGTCGATGGCGACTCCCACGTCGCGAATGCGCACGGGCGCGCCGTTCTTGTAGGCGATCACCACATCGTTCCAGGGCGCGGCCTTGAGCAGCTGATCGTTGTCGTAGATCGTCATGCTGCGGGTCGGCCCATTGATAGAGCCCTTGGGCGCATCCGCCGTCGCCGTGTTGATGACGTTGGCCACGTCCTCCATTTCCAGGCCGAGGGCCGCCAATTTCGCCGGATCGATCTGCACGCGTACGGCGGGCTTCTGCTGTCCGCCGACCCAGACCTGCGCGATGCCGGGGATTTGCGAGATTTGCTGCGCCAGCACGTTTTCGGCGTAATCATCGACGACGGTGAGCGGCAGCACGTCGGAATGCATCGACAGGATCAGGATCGGCGCGTCCGCGGGATTGATCTTCCTCATGTTCGGCGCACTCGGCAGATTCTTCGGCAGCTGGCCGCTGGCGGCATTGATGGCGGACTCGATGTCCTGAGCCGCGGCGTCGATGTTGCGGTCCAAGTCGAACTGCAGGGTGATGTTCGACTGCCCGAGCACGTTGGTGGAGGTCATTTGCGCGAGGCCCGAGATGGCAGCGAACTGCGTCTCCAACGGTTGCGCCACGGAAGAGGCCATCGTCTCCGGGCTGGCGCCGGGCAGGGAGGCACTGACTTGGATGGTCGGGAAGTCCACCTGCGGCAGCGGCGCCACCGGCAGCAGCGGAAACACCACCAGCCCAAGCAGGAAAATGCCGCCCATCAACAGCGACGTCGCAATGGGCCGGCGGACGAAGCCTTCAGAAATGTTCATGATGCCTTTGCCGGCGGGGTGTCGGCGCCGCTGGCCGTGGCGCTGCGCACGTGAATACCCGGCGCGAGGCGATACTGATTCGTCGTCACGACTCGTTCGTTCAAGGCAAGGCCTTTCTTCACGACGGTCAGGCCGCCGCTGTCGTCCCCGATCTCGAGCGGCCGCGCCTCGACCGTGGAATCGCTCTTGACCACGTACGTGAACGGGCCGTCGGGACCGCGCTGCACGGCGCTCGACGGCAGCGTCATCGCGTTCTTGTCCGTGCGCACCAGGACTCGCGCATTCACGTATTGCCCGGGCCAGAGCGTGTTGTGCTCGTTGCTGAAGGTCGCCTTGAGCTTGGCGGTGCCTGTCGCCTGCGAAATCTGGTTATCGATCAGCGACAAGGTGCCTTGATCGAGTATTTGATTGCCGTCGCGCGACATCGTGAGCACCTTGACCGTGCCCGCGGACATCGCGGCGGTGAGTGCCGCCAGATCCTCCTCCGGCAGCGTGAAGATCACCGAAATCGGCTGCAGCTGGGTCACCACCACGATGCCCGTGGTATCGGTGGCGTGCACGATGTTGCCGGGGTCGACGAGACGGATGCCGGTGCGCCCATTGATGGGCGAGACGATGTGGGTGTAAGCGAGCTGGGTCTGCGCGTTGTCTATGACCGCCTGATCCACTTTGACCTGGGCGGTGAGTTGATCGACGTTGGCGCGCGCGGTATCGACTGTCTGCTTGCTGGCCAGATCCTGCGGCATCAGTATCTTGTAGCGTTCCATGTCACGTTTTGCGTTCTCGAGCAATGCCTGGTCCTTGGCCTTCACGGCGACCGCCTGATCGTAAGCTGCCTGGTTCGGGCGCGGATCGATCTGCGCGAGTAAATCTCCCTTCTTGACGTTCTGGCCCTCGGTAAAGGTGATTTTCTGCAGCTCGCCATCGACACGCGCGGTGACCGTCACGGTGTAATAGGCTTGCACGGTACCGAGCCCTTGCAGATAGACCGGCACGTCGGCCTGCGAAACCGCGGCCATCTCGACGGCGACGGGGGGTGGGCCTGAGTGCGCAGCGGCATTTGCCGGCTTTCTCACCACGACCCGCCACGCGAATATGAGCACCGCCACACCCAGGACCGAAAACCACAATCCGCGACTGCGCAATTTTGAATCCTGCTTCATCATAGTTACCGCCTAGGAGGCGACGCCGGCGTTGCAGGCCTGCGTCATCCTTGCCGCCACCCGCCGCCGAGCGCCGTGAACAAATTTATCAATGCCTGCAGGCGCAAATACTGCACCTGCACCAGTTCGTCCTGCGCGCTGAACAAGGCGTTCTCGGTATTCAGGACGTTGAGAATGTTCACGGTGCCCGCCGACATCTGAAGTTGGGCGAACTTGTAGGCCCGCTGCGCCTTGTCCACTGCATCCTGTTGACGCAACTCCTGCTCCGTGACCTGCTGTGTCGCCGCCAGGGCGCTCTCGACATTGCTGAAAGCGGTCAGCACGGTTTTATGATACGAGCTGATGAGCTCCGCGTAGCGAGCCTTGCTGTACTCGAGCTGGCCGCGCAGAGCGTTACCGTGAAAGATCGGTTGCGTCAGCCCCGCCGAGACCGCAAACACGCGGTTATACGGGGTGATGAGACCCGCGAGCGCCGTGCTTTCATAGCCGCCGTTGGCCGTCAATTCGATGCTGGGGAACAGGGAAGCCCGCGCCACCGTGATGTCCGCGTTGGCGGCGATCAACTGCTGCTCCGCCTCGGCGACATCGGGACGACGGGTGAGCAGCTCTGAAGGTATGCCTTCGACAACCTCAGGGAGGCTCAAGGCAGTCAGTGCGCCGGAATCGACATCGATGGATTCCGGCGTCCGGCCGATCAACACGGCGAGCGCAAAGACGGTTTGCCGCAAATCCTGAACCAAAGGAGGGATGGCGGCGCTCTGCAGCGCCACGACGGTTTCTTGCTGGGCAACGTCCAGACCGGTCGCGATGCCTGCCGACTGTTGCTGGCGCAGTCCCTGCAATATTTTGTCGCCGTTGAGAAAATTCTGCCGTGCCACCTCGATGCGGTCGCGCAGCTCGAGCGCCTGAAAATAAGTGCTGGCCACGCTCGACACGACGGTCAGGGCAACGGTTTGCTGATCGAAGCGGCTGGCGAGGGCCGCAGCGCGCGCGGCGTCGCGGGCGGCACGATTCTTGCCCCAGAAGTCGAGTTCGTAGCTCGCGGTCAATTGTGGGCTGAAGACATTGTAGGTTTCCGGCCCGATTCCGGACACCGGCGCGCGCTCTCGGGTCGCGGACGCGCCGAGATCCAAGAAAGGAAACAGGGGAGCGCCTGCGATACGCAGTTGTGCGTCCGCCTCCTCGACCCGCGACATGGCTGCCTTAAGATCGTCGTTGTTGCGCTCCGCTTCGGCAATGAGGTCATCGAGGGCCGGCGATTTGAAACCGTGCCACCAGTCCGCGGCGGGCCACACGCCGGCAGAGTTGGCTGGCGGCGCCTGCGAGGCCGCCGAGGTTTTTGCATCCTCCTGGTCCGCGGTAGGCTTAGGTTCAGGGCCGGCGGATTGCTTCCACTGCGTGGTGGTGGGTATCGCGGGGCGCGCGTAGGGGGAACCTACGCTGCAGGCGCTCAAGGCGGCGAGTGCCCACGCCAATCCTGCCGCTCCCAACGGCACCCACACTCGCACGCTAAACATGCGCTCAAAGATGCGGCCGACGGCGTTAAACGCCTATGATCGTAATGTTAAGATAAGTTAATGCGGGAAGTCGGGCGCTGCCCGGAGGCGCGTCGAGCTCTCATCGGCGCGGGCGCTAATCGGCCGAGCGAATCGGATGGCGGCGCGTCACGTGTCGTCTTTGCCGTTGACACCGGTCAGAGGCCGCGAATCGTTCTCCAACTCGAGGCCATCCTCGTACAAGGTATCCTGTTCACCATCGGTGCGCAGCACCTGATCCGTGTCCTGCGACTGCTGCTGCGCTACGCTGTCGACCGGACCGCGCCGCTCTGCGCGGCTCAAGGGGCCGCCGCGGAGGCGAGTCTCACCTGCATCCGGTAGCCCGGCTGCCCCGTCGCCGGGAGCATTGTCCGTCTTCGGCTCGCCCATGACCTCACTCCCAAGTTGTTGCAAAGGTGGCTCAAAATGTAACGTAGAGTTCGATGATAGGCCGCTTGGCGCGGTCCGGCAGTCGGGGTGGCGGGTCGACTGGGTGTAGGCACACACCGACACTGCATCTTCGAGCAGATGCTTTCCGCGATGCGCTAGCCTAGGATGCGCGATGCGTTTCGCGAGGCATTCTACGACTTCGAGGCTGCTGCGTGTGTTCGTATTGTGCGCGCTCGGCGCGACCTGCAAACTCGCGCACGCGGCCGACCCTCAAAGCTACAAGGTGGACATTGCGTCCACCGGAAACGGCGACTTGGATTCGACGCTCAAGGCTACCTCGGATCTGCAATCGCTGCGCTCCTCGGCGCCGGTGAGTCCCTTCGGATTGATCGCCCGTGCGCGCAGCGATGTGGACCGGCTCACGACCGCAGCGGAGAGCTTCGGTTACTACCAATGCCGGGTCTCGATCCGCATCAACGGGATTGCGCTCAACGATCCTCGGCTCGGCGAGACGTTGTCCGCTTTGACCAAGGCACAAACGGCGCAAGTCGCCATCAGCTTGACGCTGGGTCCCGTGTATACCGTCCGCAAAGTCGACATCGACGGCCAAGTTCCCGCAGATATCGACGCTCGGGAAGTCATCGGATTGCACAGCGGCCAACCGGCGGTTGCCGCCGCCGTGCTCGCGGGCGGCTCGCGCCTGTTGTCTACCCTGCAGGAGCAGGGCTACGCGTTCGCCAAGGTCGATCCGCCGGTTGCATACGAGGCAGCCGAAGCGCCGGTGTTGGATTTGATTTATCACGTCGAGAGCGGCGCGCAGGTCAATATCGGAGAGATTCACATCGAGGGGTTGCACAGAATCCACGAATCGCTGCTGCGTCGCCGCTTGACGTTGCATACCGGGGATCGCTTCAAGCCCTCGGCGGTCGATCATGCGCGCAAGGATTTGCTGGCCCTCAACGTATTCGCCCAGGTGAGCGTGCAAATCGGCACCGCGACGGATGCAACCGGCGGCGTGCCGATCACCTTCAAGATCCGCGAGCGTCTGCGCCACGCCGTGAGCTTCAACGCCGCTTTCTCGAGCGATTTGGGCGGCAGCGGCGGCTCGACCTGGACCGACCGCAATGTGTTCGGCAATGCCGAGCAATTGAACGTCACGGCTTCCATGATCAATCTCGGCGGCAGCGACACCAACGGCTTAGGGTATGACGCCGGCGTCAAGTATACGATTCCTGAGTTCTACCACCGCGACCAGTCGCTGCAACTGTCGGTCACCGCGCTCAAGCAATACCTGCAGGCCTACGATCAGACCTCGAGAAGCGCCGGGGTGACGCTCGCGCGCAAACTATCCAGCGTCTGGAGGGTCAGCGCGGGATTGACCACGACCGATGACCACATCATTCAAGGCGCAACCTTCAACTACACTTTGATAGCGCTGCCCCTGAGCCTCGCTTACGATTCGACCGATGTGCCTACGCCGCTCGACGATCCGAGCCACGGCTACCGCGCCTCCGTTGACTTGACACCCACGCTGGCTATTGGTCATCCCAGTTCGACATTCTTGATCACGCAGCTGAAGGCGGCGGGCTACTACGATCTGCACGGGTTGTTCGGCGAGGACCCCGGCCGCACCGTGCTCGCGCTGCGGGCGCTCGCGGCGCAGGCGCTCGGCGCGGGTGAGTTCAGCCTGCCCCCCGACCAACGTTTCTACGGCGGCGGCAGCGGTACCGTTCGCGGCTATGCCTATCAAGCGGTGGGCCCGCTGTTCCCCGGAGTCGATGTTCCGACGGCATGCACTGTTGCGACGCCCGCGGCGGGCTGTACTCCTACACTGAGAGCGGCCGCCCTGGCGGGTTATCCGGTCGGCGGCACCGCCATTACGGCCGGCAGCGTGGAGCTACGCCAGCGGTTCGGGCGGGAGTGGGGCGCCGCCGCCTTCGTTGATGCAGGCCAGGTCAGCGCCAAGTTGGATTTTCTTCCGGACGAGCTGCGCTTCGGCGTAGGCGCGGGAGTGCGCTACTACACGCCGATCGGACCGGTGCGATTGGATGTAGCCGTGCCGCTGCAGCGGCATGCGAGCAACGTGTCGCCCATCAACGATGGCGCCTTCCAGGTCTACATTGGATTGGGGCCATCGTTCTGATGCGCCGTCCCGCGAAGATTGCGCTTTGGTCGTTGGCAACGCCGCTGCTGTTGCTGCTGATTTTATTAGGCGCGCTCATGATTGGGGGCAATACCCCGGCCGGGCGCAAGGCAATCGAAATGCTGACGCGGCGCCTGACGGGCGGCATGGTGCAGATTCACGGGCTCGGCGGCGACCTTCCTGGAGCTTTGAGCGTGGAGCACTTGGCGCTCACCGATGATCGCGGCGTGTGGCTCAGCGCGGATGAGGTGTCGGTGCAGTGGTCGCCGGCAGCTTTACTCGAGAAGCGTGTTTCGATTCAGAGCCTGCATGCCGCGAGCGTTTCGATGGCGCGACTGCCGCACAGTTCCTCGACGTCGAGTGCCGAGCCGTCGATGCCGCAAATCGATATCGACGACGCAGGCATCGATCGCGTGGTTCTTGGCGCCGAGCTCGCCGGAGCGCCGGCCACCTTGAGTTTGCGCGGGGGCGCGCGCATGCGCAGCGTGCGCGACATGCAATTCGATGTCACGGCGCAGCGCCTCGATGGCGGCGGCAGCTACGACCTGCACCTGCGTTTCGATGCCAAGCAAATGCAAATGGCCGCCCGCTTGAGCGAGCCGGCGAACGGTCCGCTGCAGAATATCCTGGCCTTGCCGGGATTGGGCGATCTCAAGGTGGACTTGAATCTCGACGGGCCGCGCACCGCCGAGAAGCTGCAGCTGGCCGTGCAGGCGGGAAGTTTGTCCGGATCTGCGCACGGTAGTTTTAACCTCGCCGAGCTCACGGCGGATCTGAACTTCGAATTCGCGTCGGCTGCCATGCAGCCTCGGGTAGACCTCGGCTGGTCGCATATCGCGGCGAGCGGCCGTTGGTTGGGGAGCATCAAGGCGCCGAACGCGACCGCGCAGCTGCAGGCTGCAGGATTGCATGCGCCAGGCGGTATGCGCGCGGCTAACCTCGCTGCCGACCTTTCGGCAAGCGGCGGCACGGCATCTCTGCACGGCGAGGCGTCCGGCCTCGAGATCCCGGGACCGCGGCCGTCGCTGTTTTACTCCGATCCGGTCAGGCTCACCGCCACGCTTGGGTACACCGAAGCAACTCGTCCGCTACAGTTTGCGATCGATCACAGGCTGCTGACCTTGCACGGGCGATGGCTCACGGCGGGGAGACAAAGCGCCACGTGGCAACTGCATCTTCCCGACCTGACTCCGTTCTCGAGCCTCGTCGGGCAACGCGCCGGCGGCAGCGCCGATGTGCAAGGCCAGCTCGACTATGCAGACGCGGCAGCGCGGATTTCGCTGGCCGCCGACTTCGGATTGCAGCCCGGCGGACAGAGCTTGATCAACATGCTGGGACACCGAGCCACTGTGCAGCTCTCAGGCACGCTGTCGAGCGAGGCGATCGTCTTGGAGAAATTCCAACTGTCGGGAGGCGCAGTGGTTGCCTCGGCCTCCGGCAGTTTGGCGCTGCCACAGCGCAACGTGCGCGCCAAGTGGAGCGTCGCGGTCAACGATCTGGCGACCTTGTCGCCGTCCATATCAGGAACGGCATCTGCTTCCGGGTCGGCGCAAGGTCCTATTTCTGCGTTGGCCATCGACGCGCAGGCCGAATCGCAGCTGTCCGTTCGCGGCGGCAGCAGCGGCGAAATCTCCGCAAAAGTGCGCATGCAGGGAATTCCTTCGGCGCCGGCGGGAACGCTGTCGGCCGAAGGGTCTTTGGACGGCTCACCGCTGCGGGCCGATGCTTCCGTCGAAAGAAGTTCGGCTGGCCTCGTGCACGTGAAAGTGCGGCAGGTGAGCTGGCGCAGCGCCCGCATCGACGGTGATGTCACGGCCAAGCTCAAAGATGGCGGCTCGAGCGGCCACGTGGCGCTCGAGATCGGACAACTGCGCGATGTGCAGCATCTGCTTGGGCTCGACCTCGCAGGGGCCGTGACGGGCAATCTCGACTTGAGTCCGGACGGGGAGCGCACGCGGCTGCGCTTGAGATTTGCCACGCAAGATCTGACCGTTGGCGCAGTCGCGGCGTCACTGCAGATTGCCGGGGACGGCCCGAGCGATGCCATGGGGTTCAAAGTCGACGCGCAAGTGTCCAAACTCGGCCCGGGGCCTGCCATGCTGTCGAGCGAGGGCACGCTGGATGTAGCGAGGCGCGGCGTGGAGCTTGCCGGTCTCTCGTTCCACTACAATGGGCAGGATATTCGACTGCTGGCGCCCGCGCGTTTCGATGTTGGCGATGGTCTGTCGGTCGATGACCTGCGGCTGGGTGCTGCCCACGCGCAGCTCGAGGTGCAAGGCCGGGCCTTCCCGGACACTGAGCTGCAAGTGTCGTTGAGAAACGTGCAACCCGAGTTGGCGAACGCCTTCTTTCCCAGCCTGTTGGCCGCAGGACGCATCGATGCGCACGCCGAACTTCACGACAGCCTGCAGCGGCCCGTGGGGCAACTGACCTTCAAAGCGGCAGGTGTACGCTCCGCCGATGATGCGGCCTTGGGACTGCCTGCCGCCGATTTGACTGCCACTGCGCAACTGATGGGCGACACCTCACGGGTGGACGCGCGCTTGGTGGCAGGCGCGGGTTCCGAATTGACGGTCTCCGGAAGCGCGCCACTGTCCCTGGACGGCGATCTGGACCTCAAGATCGCCGGCAAGCTCCCGATGACCTTGATCAATCCGATACTCGAGGCCCGGGGAGAGCACGCGGAGGGAGCGCTGGACGTGGATGCGACCGTGGCGGGAAGCGTCGCGGCACCGCGGATCAGCGGCACGGCGACCTTGAGCGCGGGAAGTTTTCGCGACTACGGCCGTGGCCTGAGCTTGACCGCGATCAGCGGCGAACTGGTTGGCAGCGACGCGACGCTGCAGATAAAGTCCCTGACCGCAACGGCTGCCCCCGGTACCCTGACGGTCAGCGGCAGCATCGGCGCGCTCGAGCCGAAGTGGCCGATCGACCTCGAGATCAAGGCAAAGAATGCGCAGCCCGTCGTCAGCAAGCTGATCACCACCAATTTCGACGCGGATTTGCACGTTGCCGGCACGCTCGCCGAGCACATCGACGTGGGCGGCGACATTCATCTGAACCGCACGTTGATCGGCATACCCAACAGCCTGCCGCCCAACGTGGCCGTGCTCGACGTGCGTCGCCGCGGCAAGGCCCCACCCGTGCGCAACAAGCGATTGACGATTGCGCTCGATGTCAAAGTGCAGGCGCCCCAGCAAATTCTGGTGCAGGGCCGCGGCTTGGACGCTGAAATGGGCGGGGATCTGCACATCACAGGCACCGCCGATGCGCCGCGGGTCAGCGGCGGCTTCGATTTGCAGCGGGGCAGTTTCTCGCTGGCCAGCAGCAAGCTGAGTTTCACGTCCGGCCGTGTTGGATTCAGCGGCGAGGGATTGCAGAACAAGATCGACCCGACGCTGGACTTTACGGCGGATACGTCGATTCCCCAGGGCACGGCGACGCTGCATATCGGCGGTTACGCCGATGCGCCGCAGTTCGAACTCACGAGCACGCCGCCCTTGCCCCAGGACGAGATCGTGGCGCGGCTCATGTTCGGCGAGAGCGCTGCGCAACTCTCCGCCCTGCAGCTCGCGCAAATCGGCTATGCGCTCGCATCCTTGAGCGGGGTGGGCGGGGACAGCAACTTGAACCCCTTGGTCAAGGTGCAGAAGACGCTTGGACTCGACCGCTTGACGATAGGCTCCGCGCCGTCCACGAACCCGGCCAACACGGAGAATACCGGCGCGAGCATCGAAGCCGGCCGCTACATCACCAAGCGCGTCTACGTCGAGGCGAAGCAAAACTCGACCGGGACGAGCCAACTGCAAGCCGACGTCGATATCACCAAGCGCCTGAAGCTGCAAACGCGTTTGGGAAACGGTACCGCGTCGGTTCAGGGCACGACGCCGGAGAACGATCCGGGAAGCAGCATCGGCTTGAGCTATCAGTTCGAGTACTAATGGGGTGAGAGGCCGCAGGACGGAAACGAAATTGCGCAGTTTCCGTCCTGCGGCCTCTCACCCCTGCGGATGTGTACGCCATGCAGCATAAGGTGGATTCGGCATACAATGCGACGCTTTGGGGGATAGGAAGCTTTGAACAGAACGATGCGGAAGGGCACGCGCGCGGTGGTCGGCGCACTGATCATGTGGGGGTGCGCGTCAATCGCACACGCGGCGGAGCACGCGCCCGGCGACGCGGCGGATCCGAAGGCGAGCGATGCGCCGGAGTCGCCTCGCTATCTCAAGGACGAGAAGCAAGCGACTTCCGGCTCCATCACGATCGCTGGGCATCCCATGGCTTATCAAGCGGAAGCGGGCGTTCTCGTCGTGCACGTCAAGGATCCGACCGACGATGATCCGCCGCCGCCGAAGGACGAACGCAATGGACCGCCGCCACCTCAAGCTCCCGAGGCCAGCATGTCCTACGTCGCGTATTTTCGCGGCGACAAGGAGGACGTCCGCCGGCCCATCATGTTCTTGTACAACGGTGGTCCCGGGTCCTCGACCGTTTGGCTGCACATGGGCGCCTTCGGTCCTAAGCGGGTCATCACGGCAGACGACACCCACAGTCCGGCCGCGCCCTACAAGGTCGTCGACAATGAGTACACGCTGCTCAATGCAACTGATTTGGTGTTCATCGACGCGCCGGGTACCGGTTTCGGACATTTGCGTGGCGCCGACAAGGAGAAGGCGTTCTACGGCATCGATGAGGACGCGCATGCTTTCGCCAATTTCATCATCGAGTTCCTATCCAGGCACGGTCGTTGGAATTCGCCGAAGTTTCTGTTCGGCGAGAGCTATGGCACGACCCGCTCGGCCGCGCTCGCCAACATCCTTTCCAACGAGAAATCGATGGATCTTAACGGGGTCGTGCTGCTGTCGCAGGTCTTGAATTTCGACGACGGGGTCGATGCGCCGCAATTCAATCCTGGCGTTGACCTGCCTTATGCGCTGGCGCTGCCCACTTACACCGCGACTGCCTGGTATCACCACAAGCTGGCCACCCAGCCGGCGGCGATCGAGCCCTTGCTGCGTGAGGTCGAGGCGTTCGCACTGGGCGAATACCTGCAGGCCTTGACCGCCGGCTCCACGTTGAGCCCGGAGCGCAAAACCGCCATCGCGCAAAAGCTGCATGACTACACGGGACTGCCCGTGGACTACATCGAGCGGGCGAACTTACGCGTCAACGGCGGTGAGTTCGAGAAGAACTTGTTGGGTGCCGAGATCACCACGGGCCGGCTCGATACGCGCTTCGCCGGTCCGACCATCGACCCCATGAGCAAGGAGGCGGACTATGACCCGCAATCCGCCGCGATCTCCTCCGCCTATGTCTCGGCCTTCAATGACTACGTGCGCGGCACGCTCAAGTTCGGCGACAAGAAAACCTACAAGCCGGAGATCGACGTCGAGAAGTATTGGGATTTCCTGCATCAACCCCCGGGCGCGCCCTTCAAGATCCCGGGCGCGCTGAATGTCATGCTCGACCTCAGCGTCGCGATGAAGACGAATCCCAACCTGAAAGTACAGTTGAATGGCGGGTATTACGACCTGGCGACGCCTTATTTCGCCGCCGTGTACGAGCTGCATCAGCTGCCGATCCAGCCGGCGCTGCAAGCCAACATCGACATGCACTTCTACACGTCCGGTCACATGGTGTACGCGCATGAGCCGGATTTGAAGGCGCTGCATGCCAACGTCGCGCAGTTCATCGAGAGGAACAAGAATGGCGCGCCCTGATGAAGCGGCGCCGTGAGGTTGCCGTGGAGTTCCGGCTGGGTGGCGTGAGACCGGCGCTCGATGCAGCGAAGTTCCGCGTTAGATATTGCCCTGTTTTTCCTTGATGGCATGCAGCAGGGCATGGGCGTCCGCGGGTTTGGTCAACTCGGCCAAATCCGCGTCGGGTTTGCGCCGGATGACGCTCACTTCGCGCTGCAGCTCGTCGAGGAGCTGCAGAATCTTGGCGGCCTTCTTCTCGGTCAGCAGGTTGATCTGCAGGTCGACGTGCGAGCGGTGCTCGGCGATCGTTGCCATTCTATTTTGGCGGATCAGTACCGCCACGGTCAGCAGCAGCGCGTTTGAACTGACCAAGCCTTGAAGAGCGGCAAATGGCGGCGGATCGACATGCCGCCATCCCGCAGCCATGCCCCACATATTGACTAGAATCCAGATCACGATGAACGCCAGCGCGAACGCGAAGTAGGCCGGGCTGCCGAAGAATTTGCTGATCCTCTCGATGAGCGATTGCGTGCGGGAGAGTTGCGACTCCTCGCCGACCTTGAAGTCCGCGAGAAGTTCGATACTTTCCTTGGTCGAGGCAGGTAACGCATCGACATTGGGACGCTTTGCGGAGGGTTCCGAGGGGCGGGGGCGGTCTTGCGATTCTTCGGCCATGCCGGCTTCGACAGCGAGCGCAACAAGAGAGTTCAGCCGCACCCACCGCGACCATTGCGGCATCATCCCAGGAGCCTGTCCGACAGTCTCCTTGCCAGCAGTGATACTATTTTTGCATGGGATTGAAACTCGCTGAAATATCCGTGGAAACGCGCTCGATCGAGTATGTGCCGCTGGCCGAGCGTCACGGCAAGGTCTGGCATCTGTGGCCGGTATGGTTTTCGGGCGATGCGAATCTCGCGACGGTCGCCACCGGAGTGGTGGGGGTGGCCCTCGGCGGCCATTTGATCTGGATGGCCATCGCGGTGCTGACGGGTTGCATCTTCGGCACGTTTTTCATGGCGTTCCATTCCACGCAGGGGCCTCAGCTCGGGCTGCCGCAGATGATTCAGTCCCGGCCCCAGTTCGGCTATCTCGGGGCGTTGCTGGTCTGGGGGGTCGCGATGATCGCCTACGTCGGTTTCAATGCCTTCAATCAGGTTCTCGCGGCGCAGACCATGAGTTCGCTGTACGGTTCCGGGCCGCACGCCACCATGATCGTTTTTTCGCTGCTGTCGGTGGCCTTGGCGGCGGTCGGGTACGATTTGATCCACATTGCGCAGCGCTGGGTCGCCTATGTGGTGATCGCAGTGTTGTTGGTGTTTACGGTCGCGACGGCGGCAAGGCTGCAGCTTCCCGCGCAGGAGGCTGCTCTCGGACCTTTTCCGCCCGTCGCTTTCCTGGCGCAGTTTTTCGCCGCGGCCTCCTATCAAATTTCATGGTCCATCTACGTCTCGGATTATTCGCGCTACCTGCCGCGCGATGTCGGCGTGCGCTCGTCGTTCTGCTGGACATACTTCGGCGCGCTCATCGGCGGTGCCTGGATGATGCTGTTGGGGACGCTGGCGGCGGCGCTCTATCCGACGCTCGAAGTCACCACATCCTTGCGCATCGTTGCTGATTCGGTGCTTCCCGGACTTGGCCGGCCTTTGTTGCTGGCATCGCTGCTGGGTCTGATTGCCATCACGTCGCTCAATTACTACGGTGCTTCGCTCACGGTGTTGAGCGTCATGGATTGCTTCAAACCGAGTGCCCCGAGCCGCTTCAAGCGTCTTGTCACCTTGGCGCTGTCCATGGTGACGTCCACGCTACTGGCATTTTCGTCGTCGAGCGGCTTCGTGGCCAAGTTCGGCGATTTCCTGGCGATCCTGTTGTATCTGTTCACGCCGTGGACGGCGATCAATCTCGTGGATTTCTATCTGGTGCGCAAGGGCGCCTATTCGGTACGCGAGATTTTCAATTCGCGCGGCATGTACGGCAGCTGGAACTGGCGCGGATTGACGGCTTACGGCGTGGGCTTCGTGGCGATGATTCCCTTCTTCAGCACCGGCCTTTATACGGGCCCCGTGGCCGCGGCATTGGGCGGAGCGGATATTGCGATGCTCGTCGGATTGCCGGTCGCGGCAGTCGTGTACGTTCTCGCATGCCGCTCACTCGACCTGAAGGCGGATCGTTTGCAAGCACAGGCGGCAGATGTTGGGCTGGACTGAATGGGTGAATTTCCGTTCGGGCTGATCATCACCAGCCTGCCGTTTCTTGCGTCGATGTGTTTCACGCCCGGGCCTAACAACATCTTGGTCGCGAGTTCCGGCGTGAACTTCGGGTTCCGGGCCACGATTCCGCACATCCTGGGGGTCACCGTGGGCTACCCGCTGATGCTGTTGCTCGTGGGTATTGGACTCGCCCAGATCTTCACCCAAGTGCCGCAGATTCACGCGGTACTGAAATACCTGTGCATCGTCTATCTCCTGTATCTGGCATGGCGCATTGCATTCGCTCCGATCGCCGATGAGCAGGCGCGGCGCGCCCCCAAACCGTTGACCTTCATGCAGGCCGCCGCTTTTCAATGGGTGAACGGCAAAGGTTGGGTGGTCGCCTTGAGTGCGGTGACGACCTACACCGTGGTCAATGCCACTCTGACGGTGCAAATTGCCGCGCTTGCCGCCTTGGCATTTCTCGTGACGCTCGCCAGCGTGAGTACCTGGACGCTCTTTGGCGCGATGCTGCGCCAATACTTACACACGCAGCGTCGACGCCGGCTCTTCAATTACATGATGGCGGGTCTTTTGGCGGCGTCCATCGTGCCCGTTTTTTGGGAGTGAGACGTCAGGAAGCGCGGTCGCGGGCGACCCCCTGCGCACGACCAGAAGTGCACGCAATGCGTAACGCACAAGATTGGGTCACCCAGGGAGCTCACTTGCACCATGTCGATCCATTTCCGCTGCAAATTCGCGCCGCTGTGGCACTTGTGCAACAAAGCTGTGGTTATGACCTCATGGCTTCTTAGTATTCACAATCGTATGAATAATAAAGGGATAATCGTCTCTGAGAGCCCAAGCCGTAACGCTTTGTGTCGTCCTCGGGCGAAACTGTTGCTTCTTGGTCCACAATTTGTAATATTCCCTCGCCGCGTCTCTCAGCAAGGTTCACAAGCCTTGGGGGCGAGCCACAAACACTAAGGGGATCTTCTAGATGGGATGTTCAAACGGAGACGGTTACATGTCGTTGAGTTCTGATCACAAACCGGCGCTCAAACTGCGGCGCGCCATTGCCGCTCTGTGCATGGCGGGCGTGGCTTTGCAGACTTCACACGCGATCGCGGCCGATGCCACCCCGGAGGCGGCCAGCGACACCAGCCTCGACGAGGTGATCGTGACCGGTTCGCGCCAGACCGGGATCAAGGCGTCCGACAGCGCGGCGCCGATTCAGATCATCAGCACGGAGGCCTTGAAGAATTCGGGAGCGCCCGACTTGATGTCGGCGCTGGCGCAGTTGGTGCCTTCCCTGCAAATGCAAGCCTTCGGCGCCGACATGGCGGGACAGACGCTACAGGCGCGTTTGCGCGGCGTGAGCCCGAATGACGTGCTGGTGCTGGTCAACGGCAAACGCCGCCACAACACGGCGAATCTCGCGGTCGATACAGGGTCGCCTTTCCAGGGCGGCGCGGCGCCTGACCTCAATTTCATCCCTCTTGACGCCATCGACCACGTCGAGGTCTTGACCGACGGCGCTGCGGCGCAATACGGCACCGACGCCATCGCGGGCGTCATCAACATCATCTTGAAGAAAAACAACTCCGGCGGCACCGTCAGCGGCACTTACGGACAATACGGCAACGGCGGCGGACGCACCGCGGATGTCAGCGGCAACGGCGGCTTCGAGATGGGTACGGGTGGATTCTTCAATCTGACCGGTGAGTATCGAAGTCACGGTCACAGCAACGTCGGCGAACCCGATCCTCGTGGATTCGGGCAGACCACCTATCCGAACACCAACATTTCGAACGTTCCCGGTTTTCCCGACGAAAATCAGATCTCCGGCGACGCCGCGGTACGCCAGAAGATCTTCGCGATCAACTCGGGCTACGATTTCGAAGACGGCACGGAACTCTATGCGTTCGGCACTTATGGACACAAGGACGCGGCGTCCTATGAAAACTACCGCGTACCCAACAAAGTCGCCTATAAGGATCCGACCACAGGCGTGACCACCTATCCGTTCCCCTACGGCTTCAGCCCTCAGGAAGCGAGCGATGAGGATGACTATCAAATCAACCTCGGCGTGAAGGGCGACATCCTCGGCTGGGACTGGGATTTCGGCACCGGCTACGGCGTGGACAAGGTCGGCATTGCGACCATCGATTCTTATAATGCGGGCACCTACAACACGACCGGCGTGCCGACGCCCACGAACTTCTACGACGGCTACCTGGAATTCATTCAGTGGACCACGAACCTGGACCTCAAGCATGATTTCGATGTGGGTCTGGCCGGACCGCTGACGGTGGCTTTCGGCGGCGAGTTCCGGCGCGAAAACTACAAGATCGGTGCCGGCGTGCCCCTCTCTTATGAGGACGGCGGCGCTCAATCGTACCCGGGCTTCACCCCCTTGGACGCCAACGACAACGGCCGCAAGAACTATGCCGCCTACGTCGATGTGGCCACCCAACCGATCACCGGACTGCGCGTCGATGGCGCGGCCCGTTACGAGAACTACAGCGATTTCGGCCACGCCATCGTCGGCAAGCTCAATGCGCGCTTCGACTTCTCGCCGGAGTTCGCGATTCGCGGCACCGTCAACAATGGCTTCCGCGCGCCGACGCTCGCGGAGGAATTCTATTCCTCGACCAACGTCGGTCCATCGACGGCCTACATCCAGTTGCCGCCCGACTCGCCCGCGGCTGCGGCCGCCGGCTTGACGAAGCTGCAGCCGGAAAAATCCATGGACTACAGCTTCGGCGTCGTATGGAGGCCGCTGCCGCACATGAGCACGACACTGGACCTGTATCAAATCACCATCACCAACCGCATCGTGGGCAGCGGCACCATCTCCGGCCAGTTGAACGGCATAGCGCAGCCGGGCCAAGCCGCCATCAACGCGGCGATCGCGGCCTATTCGCACGGCACGGATGTCATCGATCCGGACGTGCTGGCGACCGGATCCTACGGCATCGAAATCTTCTCCAACGGCATCGACACGCGCACCCGCGGCGCCGACCTCGTGTTCGACTTCCCGTACGACTACGGTTTCGCACAGGTGACCTACTCAATCGGGGCGACCTACAACGACACGGCCATCACCAAGTACGGCACGACGCCGGCTCCCTTGGTGCCCAACAGCCTTTACGATGCGACCGCGTACTCGGAGTTGACGACAGCGACGCCGAAGGAAGTGATCAATCTCGGCGCCTTGATCAACATCGAGAAGCTGTCAGTCAATATCGTCGAAAAGATCTACGGTCCGTCCGCGGACTATGAGAACGATGACGGCGATGGTCCGACCGGCAACGCCGAGTACTTCAAAGATCAGATCGGCACGACAGCGATCACCAATCTTGACATCGGCTACGGGTTCACCGATCACCTGAAAGTCTCGGTCGGTGCCACCAACTTGTTCAATCGCTTTCCGAACAAGATCAACAGCACGATTCTCAACCGGGAGATCGCCGCCAAGGACAACGCGGCAGTGGATCAGTATCCGATTTTCTCCCCCTTCGGCATCAACGGCGGGTTCTACTACGCGAAGGTGGCTTACAAGTTCTGAGGTTCGTTTCGATCGATGCCTAGCGGGGCGGCGGCGAATAATTCGCCGCCGCCCTTTTCATGTGCGCCCGGCAGCGCGCAGTCGCTTGAAGTTGCAGCTACCCTCTGCCGCTCAACCGTTGTTGATGCGGGCCACCAGGGCGCGCGTGAATTCCGCGGTCGTGGCGCGGCCGCCCAGATCTCCGGTTTTCACATTGTCGATGTTGAGCGTTTGGTCCAGTGCGGTGCGCAGGCGCGCGGCCATGTGCGGCAGATGTACGTGCTCCAGCATCATCGCGGCGGCCAGCAGCAGCGCCGTCGGATTTGCCACGCCCTTGCCCGCGATATCCGGCGCGGAGCCGTGTACCGCTTCGAATATGGCGGCGTCGGTGCCGATGTTGCCGCCGGGCGCCATGCCTAAGCCCCCGACCAGGCCGGCCACCAGGTCGGAGAGGATGTCGCCGAATAAATTAGTCGTGACCAGCACGTCGAACTGCCAGGGATTGAGCACCAGCTTCATCGCGCAGGCATCGACGATTACCGTCTCGAGCGCGAATTTTCCCTTGTACCTGCGCTCATAGAGTTCGAGACCCGTCTCGAGAAAAATCCCGGTGAGGGCCTTCATGATGTTGGCTTTGTGCACGATCGCGACTTTCTTGCGCCCGGTCGCCACGGCGTGGTCGAAGGCGAACTCCAACAAGCGCCGGCTGCCCTGGCGCGTGTTCACGCCCGTGGCCATGGCCACGGCGTGCGGGTCATCGTCGATCTGGATATAGTGCTCGTGACCGATGTACAAGCCCTCGAGGTTCTCGCGCACCACGACCAGATCGATCTTGTCGAAGCGGCCCCCGGGAATCATGGTGAGCGCCGGCCGCAAATTGGCGTAAAGCTTGAACTGCTCGCGCAGGCGCACATTGGAAGACCGATAACCGCCACCGGAAGGAGTTTCCAGGGGGCCTTTCAGCGCAAGACGGGTGCTCTTGATGCTCTCGATCGTCTTGGGCGGCAGGGGATCCCCGGCGCTCTTCACCCCTTCGAGGCCCGCGACCTGCGTGTCCCATTGGAACGGTGCGCCGAGTGCCTGAAGCGCGGCCAGCGTGGCGTCCATGATTTCGGGGCCGATACCGTCCCCCGGAATGAGCGTGGCGGGAATTGATTGCGGCATCGATGAACTCTCGACTGTGGTAACTAGAGATTAGGATACTCGAAGTTAGGCTGTACCGACGTTCAAGACTGACACCAAGGATGGACGACACAAAGATCATCGCCGACACATGCCGCTGGCTCGAGAGGGCGGTGATCGGATTGAATTTATGTCCGCTCGCTGCGGGTCCCCACCGTGCCGGCCGCGTGCACTTCGTGGTCAGCCACGAGCGCACCGCCGCAGGGCTTACTCGCGACCTCGAGCGTGCCATGCTCGATCTGCGCGGCTCGGATCCACGACAGCGCGAAACCACGTTGCTCATTCATCCTTGGGTGCTGAACGACTTCCCGGCATTCAACGTGTTTCTGGACGTTTGCGATGCGCTCGTGGCGCAGCTAGGGCTGGCAGGGGAGCTACAGGTGGCGAGCTTTCATCCCGACTACCAATTCGCCGGCACGGCGCCGCAGGATATTGAAAATTACACCAATCGCGCGCCGTTTCCGACCTTGCATTTGCTGCGTGAGGCGAGCGTCAGCCGTGCGGTCGACAGCACGAACACCGAAGCAATCTACCTCGCCAACATTGAAACGCTGCGCGAGCTGGGGCATGACGGCTGGGACCAGCTTTGGCGGGAGGAATCCTAGTCGTCAAGCCTGGACACCTAGGTTCGGAGAAACTGACTCAGACGGGCTTCTGGAGAGCCTTGCGCATCGGTACGAACTCGATGGTCTCGCCTTGGCCGACGTCGATGTTCACCACTGCGCTGGCAATGTAGCCGCGCACGGAGTAAAGCTTGACACCGGGCAGCGTCGCCATGAGCTCGATGGCGTCGAAGCCGCGCGAACGGGCCTCACTTTCGCAATGTTCGAGCAGCAGGCTGCCGATGCCGCGCCTTGCATGATCGGGATCCACGAAGAAGGCGCGGATCTTTGCCGGATGCGTGTTCGGGTCGAGCACGGAGGCGTCGCGCTCTGCGTGAGCGTCGCCGCCGAACAAGGTTGCGCGGTAACTCCAGCCGCCGCAACCGACGCACTCGCCGCCGTCCTCGACGATGAAGTAGGTTTCATCGCGCAGCAACTGCGAGTCGACGCCGAAAGCACCCCGCAAAGCCCCTTCGATTTGCGCCGGCCGGTAGTCCTCGCGGCTTAAAATCCGCGCCGAACGGTCGATCAAGGCCCGTAACCGCGGCACGTCGGTCGATACGGCCTTGCGCAGGGTCAGGGACATTGGTTTGACGCCATGGTAGTCTGAAAAGACCGGTGCCATCTGGGAGCGCTCAAGTGTATAGCAAGCCATCGGGGCCGCGCAGCATCAGCGGCGTTTTGGAGGATGGATTCCGACTCGGCCGGGCCGGCTTGTCGAAAACCTGGCCGCTGGCATTGGCGGCGCAGATAGTGGTGTCGCTGCCTCTCGTCTTCTTCAAGGCGCAATTCGGCGCCGCGGACCTGGGCGCGATGCAGACCAACATGATGGCGCTGCAATCGCCTGCCCATGGCCTGCTCTTTCTGGTGTGCGCGCTCGGGTCGGCTGGATTCCAGAATGCGATCACGGCGCAAACCGACAGCGTCGCGCAGGGCGGCGCGAGAACGATGGCGGAAAGCTTGTCGATCGGGTTTCGCTTGCTGCCAAGAACCGTGCTGCTGGGACTGTTGCTGGCGGCCGGATTCCTGGCTGTCGCCATCTGCTTCATGATTCCCGGGTTTTTCGTGGGCCAGGCCGGCCGTGCGATGCTCATCGCATTGTTCTTCGTGCCGTTTTTTTTCTATCTGGGCAGGGTGTTCCTCGGCAACGTCATATTCGTCGTCGAGGACATCGGAGCCTACGCATCGCTGCTGCGCAGCTGGCATTTGACCAAGGGTCATTACTGGCGCAGCGCGGCGATCGTGGCTGTGCTCTCCATCACTTTCCTCGTGCTGTTGCTGGTGATCGGCTTTCTCGGCGGCCTTGCCGCCGCTCTCCTGGGCGCGAGAAGCGCTGCGGCGTTGGCCGCGGTGCAGTTGCTATCGGCGGCCGGCAATACGGTTTTCACGCCCTTCATCTCCGCGGTTTTGTTATCGATCTACTACGATCTGAAGCTTCGCAACGGTCTTCGCAGTATTCAGTTGTCGGAGCTTCACGTACACTGACGCTTCAGGTTCGCAGGGTATGATCGATGAACAATAAAACTTTGACGGGGACTTGCGTCTCATTGGCAGCGTGGGTCGCACTGAACGCCGGTGCTGCGGATTTTCCGACGCCGCTGCCGGCTGAAACCATCCCCAAGGTCGAGACGCTGCCGCAGAAGTATCCGAATACCTGGGCGTTCCTCAACTATGCCGGCGATCGCATCGAGCTGCGCAACGTGGGCAGCGACTCGCGCGACGTCAAGGCTGAGCTGCAGGCGCATGACTCCGCGACGTTGCTGGTGGCCGAGCAGCGTCCTGAACTGTACGTCATCGATACGGTCTGGTCGCGCGGCGC
>Ga0116231_10006188_pt1 | contig 23040 bp, 10 predicted proteins | sample S1TSphgellanicum_2_FD_89695 | JGI IMG/M metagenome (GOLD analysis project Ga0116231, IMG submission 89695) | Host-associated microbial communities from peat moss isolated from Minnesota, USA - S1T2_Fd - Sphagnum magellanicum MG | ecosystem: Host-associated > Plants > Peat moss > Unclassified...
ACAAAATATGAGACATTCTACTGCCACAGAATCACCAAAACTCCCTCAGCCAGGTGAAGAATCTTAACTAGAGCACTATGGAAGGCATAATGCCCTGGAACAAAAGGAATGTTACTGATTTATACACAATAAAATGCCTACCCATGACATTATGAGTCCAAAGGACCTCCTTGATTTTAGGGTTTAGGGTTTTTAAGGTTTGCAGCGTTTGGGACCTCTGAAGTTCGTTGAGTGGGTTTTTCATGGTGAGTAAATCGCCAAGGACCATGGGTAAAAAAACATTTTGAGTGAATTTTGAGATTTTTTACCATGGTACCAACGTGGGTGCTGGTTGACCCAAGGAACTATGAAGCTCCCTTCATGCATGAGTTTTTCGGTATAGTAGATTGTGGAAATTAGAGATGAAATGACAGTTGCAGATATCACAACCACATTAGCCCTTCAACTTGTCAGAAATTTTCCATTGCAGGTTTAGATATAATTGAAGAGATCACATAATGTCTGAGCTCTTCACTACATGCCATTGCTGATGACGAAGTCTCCTAAACAACCAGCTTGTCACATAATGGCTCTGGCCTTCAAATGACATCCATAAGGACAATAAATATTCAACACACTCAATTGGAAACACATGGTGGTTATTAGCATGGTGAAGCCCAAGTGCATTCTTCAATGCATGCATGCTGGAAATGTTTCTTCAGTGGACTCCACATGACCCTAGAATGCAAGGATACCAAACTTTGGCCTGTCCCAATATCTCTACCCTGAGGGACAGAGCCAATAGAATATACTCAAGACCCAAATTCTCAAAATTAAGATTTAATAAGACCACGACAAAGTGGGTCCAGAATTAAGGTTCTAGTACTGAATACAGAAACTGGAATTTCTCACAAAGACCCAAAACCAACTGATTGCAACTGAATATCAAGTCTTCTTCAATTTCTCACAGACCCAAAAGCAAGTTAGGTTTCAAATGACAAGCTTCAAACTAGGTAACTAACTGCACAACACTGTGTGCAGGACCCACACATCATGGGAAACTTTTCTGTGTCTTTCTTCAAGTCTGGTGTTCTTTGGGTAACTTTGCAGGAATGTGGTTGTCTTGTGTGTAGCCAAGCATCTTCTTTTACTTCATGTTGAGATGGGAGTGTTGGTAGTGATACAATTTGCTAAAGCAGATGCTATAGGAAGAAGAAAAGTAATGTTATAATTTTCATGTTTTCTTTTCTGTTCTTACTTGAAGATTGTTTATGCAAGGTAGGAATCTTTGCACCAAAAATACTCTTTCTTGTGATCAATTCTGTATCCTGGTTGTTTCTTTTCAGTGGACCAAGCCTCGTGCTCACCCTATAAACTCCATGCTCATTCAACGACTCTCTAGCTTTGTTGAATATAGAAAATTGTTGTGGGACCACACTGATTGTATTAGTGGAAGTGATAAGTGCAAGCGCAGGAATTCACATTTTTCAAAGGAATCTAAAGTAGAATTGATAGTTCCAAGAGTATGGATGCAAACCTTTCAACTCTTCCTTGAGACCAGGTCCAATGGTGTGTGAGACTCCATGATGCCAGCTGCTGCACATCAAGTTTAACCTACCTTTCCAACTTCATTGAATATGTCTTACTATGAAATATGCCCAGTAGCAAACCCATTGACCTTCAATGTCAACAACATCCTTAATTCCTGCTTCTTCTCATTCATTGATGGAGATTGTCTTACTAGCAGCTCATCTTCTGCAATTTGTTATTGGACAAGCCACAAGTTAAATGATCATTGTCACCCAGTGTAGTAAGCACAGAAACAATACCAGGAAACCAATTCACACAATACCGAGCAAACCAATTCACAGATCTAAAATGGATCAAGAAAATTTACAATGCAGTCTCAATCTATTGGCTCTGAGATGCCAGTGAAACCATCAACTGTATGAACATGGGTTTATACTCTTTCTCTCTTGTTGAAGCACAGACCTCAAGCAGTTTGGATTGGACTACTAATGCAACTTCCTTTAGATGATTTCTGTAAGAAGTACCCAGTGTTTGGAAAGATGATCTATCTGACAAAGATCTTTGCTAGCTTTTCTGGCTTTGGTTGTGAAAACTCATTAGCTTGCTAACAGCCCTGCTGCTACATTAACAAATATAATGTTACAAATGTGCCAAACAGCTAGCTGCAAGTCGACTTGAGTCAAGAAATCGTTCCCCTTCTTTTCCAACAAGGAATTGGAGGAAAGGAACTATGAAGTGAAACCACTTTACATCTATGTCTAAAAGAAGCTAGCTTGGATCAGAAGCACCTGTCATGATCCACCACCACCAGTCTCATGAAATATCACTACCCATCTGCAAGTCAATTCCATCAGGATTGTAGTCAGTCACACTCCGTCTCAGTGGGGACTCTGTTTTGGACTGTAGAATCCAGAAGAACTGAACTCTTAGATTTATTCACTCTGCTGGCAAGACCTCTGTCTTGAGGCACAGAAAACTAATTTGAATAATTGGTTATACTCTTCTTTTGATCCTTCTCCCCTCTGCAATTCAGATTTCTTATTTCCTTTGAAGAAAACAACATCCCTCTCATTTTGGGTTGTTACCCTACTTCTCCTGTGATGTGAAACCATGGCAATCCAACACACATATGCAGTTCATTGTAGCATGGATTGTTACAAACCAGGAATACCTCCAGTCACAACAACTGCATGTGTCAGACACACAGAAGACATTATTGAACTGTCAAGTCATCTTCTGTCTTCTCTTTCTCTATTCACAACTGATCTTCTTCAACTCTTTGTGTTACTAAACTATGATTTCCTTCAGGTCCATAAGTTCCTCTGAGATTTCCAAACCCCCAAGCACGAAGCTGCAAGAAGACCTAGAGAGATCTTCAAGGTCTTCCAGAGCACTTGCTGCAAACACTTGATCTCTGGAATGTGTGTATCATCATCAAGCACCATCAGACTTGAGCTTTATTCTGGTTTGTATAGTTTCTTCTGACCAGGTTCTCCAAGATTCTACATGGTGCTCTTAGACTCACTCTGGTTGTCCATTTTGCTTGAAGAAATTGAAGAGCAGATCACAACAACAAGGCTAGTCGATTTGCATTTGTCTTTGTTAAATCTCACGAAGCCGTTCGTTCAAGGATTCTTTAGTCCCTATGTTTCCCATTCCGTGGAAGCTCCGAGATGGTTTTCGCAACCTACCTTATCGATTGTACGCGTATGGCAAAGGATGATGCTTAATCTGCCAATTCGAGAGAAAACGGAAGAAGATCCGACCGCGCCTCCCGACTCCGACAGCGGTTGGTTCCGCGGTTCTCATAATGTGGACCGCCAAAGAGAGAAAAAGCTCCGGACGAATCTCCGGAAGACGGCACTTGCAGCATCTCCGGAAGAGCTCCGGTAAGATTTTCAAAACAGCTTCCAACCGCAAAAGAAGTCGAGAGAGTTGAAGAGGAAAAGGAGCACGCTCTCTGTCTCTGTCTCTCTCTCATCAGCGGCGGCCAATTGCAACAGTTTTCCAGCTATCAGTAACTGTTCTTCAGAGCTGTTAAAGGACCTGCAGGGATACAAACAAGAAGAAGAAGAAACAGTGCACTCAAGGCTCCGAACATGGATGGCAAGTGCCACATGCCGGCAACCTCCTCCATCACCTCCGAACTCTGTTGCATCAGCCCCGGAAGAATCACCACATTGATGATCAAGAGCACCAACAGAGACAGAATAAAGAATACAAGCATCGATCTATCTATCTGCACGGAAGAAATTTTTTTCCAGACAACAATAATATCCAAAGACAAACAAAAAAACTTTCAAGATATTACGATCAAACCAGCTTGCAGTGTCAGCTTATTATTACATCTTCTGCAGCAAAACATAAAGACCTGTGAGCAGCTCATGAGAAATGGCAAGAAGAAGCGTGCAGCGGAAAAGCAAAAAAATTCCTCTCTCTCTCTCTCTCTCTCTCTCTCTCTCTCTCTCTCTCTCGCTGGCGCACTGCAAGTCTGTCTGTCTGCAAGCCGTGACTCTTTCTTTCTGTCACTCTCTTTTCTGACCTTACTCTGCAAATCTCCAACAATTGTATCCGACTGTAAAAGGAAACGTCTGGATCCACACACACACACGCACAAAAGAAAAGTGGAAGAATCTCAACTGTAGGAAATCAGACAACTCTGTTGCATCAGCTCGGGAAGAATCATCGCATTGATGATCAAGAGCAGCAACAACAGAGAGGAGAGACTAAAGAATACAAGCATCGATCTATCTGCACGGAAGAACAATAATATCCAAAGACACCTTCACAGGTCTCAAGACAAAAGGAAAACTCTCAAGAGATGATATAATAGCAAACCAGCTTGCTTCTGCTTATTATTACATCTTCTTTCTGCAGCAAAACATAAAAGACCTTCAGCAGCAGCGGCAGCAGCGGCAGAGAAATGGCAAGAAGAAATAAAGAAGAGCGAAGCAGAAAAAGCAAAATTCTCGCTTCTTTCTTTCTCTCTCTCTCTCTCTCGCACTGTAACGTCTGTCCCTGCAGAGCCTTGACTCTTTCTTCCTTCCTTCCTTCCTTCCTTCCTTTCTTTCTTTGTCTCCGACACTATTTTCTGACCTTGCAAATCTTCAAATCTCCAGAATTTTTTTTTGTATCCGACCGCTGAAGGAAATGTCTGGATATCCACACAACACAGTGCAGACACAGAGAGAGAGAGAGAGAGAGAGAGAGAATCCAGACAAAGCAAACAAGCAAACAGCGTTGGGCAATGACCATCGGTTATGCATAAGGATATGTTATCAAAGAACTAATTGATAACCACCTATTACCCTATCAGTTATTATCAAGTTATAAGGTTTTTGAAATTTTAAAATTAAGAATTTTTTTTTCCCTCTTTTTAATTTTTTGTATTAAGATTTTTAAAGATTGATTTCCTGCCTGAATGATAATCAGGTCATCCAGGTAGGTTATTAGATTTTTTGAAAATTAAATACCATGTAATTATCGCTTTAATCAGTTGTTTTTTAAAAAAAATCTCAAAAACTAGCTGGTAAGTCATTCATAACCAACTTGATAACCGGAAAGATAACCGGGTCCAACTCAATAACCGGCCAGCGGCGCTGGTCCTGTCCTCTTTCAACAACTAAAAATGCAAAAGAGGAGATGATATTTTGCCCCAAAAATTGATATAACATCCACAACTCTTGGATGATACTTACTTCAACAACAACAACAAGAAGGGGGTAGAGTCACATTGTGGCCTTGCCATTTACATTAAAAAATATCTTAAGGCAAAAGAAGAAGAATTATGGAAACTCAAAATATTTCACCATAGCAAAAATATAATCTTCAAAAAAATCCTCTAAAAGAAACCCAAAATCCTTCAAGATATTATAACACTTCTATAATAACTAATCTCAAGTTTCAACACAAGCCCAAAATATCATCTTTCAAAAATCCTCATATAAAAAAATAAATAGACCTATTATTTGTTACCTAGGGGGGGCCAAAATCCCTTAAGCTATACTATACTCTATAATGAAATCTAAACACAATATCCTTCTCGCCTTGGTAAGGCAAGGCCAACAAATTCAACAACTAAAAAAATGCAGATGATACTTTACTTTGCCCAGAAATAGATCAGAATGAAATAAACAACACTTGAAAAATTATCCTTTTAAAAAAAAAAAAAACTTCAACGACCAATTCAACAACAACTAGAAATGTGAAAGAAAGAAAGAAAGAAAGAGGGGATCATGTTTTAGCACAAAAATCAAAATTTATTATAGTACAAATTTGTGTGTGAGAGAGAGAGTCTGCAGATTAACCAGACACACAAGAGAATTATATAAAGCTCATGAAGTGCATGATGTTCCAAGTTTGGCAATTTAAGTAAAATAAGTTTGAGCTTTGTGGGTCTTTTGGTAGACCAATCGGCAACTTGTGTGTGTGTGTGTGGGGGGCGGGGGCTTTACATAGTGTTTAATTGGCAAGATGGTACTTTGTAAAACACTTCTCCAAGAGAAAAAGAAGAAGAACCCATGTGCTGATGACAAGATTAGTTTGTTTTTAATGACTTCACACCCCTGACCAGCACATTGCTTTGTTGTTTGTTGTTTTTCCTTTTTGTGTTGGTTCAATGGAATGGAATGGAATCTCCAGGTTTATCATGAAGTTATAATAACAAGGGGTGTGTCACACTGTGGCCTTGCCATTTACATTAAAAGGTATCTTAAGGCAAGAGAAGAATTATGAAAACTCAAATATTTCACCATGAAAAAATATAGTCTTCAAAAAATCCTCTAACAAGAAACCAAAATCATTCAAGATATTATAACTCTATAATAACTAATCTCAAGTTTCAACACAAGTCAAAATATCATCTTTTAAAAATCCTCATATAAAAATAGACCTATTACCTTGGGAACCAAAATCCCTCAAGCTACTACACTCTATAATGAACCTAAACACAATATCCTTGCCTACCAAGGCAATGCCAATAAACTGATGATTGAGGTTAAGTCACCTCCCATGTTTGTAAGAGCATCTCCACCGGTGCTCTCGGTATGTCACTTTGGATAATATAATTAAATGTCTAAATTCGTGCAGCTTGCTGTAGCTGGTAAAAGGCGCAGCACAGTTGTGTACCTCCAAAAAGGCAGATTAATAAATTGGACCTGACTGTGGCTCAGTATTTCTGATTGGTCGATCATAATGATTGGTCCAGGTGGTTTGCCATTAGTAGTTCCCACTATATGCAGTTCTGGTTACAGTTATTGGTGGGGTTGTCCAAAAGGAAAAAAAAGAAGCTAAACTTAGACATTTAATTTTATTATCCAGAGTGACATGCTGAGCACCGGTGGAGATGCTCTAAGGTACCTACATAAAGCACTCATAGAGCTTTCCTAGTGTATTTTGAGGGCACCGTAGATCTGCAAATATCTCTCCTTTCTAGGAGGAAGTATCTTACGCCTACTTATACTTATAGGTGTAAGGTTCTTGCTCTGCATAAGATCCCTCCTATTCCAACCATCTCATGATTTATTTATGTTTAAGCTTATGATAAGGTTCAACTTGCCTCCTATTTTGGGTAAAGCCCATGAGTGAGGAACATTCCCAAACTGTAGAGTCAAATTTAGCTACTATCTCATCTTAGGCCCCTTATTTTGGGAATGGCCCCCACATTGTGGAGGGATCAAGGAAGAGTGCCAAAGGCTCCTTGTTATCAACCACCCAAAGGTTTTTAGCTTTGTATTGGAACGCACCATCCCTACACATAAAACATTGTCACATTGTTTTCTTTGTTTATTTTGGTTCTAGCATTTATTAGTAACTTGGGGCCAAACAACAAGCCCAAAATGCTCAAAGCTGGCCCCAAGTTTTTTTCAGCCCTAATTCCTAGCGTCAAGGGAGCCTAATCATATAGGCTACTTAAAATAACTCAGGTCCATTCAGCTTGGATAACACTAGTTTGAATGGGTCAGGGGTTGTCCACCTTCAATAAGGCTCAAGCCTCGGAGTGCAAGTATGCCTTATTGGGCTTAATCATATTTTATGCAAAGTGGACAAGGTTTCTTAGTTGGGACAAAGAGTTAGTTCTCGAAAAATAAATCACCAAATAAACAATTGTTACAACATGCCCTTTAGATTTGATCGTAAGATCATAAGGAAAGGAAGTTGTCTTGGACCTTAATTTGGCTTCAAAACGTTGTTTACTTCTACCTAGTTAGTATGCTAAAAATTCACCCAACATTGGTTTGTTGGTCTTGCCTACCAAGGCAAGGATATTGTGTTTAAATTCATTATAGAGTATAGTAGCTTAAGGGATTTTGGCCCCATAGGTAGTAGGTCTATTTTTATAGAAGGATTTTTGAAAGATGATATTTTGGCTTGTGTTGAAACTTGAGATTAGTTATCGAGTTATGATATCTTGAAGGATTTTGGTTTCTTTTAGAGGATTTTTTTTTTAAAAGAATATATTTTTGCATGGTGAAATATTTGAATTTTCATAATTCTTCCTTTGCCGTAAGATACTTTTTAATGTAAATAGCAAGGCCACAATGTGACACACCCCTTGTTTCCAAAGGTTAAGGCCTAGTAGGACACTTATTTTGAATGGTCAAGAAAATCTCAAATTTATTTTGGAAGCCTAGATTGTCAATCATTTAGAGTAATTTTGAAATGACAATGAATTTTTTTTTCCATCTAATAAGGTTCATAAGTACATGAACATAAATGGTTGATTATTTGGCTAAGCTTGAAAAGCTAATTTGTGGCCCTTTTGCTACTAGCCTAGCAATGTTGAAACGTTTAATTTATAAGTGGTACGGAAGGCACTAGGGATAGGGCATTAAGTATAGCAGAAGGGTCTGCATTTGGACCCTTCCAGGATTTTAGGGTCTTGTCCTGAGGTTGGAAGGCTAAATTTTACATAATTTTAGATATGAATATTATGTGTTAGGAACAAACTTGCCTAGAATATCTTGTAGTAAAACTATGAAAATTCCCACAAATTATGTGCAAATATTGTAATATTGAACGAATTTTTGAAAGGTAAGATGGTCTTTAATCTAAAGTTTGAAATTTCATTTCCATTAAATACATAGTAAAATTTATTCAATTTATAATGAAAAAAATACTCAAAATTCATTATCTCCCATGCCTTTGCTCTCAAAATTATGAAATCATCTCAGTTAAACCCTACTCATTGAGGTCTTTCCAGCAATATTAAGAGTGCAACCCAATTTCCCTGAGTTTTTTATTTTTTATTTTATTTTTTTATTGAACACTCAATGACCAAACTCTTCAATATTCAATGGTCTAAACTTTGTGAAATCACTTCAATGCACCCTCTACTCATCAAGGGCTTTCCAACGGTATGAGATTGCAAGTATATTTGGCTTTGGATCCTTGTGGAGTAGTGTTTATCAGCACGAGATCACATTAGTTGCTATCTACACTTGTTTCACAATCATACAAAACATGGTCGAATAAAACTCGACAAGCGGCCTCTAAACCTGTGTCTCCTTTGGCTGACAATCACCAAGCTTGCCCACTAACCCAAAGCACTTTGGTTCATCATGCAAGCTTCTCCATTGAAGCTATAGAGGTTAATTTATTGGGTGCCAATTTTGTTGAACTGGAAAATCAGCAATTTTGCTCACAAAAGTATGAGATGGTCTGATTTTGGATTGGATGGTTGATATGGATCCAGATCAAAACACTTGCAAAAAAATAATTAAATAAATTCTAGTTGCATGGAGATCAAACCGTTAGATCTAGAGTTATATGCCATCATTGTGACTCAATTGTCCAAGACATGGTCAATCCGGGTTAAGTGCAAATAGCACACCCAATTACAACTGATTCATTGAGTAGAATTGTTGTCAAAAGTGGAGAACTAGGAACCTTGGCAACAAAACAAACATGCCTCGAGAGACTTGACATCTATCTACCACCATCCATGTAGGGTTAGGGCATCTTCATTGGCATCCCAATAACAAGAAATAATTTAGAAAAATATTTGTGTTGAAATAGCCTTGAGCCACATATAAACTTTAAACTACAAATAATCCTCAAAATTGGGTGATCTTTAAATGAAAACTACTCTAAGTAAATGTCAATTTGAAGTGCGGTAATCAGAGGGTTTTTTTTTCCAATTCTTTGATGTAGCTCAGCTGGCAATCATCTGAAAAAAAAAATTAGCCCAAATTTGGCTACATACCATATATGAAATTTTTTAAAAGCCCAGAATTAGGTGTTGGAATTCCAACACAAATTTTGTTGAATGGGTTGCAAGATTGGCATAACATGCACAACTTGCTTTGTGCAAATACATTGTACAATCATGAGTCGACTCCAGTGCAAAGGTAATTAAATTTTTATAAGTAGATTTAGAGTTGTTTGTAAAGTCACCCTGTCTTTGGGCCCTAGTTTGACCCTCAAATCTCGGGTTCATCCCCAATTGGAGTGAAACAAAAAGGTGAGCAAAATTGGGTACCATCGTATAGAGAATGATTTCCATGTGCTATATATGCTCCATGGTCCCCAAGTGTTAAAAGTAGCCATCCAAAGCTATATGCATTGAAATAGTCTTGTGAACCCATTGATGCAAAACACTTTGGAAGTAAAAATACTTGGAATGTCTAAAAGAATGTTGTTCTTCCAGGCTTCCAGTATCCTTTGCAAAAGGAGGCCAAGTAATTTACTTGTAGGCATGGCTGGTGATGTTGAGTATAGGGTAATGCCCTAGCAACATATTCGGATATTTGTTGTTTAGCTTATTATCGTTCTACATTTACCATTTCGGCTATTTATTGCCATTTATTTATTTATTTATATTTTTTCACTTTAGCAATAAAAATTTAAAAATCAGAATTTTTGGCTATAATAAATGTGAATTTTAAAAAAAAAAAGTAAATTAAGTGTTGGATTTGGTTACATAAATGATAATGTTTGGTTATGCTTGTAACAACTTCTTGTTTTTGAACTTTAACTTTCATTTGCAATGTTTTATCCTCACATTTTGATATTGCACTTCTTGATCTTCCCCATCCTTATTTTAGTTTACATATTTAGCTTGAAATTTGTGTTTGAGTACTTGGTGCAAAATAACCAACAATGAAGGACACATATTCAATTTTATTGCATTTCAAAGAATTTCAAAGGAAAAAATGATGCAAATTGTGAAAAGAATTCTTGTAATAATGAGAGAGTGATAGCAACCATGCATAATCATCCATTGTGTAGAAAGAGGAATGACTAGTTGGTAGACTGGAAAGCAACAAAATGTGAGACTTTTGAATGAGCAAGAAATTAAAAAAAAGAGGTTTTTGAAAGCAAGACACCATCAAAACATTATAAGAAAAGAGGGGAGTATCAAAATTGACCCTAACCACATCTATGGCCACCAATTTTAATAATAGTGAAAAGTTATGGAAATAACAAAAGTGCTGTTACCTTCTTGCAAACTACATATGAATCACTAATTGTTTCCAGTCCATATGCAAGATTCATTAGTGGAACAATGTGAGAATGGTTGACAAAATATCGGGTGCTAAAAGAAAATTCAATTCAAGTTATGGAACTTGAAACAACAAAGAAAAATCTCAAATAAAACATGCATAAATTTAAAGAGCATTTGAACATAAGAGATGAAACGGTTTCTTTCTTATGAAAAATGAAGCAAATTGGTCAACCTTTATCAACAACTATTGTGCAGCCCATCTTCAAAAGTATGAGACAATCCATTTTTTTTGAATTCATTAAACCTAAACATGAAGGGTTTATTGTCACAAGCAAATGGTTTAGATAGTTCATGAAATAATCACTGGTAGAAAGTAGCCAAAATGTAACCACTCTATTTACGACTCCATGCAGCTTATAGTCATTTGCAACTAAGTTTGGGAGTATTTACAATTATAAGATCTAATTTCAATTATTTTGGTCATTTTTACAACTTTGATACATTTATTCAAAAATTTCATCCTATTGATGGATGGTTTTTAAATTTATTTTCATCCATTAATAGATTGATATGTCGCATTATTCGCAATAATCATCAAATTAATTGCATCTTAAAAATATTTTAATATGATATAAGGGTGTATTTTTACGTATGTGTTAAAATTATATTTATGATATATTAAATATATCATAAATATATGTATTTGCGTGTATATTAATTAAGTATATGTATGTATATTATTCATATACTATATAAAAATTAATACTTGAACTCTGAAATTTATTATTCAAATATGAAAATTGATATTTCAATTCTGAAAATTATATTTGAATCTAAAAAGTTCATATTTCAATATTTAAAAAAGTTATGTGAATTTAAAATTTTTTATTTCCATTTTTTATTTAATTTAAAATATTTATTTCAGTCTAAAAATTGTTATTCAAATCTGAAAATTGATATTTCAATACTGAAAATTTTTACTTCAATTTTGAAATCCAAAAATTGTTATTTGAATTTGATGTATTAAATAAAAATTCTTAAAAGGGTTAGTTGTATTCAGAAATATATATTTGAATCTAAAATTATAATTCCACTTATGAGAATTATATTTAACCTTTAAAATCAAAGTTTCAATTCTAAAACTTGCTGTTGGAATTCTAAAATGAATTTTTTATTCTAAAAATTGTTAGTGGAATTTTTTTTTAATTATTTGAATTTTTCAAAAAAAATAGTTCAATCTAAAATAATTCAATTCTGAGTTTTTACATTGTTTTTTTTAAAAAATAATTGATCTGAAATTTTATATTTCAATTGTGAAAACTACTGCTTCAATTCTCTAGAAAAATAATTTAAATTCGAAACTTGATATTTGAATTTTAAAATTTTTATCTCAATTTCTTAAAACATTATTTGAATTTGAAAATTTTAAAAGTTAAAGTCAAAAAGCTTATTTGATCTAGAAAATGATATTTGAATTCTAATGATTATTTTTGATTCTAAAAAATTACTATTTCAATTCTGATTTTTTAAATTTAAATTCAAAAAAATTATCTAATTTGAAAGTTGAAATTACAACTCCAAATTATTATTTTGGATTCTCAAAATTAATTTCAATTCAAAAAATTAATAATTGAGTCTAACAATGGACATTTCAGTTTTGAATATCTTTAATTGAGTCTAAATATTGATATTTCAATTCTAAGATTTTATTTTAATTAATTGAACGTATTTGATATTTGAATTCAGAAAATTATTGATTGCATGTTAAGGCTTTTTTCTACTAGTGTTATCCATAATAAATCACTTTTATAAATAATTATAAATGATTATAGTTATTAATTATAAGTTCACTAAATGATTATTGTTACAACATAGATTTTTATATTATATAATCTATATTCTTACAGTAAACTAAATGAATTATTTTAATTAATGTTTCATTATTTTAAAATCATTGTAATTACTTCAGATAAAAATAAAAATTAGTATATGCATAATTATTATTTAATTGAACATAATTTTTCACAATTTTTAATTTACACCTTGAAATTTGAATTAAAATTTTGCAAAAGTTATAATGTAATTAAAATAATTATTGTAAGGATTGTAATTTCAGGATTATTATGAAATAATTTAAGTTTTCTTTTTTTAATTCTGTAATTACTCATCTATGATAAATATTTTTACAGTAATTTTATTGTAATTATAAAAATTAATGATATGTTTATCAAATTATTGTATTATAGTTAATAATTATCAATAAAAGAAATATACATGACCAATAAATTTTTTACAATAATAAACATAATTATATAATAATTAATTTAACTAATTTAATATTAATTTTTTCTAATAATCATGTTGGAATTTGTTTTATTACAACAATTGTCAGTTCACTATTTATAATTTGAATATTCTTTAGAAAGTTAGTTTTTAAATTATAGTAATTATTTATTTAAGTAGTTGATAATGAATATTTAATATTTGTAATGTATATTTTATATTTAAATATATGTTAAATTAAATAATTATTCATTAAACGATTATTTAATTATTTAATGAATCATGTACTTAAATTATTTATAATTATAAAAACTAAGAACAAAAGGCATGAGGAAAAGTTTGGAGTTGCAACTTAATTTGTGAGGAAGTTACAATTTCAAAATTTATCCCATATTGTTTATTTTCCATTCTTATTTTGAACATTATATAAACCCGGAGTGTGGTCGTTCAATTTCATATTAAAAAATTTGTGCACATGGGATGAGCCAATCAAAAAGTTTAACCAAAAACAAAAAAACAAATTATGCATAGTTTTAAATTACTTACCTCCCTAGCCTATTTATCTACTTAGTTAGGTAGGTACTTAGTTTGACCTCTCACCTAAGTCAACTTACATACCTACCTACCTTTTCACCTAAGTAACTAAATAGGTATGTAGCATAAATTTGTAAGCATCTACTTATGTATGTACCTAGGTACACCTACCAACTTAATATTAATGTTTTATATTAAATTCATTTAAAATTGTCACGTTGCATACTTACATTGGGCCATGTGTCATAATATAAGATCATCCAAGCATTTAAATTGAATGTCTTAAATTATTTCAAAATAATAATAATATTTTTATTTTAAAAAATTAAATATTGAAACACATGGTAGCACATCGTTTGCCTTTAATTGTGACCAAAATAGTTGTATTTTAGTCACATATGACAATATTTATACAATGGAATTAAAGGATGAACTTGTATTTGTTGACCATTTTTTCATGTAATACCTTTTTCATTTACAACTAATATCGCATGCAATTTGTGTAAGGCGACTAATGAAATTTTAGTCACAAATGTTGATTATGACTAAAATTTAATCATAGAAACCAATTGAAAAGACCTATTTTTCTTTTGGTGAATACATATATAGGACTTACCATGTGGCAACCATTGCTACAAACAAACTTCCACCAGATTGGCTTGTTCAAGATTACACCATGGCTTACATGGTTGTTTATTTGTGAAGGCATATTACATTCCACCAACATTTGTTGCGAACAACAATCCAATGGAATCCATCTTGTGCCTAATGGTGGTGAGAAAACTTGGGAGCTAAAAGGAATTTAACATGTGCAAGTGTTAAGTTTGGAGGATAAAAAGCAAATCACAATGGTGGTATCATGTAGTGATGTAATGGACCTATTTCCACCACCAATTGTGTTTACTAGCACTACATTTAAAACACTTCCACCAAACAACCAAGGAAAGAAAAATTGCATAAAAAATGGTTGGGACTCCACCTTCAACAAAAACCATTGGTTATCCTTGGAAACAACCAAAAAAATTGTCACAAACATTATCCTTCTTTACTTGCAATCCCATATTCAAATTTTAGGGTTAAAGGAACAAAAGATGGTGTGGATCATAGATTATTGGAGTGTCCACATTAGTAAAAAGATTTTAGATTGGACAAAAAAAAATGCAAACATCTTGCTGATTTTTGTTCTTGTTAAGTACATAAATGAACTTTAACCAATATATGTGATTTTGCAAAAACCATTCAAACATGCATCAAAAATTCATTTTAACTCTTGGATTTCTCAAACAATCAAAGACCAAATTGGTGATGGGCAAAATTCAAAGCTAGACTTCAAAATGGCCAATTTAAAACCTAAAAATTGTGGTTAGTTATATGAAGCATGGATAGAAATGAAAGCCATGAAAACAACCATTAACAAAGGATGAGATAAAACAAGCATCACTAGAGCTTTCTTACCTAAATTTCAGCTAGCAACTATGGAAGCCAATAATGTAACATTATTCTTCAACGAAACAATAGTCATTCAACTTGTGTAATTGTTGTGTTAGACATCATTGATGCTATAGATTCTATTGTTGTTTTTGAAGATTTTGCTTTTCTATGAGAATTTAATGCTCACTTGGAACTTGGAAGGCTACAAAATCTAAAGACTAAACAATGTGTCAAAAAGGTTCCCCATGGTGGCAAGCATTCTGCAAATTTTGGCAAATGCAGCATCTAATGTTTTTTAAGACAAAGTCTCTCCACATACCTCTCGCAACTTTGAATCCCAATCTAACCCAAGAAGCCAAGGAAAAAAAAAGGTGTTACATTCTCATGAAAGTGAGTTGTTTTTTCCCACTTTTTAAGTCACAAATCTATGATTAAACCTTAGTTTTATTGCATAAAAAATTATAGGCACAAAAAAAATGAGCTTTGATTGTTGAAGGTGATATCCACATATGTCTTTCACATTATACCCCGTGCTTCAACTGAAGTCTCTTGAACAATGTTCATTCACAATGATTTCATTACAAGTCCTTTTATGATAACGTACTCTACAAGCTATTGACACAACAACAAGCTATTGATATAACAAAGCTCATGTTAACATATTGATAGTCATGTAGGCACAAGGAGAGGAGAAAATAAAAAAAATTTGGATGGTTGTAAGTACCTCCCCAATGTTGGAACTAGCAAAGGTAACATTTAGGCTCAATATTCTTGCAAAGCAGGTTTGCAAGAAGTTACTACATATGTTCCCATTGCGGGGACTACACTTGTAGTAGCACTACTCTCATAGACATATTGCATCATGCATGAGGAGGTTTCTTTGTGGGAGATGGGTTTCTTTGTGCAACTTTAACAAACGTTGTCCTATTATTTTCTTGCAATTGCAATAGAAAACTGCTGCTTCTACCTAGTTCATGCTCCAAAAGACTTCAAGAAACACTAAACATCTAGTAACATAATGCTAGTGCTGGTGTTATTGCCATATATCTGTTTGATGTGAAGAAAGTTTTTTTGAGAGACTTTGAACTCTTGAGCATGGTGATAGAAGGGGTTGGAACCCTTTGGAAAGATGACCAAAATGAGGCAAAAAAAGTGTTTCCATCTTCAATTCGCAACTTTGTCACAACCCGAAACCAGGAATGTGCTTGTTCACTCTTGTAACTAGAAAAAATGCACATTACTGAAGAAAAAACTTCACATTCACCTTTTTTTTATAAAAGAATCTCCATGGATTGCAATGTATATATCCATGATGAAGTACAAGATTTCTTTTCCAGAAGTCTGAAGGAAAAGCCTTGCAAAAGAAATCACAAAATTCCCACAATCATCTGCCAAAAATTGTAGTTTTTCTCTCAAGTTCTCTTCTGAGTTATCAACAAAAAAAATCTCACATTTTCCCTCAAATTTTTTGTGTTATCTAACTGAAAGTACCCCCATGTTTTTTTCATTATTAACAAAGAATATCCCACTGTGTTTTCCCTCAAGTTTTCCACATTATTTAACAAAAAGCATCGTACTTTTTTCTCTCAAGTTTTCCAAGTTATTAACAAAAAGTATCTCACTTTTCTCAAACGTCTTTCACGTTATTTAATAAAAAGTAACCCAATTTTTATTTCCCAATTGAAGTGGAGAATCATGAATTGAAGCATGAGCATTCACAACACCTGCAATATTGCATCTGCAATTCCAGTTTCAACAACAAAACCATCTGCTGCTCCTTCTGCAAATGCCCAAAGTTTCCGCATCTGTCCACACCAAAACACAGAGAATATGTGAGCGAAAGAAGTTGCTGATCATCTGCATTCAGTTGCACAGCTTGAATTTGACATGTTTAGGTGCTGGTGTTTTACATAGAGAAGCTCATCATGGAACCACTGATGAGCTGAAGACATGATTGTTTGCAAGGGCCTCCTGCGCTAGGAGCTGTAGTTTGTACATACAATACACCACTGGGGTTTGAAGGAAGAAATGTAGTTATCAATGGCAGCTTGCTGTGCAGTAGTGGGCAGCATTCACACAACACGTGTCAAGGATATCTTGAGCTAGACGCATCATGTTTTCAGCCATAACCTTGTGGTAAACTGCATTGCACAAATCAATAAATCCAGAAATTGAAGCATCAAGAAGCTGCAGCATCTGGCTCAATACTACTAGGGTTTGAATCTGAGAGATTCATATTCCACAAAAAATGCATGTGAGTTCACAACAAAGGTTCTCAAAGAATCTCATGAGGAGGAAAATGATTGGTGGGATCTTAGATTCTTTTACTTGGCTGCTCCTCCTTCTGTGGCATACATGCCAGTGTACTGAATGTAGGGACTGCAAAAACAAGAAGTCCACAAACCTCTAGTAGTGCATGCAGATATCGAAGAGGATGAAGATGTAGAAGATTTGCAATCAAGATTATGTGAAAGGGATGCAGCCCTTGAGGTAACAAGGGATGCAGTGGAAACCTCACCAAGTTAATCGAGTGCTTAATCTCAGGGGGAAGGCTTGATGGCCTAGGTTTTTCAGCAATTGCAACAACAGTGAAAGTTTAAGGCATTGTCACTTCCGCTTCCAACCTTTTTGAAGGCATCACTTTTGCTTGTATTATACCTGCTCAAGATTAGTTTGAATTATTGATGAGAAAGATTAGAGAGATTGTGCAAAAAAGGAGACTGTATTGTTGTGTTATAAAGGTTGTTGTTTTTGGTGCACCGTTACAGTTTTTCTAGTTAGAAATTTCATGTTGTGGGCATTTTCCTGGGTGTTGTTGAGACTACATCAGTGTCCAGACTGCTCGTCTATTTGATCTGCTGCTCATGGAAAGAGGTCCGCATTCTAAACCCCTGCTCTTGCAAATTTGCCAATTTCTTTGATTTCTCAAGAGAGATGGAGATCATGAAGGAAAAGGCAAGAAGAAAGAAAGGGCAACAAGCAACAAGAGAAGGGAAAATTAAAATAAGGAAAAAAATTGGAAGAAGAGCAGAGCTCAAAACCAACGTGGAAAAAGCTTTCCTGCTTTAGCATGATGCTCTTGAGGATGAAAAGGGAGGCATTGGTACTTAAGAAGAGGTGTCCATTCAGAATTCACCAGGTTGTTCCTTGGCATGTATGTAAATCATTTTTGAAAATTCCAAAGGTGGAAACACCAAGTTCATAGAAAATCTTTTGTTCTAAAGCCAACCTCTCTGTCTGTCTCCCTGTGTGACTGTCTGTCTTTTGTGTGCCTTCTTGAACTCAAAAGAAAGAACCTACTTAACTCTTCAAGACTTAATCACTCTTAAGGAACACTTACAATTAAGCCTGCTAATTAAGCTCCTCCAGCACTTGATCACCATATTGAGCTATGAAGAAATTTGGCAGACCTTGAACCAAAATCAAAATCATCACAAAGAAGAACATATGTTGTTGCAAAACTTCCATGCCTCTTTTTGATTCTATCATATAATGAGATCCTTGCAGCCCATGGCATGGAAAGCTTGCGTGTCCAAAAGTTTGTGCAGCAATCAATGGGTGGTGTTGTTGTTGCACTCCAGGCCTTCATTTTATTCTACTGACAGCAGAACAGGAGAAGAAAAAGGAGAAGAAGAAGATGAAGGTGAAGAAGGTGATTCCAAATCTTTTGGGTTTTTCTTAGATAGAAACACTGTTGGGCACACCCATGCCTGTCAAGCCACATCCAGAATAGGGACGTAGGAGCTCGTACTGAAGCTCCACAGGACCATAACGGTTCTTGAGAGTTTTGTCGTCGTTTCGTGCCTTGATGAGCTCATCGACTTTATTGATGTTCGTGGCGTATTTGTTGAAAGCGTCCAAGATCTGCAATCAAATGCATTCAATTAAGCAAACAAGCAAACCACCCACCACGCACCGCCACAAGCAGCAGCACCTAGAGAGAGCTTCGCGAGCAGCAGCGATGGCACTGGTGCAGCAGCTACTACATTGCTGCCCAAATTGATTTTGCATAGTTAGGTTTCGGGTTTAGGGTTTAGGGAGCTTCTTCTTACCTTCTCGTCAGTTGTCCAGTTTGCTTCCTTGCGCTGGCCGAGGTACTCTTCATCGTAGGCATGGTTGGACAAGATTTGGATTGTGGTCATGACCGTAATTGCCTGTGCCCGGCTGGAGAGAGTTTCGAAGTAAAATCTCTCGGGATCAGCTTGAAGCTTATTCCAATCCGCGGTGTTTTCTTCCGGGATGAGTCGCCGCATGCATGAGGGATGGTTGGGCATGAACCCTGCGTACTGGTATTGACCAAAATTCACTGCTGCGTGATGGCAAGACGCCACCCACGCGATGGTGACACAGATCTGAACCAGGTTCTTCTTGGAATTGAGCTCTGGCCATCCAGGTGCATCTTTCTTGTCCGCGTGTCCCACCGTGCGGACCTCTGTCCACCAACTCTGAAGCTCCACATCGCGCACAACCTCGGCATCATTCGCATACGCTATGTCCACAAAGTCAGTGTACCAAGTCTCGATGGCTGCCCATAGATCAAGCCCATCTACTGCATATGGGTAATCTTCAAGCACTAGCCGCAGTCCATGCTTTGCACTTGAATCTGGGATTGCCATTCCTCTGTGACCCAGCAAAACCCACAAACGACTTTCCTTTCTTAGTATTCAAAAGTTCATGAGATCCAAACACGTTAATATATGTAAAAGTAGTTGTAATGGTTGCTTAATCTTTCATATTTTAGATGATGATTTAAGTTGGCAGTGGAATTTTTGAATTCACTTGACCCTCATTTCATTGTGAAGCTCAAAAGCTTTCACCATTCTTTGAAGCTTGAGATTGTGATTAACTCCAAGAAGTTTGAGTATTGATCTGAACAAGAGCGTGAGAAGCATACATACAAATAGAGCTAGCAAGGTAGATAGATAGATAGATAGATAGATAGATATTTGTAGCACAAGTTTTGGAACTGGAGAATTCTTCTTCAAGCTCAAGATCTCATCAAGCTCATAGCTACACATGCATGGTCAATCCTGGCAAAAAAAAACATTAAAGTGCGAGCTGCAATTGTTGGGCACTAACTAAGCAAGCTGTGCAGGAATACAAGTAGTGTCAAACCTTTTGACAAGGTCCGTAGGCAATCCTTGTTCATCAAACCTCCAGTCGAGCTTGTACACAACAGCACCCAATTCCAAACAATATTTTCCCGGTGTGAAAGAAGATTCAATGATTCCACCTGCATTGATGAGTGCTTGTCGTGCAGCCGAATTAATGTCCATTGTGTTCTTGAAATGTGGTACGAGGATTAAGTTGATGGGATGCAACACACTTAGTTGCCTATTGGTGGCAATGATTATTGGCTCAATTACTGCATGTGTCCTTGTACTGCAGCAACACCGCACACAACACATCATTCAAAAGAATCACCAAAGAAAAAAAATCACTAGAAACAACATCATCAGAAACAAACAAAGCATTATATTGAGTTAATTTTGAACTTAAATTAGAAAAGTTTAGAATGAACAATTGACCATTTGTATGATTGCAAGGAAAGAGAAAAATAAGAGTGTGCATGTGTGAGTGAGAAAACGGATTGTATGATGTTGTTTGGAAATCAGTTGTGGGTGAGGAGGATTGTGGGAGAGCTAGATTGGGAGAGCTTACAAGTGGTTGACAACTTGGTGAAAAGCAGAGTCATTGCTAATGACATGACTTTTGGCAAGCTCCCAAACCCAATTTTTGGTGGACTCTTTCTCTGGTGGTAAGAAGACACGGCTATTTTTGGCACCGCCTGGAGCTGAAGGTGGTAGAGTTAACTCAATGGCAAGAACTTGCAAGGTTCCATCACTGGTCAAGAACAGGAGAGTCCGGGAAGCATAGAATGCAACACCCGGCTGAGCATTGATTCTGTTGATATACGTTATGTAGGTGTCATGGTAGTCCACCACGAACAACTTGTTTGCTGCCAAAGCCTGAAGCCAAAAAAAAGAGGTTGATCATGAAAACTTGCAAAAGGGACTTTGATCCATAGCTTTGGTCCACTTTTATATGCTTCTACTGATTTCCAAGTCAAGAAGAAAAAGGCGAAAAAGTTCAAAAGGAGAGAAGAATCTCAACCATTACCAAGTCAGGAAGGAGAAAGAAAAAATTCTGAAGAACAATCTTTTCTCTCTCTCCACACTTGTCAAAAGATCATGCAATACACAGAAGTACAGATGTCATGAAGTGACCTATTTAGAGCAGAACAACAACAACAATGTTTCAAACAACATTACTGATCAAGTTGGAGCTTCATCAGATTTTCTCTTCTTCTTTGTGTACCGTGTAGACATTCAAACCATCTGGTAGTTGAGGGTCCACATGCTTGGCAGTGATGGCTGAAACAGGATCACCATACTGAAATGGATCCATCTTACTCTTCAGCGGAAACTCCTGCACAACAACAAAATTCTCTCAGTTCCCTCAATTAGCTGAAGCTCCTTGAAAAAACTACCATCTTTCAAGACTTGAATATGATGGATCAAAACTAAGTCCCAGGAACATTTGTTAAAATTTTTAACTTAGCTGCTTTACAGTCTTAACGTGATCTCAAGTCTAGAGATCTACTAAAGTTTGTGAGGAGTTTGATTGAGATCCTAGGAGGAATGAGTTGTAGATCCTAGAAACTCTTGGCAATCAACAGCAGCTTACTGTGACTCGTGTGATGACCATGGGGTTGAGACCTGCAACAAATTCTCGAGTAAACTCCTCGTTGGTTGACCATTCTTCTGCACGATGAAGGAGCCACCGAGCTAGCAAGCAAACAAACAAACAATTGTTAATGGCCAATGCAGAGTTATAGAACAACACCCAGCTGATCAGCTCAATGCAGCAGCTCTCTCAGTAGTACAATGTCTTCTCCTCTATGACTGTTTCAAGTTAGACTGTTTCTTCTCTTAGATCAACATCTCTGTTTCTAAGGAACTTCATTTAATGCAGAGCAGCTCATGATCAGCAACAACAAACTTTTGTTCAAGCTGCTGATCAACTCTGGGATGCAGCAGCTGCACACATGGAACCCAGAGATAATAATCACATGTGCATTGGGTTTCTTTCCTTTCTTGGATTTGCGAAGTCCTCGACAATGATCTATGCCACTAGTGGAGGTTTGTCCACGGATTAAACTAGTGTTCTTAGAGTAGATAATTCCTTCTGCGGGCAGCAGCAGTTGCAAACGTTGCTCATGAGGTCAGCTAGCTCTACTGCAGACCTCCAACGACGCCTGGCAAAGGATATAGCACCAAGCTGGGGTCGCTTTCTACTTCCAGCCCGTTGAAGATGCTGCGGATGAAGTTGAGAGGATGGGTAATGATATTACTGGAACCCCTTTTGTGCAGATTCTCCAGACCCCTGATCACACCCTGGGGCGCGTACATTTTGAAGATTTGTTCAAAATTTTCGAAGTTCACCTCTTCTTTACTCTCCATCGCGGCTGCCAGCCACATCAGAAACTTGCAAGTCAGGGATTCCAGACCAGCTGTGATTGTGTTGGCCACGAAATCGTCGTTCTTGTACTGTGCGAATGCCTCATCTCGCGGAATGTAAGTCCATTGAGGTATGCCTGATGGAGGCGGGCTCTCGCTCTCTGGATCTGCAACAAGAAGAAGCAAAGTTCAGACGAAGCAAGCCCACAATCCGCGTGAAGCCAATGCACGCATCTGTGCAGAACCTGCACCAGCTGCTCTTCTTCTTCTTTCTCTCTCTCTTTCTGGATCAGACTAGCTTCAGCATTTCTGCTTACCAGTTTTGGTGGGAGGTCGTCCAGTGCGGCATCTGCGAGGGTAAGGAAACTCCTCGGATCC
>Ga0116231_10006189_pt1 | contig 23039 bp, 15 predicted proteins | sample S1TSphgellanicum_2_FD_89695 | JGI IMG/M metagenome (GOLD analysis project Ga0116231, IMG submission 89695) | Host-associated microbial communities from peat moss isolated from Minnesota, USA - S1T2_Fd - Sphagnum magellanicum MG | ecosystem: Host-associated > Plants > Peat moss > Unclassified...
AAAAAAAAAAAAAAAACCCTAAAAATCTGACAACTTTGACACATTTTTTTTTTCCCATAAAAATCCTTGGTATGAGTTGCATTGGATTTTTTTTCACCAAAGAAAAAACCATGCAATATGAATGAGATTGTGCTTTGTTTTTTTCCTTCTATTATTTATTTATTTATTTAGATAGGGGCAATTTATTTTATTTTATTTTATTAATTTTTAAAAATAAAAATTTGGGGTTTTGTGCATTCCTTCCCTTTTCTTTGCCCTTAAAAATTTCCTTGGTTATTATTGGTGCGAAAACCAACTTCGAAAATTGAGTTCCGAGCTTGCTTGCTTGCTTGCTTGCTTTTGTCGTCTCCACCCAACAACAACAACTACAAATCTGACAATTTGCATCCATGCACTTTACACTCCTCTGCTTCAATTTGGATCCAAAACTGTAATAATAATAATAATAATAATGATTAATTACCCTTTACACTAGTGTGCAGAGAGTTTCAGTTTCAGCAAATGATGACAATGGAAGGAAGAAAAAAACACAAATGCTCAACACAAAATCCTCCTCCCCTTCTTTCATTTCCCTTTGAAGAGATGATGATGATGAGCAAACCCAGCAGATTCCGTGTTGCAGATACAAAGGACATTTGTGTCTTTGATATGTAAGAGTAAAAGAACAGATCCACCCACACCCAGTTAGACCCAGTTTGCCATTTTTTGATGAATCATCTCTAAGAAATTTTACTCAAATTTGGCCATAAGAAAAAAAAATCCCTACTTCAATAATTTATTAAAAATAATAATGAAAATAATTAAAATTATAAAATTATAAAATTATAAAATTAAATTAAAATAAAACCCTACTTGTGTAATTTCTTCAGAGCCTGATGATGATCAGGATTTTAAGGTTGTTAGCTCAGTTCCTGTTTTCACTATCTACCTACTAACATCAACCTACTAGATCTTAACCATGTACTAACCCATCTAGTTAGTAAGTAACCACCTAATATCCTATCCTACCTACAAGATCTATCTATCTTCTTACAAAATAGGTTAACAAGGTGAACCCCAACACCAACTTTGGTTTGGGTACCTACAATATCTATCACTTCCCCAACAAAGCTTTTTGTTGGGTACCTAGATTTATATGCTTTACAAGATAGGTTACCAAGGTGAAACTTGACATCAACATAGGTGGACACTAGGTACCTAGATCTATGCTTCACAAGGTAGGTTACCAAGGTGAAACCCAACACCAACTTAGTTGGGGTTCATTGACAACCCAAGTTATGACTAATGTTGGTAGGTTTTTTTTTTTTTAAATTTTTTTTTTTTTTTCCAAACCACACAAGTTATCACTATCAATATTTTTAAGAAATTGGTTGATTGATAATTGTATGTTACCTTGCCAATTATTAGTTAGTTATAAGGTTTTTAAATTTTATATTTAAATTATTTAAATTAAAAAAACATTGCACCTTAATGTTTAAAGATTGATAACCAACTTGAATGATAATTGAGTCATCCAAGTAAGCTATTAGATTTTTTGAAAATCCAATAGTTTTTGAATTTTTTTAGACCACACAAGTTATCACTATCCATATTTTTAAGAAATTGATTGATTGATAATTGCATGTTACCTTGCCAGTTATTAGTTAGTTATAAGGTTTTTTAGTTTTTAATTTAAACTATTTTTTATGTTTTAAAAAACATTGCCTTAATGTTTAAAGATTGATAACCAACTTGAATGATAATTGAGTCATCCATGTCAGTTATTAGATTTTTTGAAAATCCAATAGCAAAACAATTATCAATTTAACTGATTATTTTATCAAGAATTAGCTAGTAGGTTATTAATAACCAATTTGTAACTAGGTTGAATACCAAAACAAAACTGAATAATTGATAATAATTTGCTTTTAAGGTGAGTTTTTTTTTTTTTCCTTCTTTAGTATAGATAATTGCTATTGTGATTACACAACTAAGGTTCCAATTAATATAGGTGGTTCAATATTTGTGTGAGGTGGAAGTGATTTGACATTTTTTTATATATTAAATAGTGCCTATGATGATAAATTGTCATTTGCAAATGTTTGCAAAATGGTTACACCAACAAATGTGATCTAAAACATTGATGACATTTGCATATTCAAATAAGTGTATTTGATTACAAGGTTCTTGCAATAGGATAATATTTGTTTACATGAAGGACCAACAAAAGGCTGAAATTGCCTATAAAGTTAATGATGAGTATATAAAATTCACTATTAAGTACTTGTTGCAAATTGCAATTCACATGAGGAATTCAAATCATGTTAGTATTTGCATATTCAAGTTTTGTCAAATGTTTAAAACAATGAGCATTGGGTTATCATTTCAAGTGAAGGTGGGGGATTTGAGAAATTAGAATAAACTTCACCAATGATCATGTATTCGTTGTTGGCATCACAACATTATGCTCAATTAAAAATTTCAAACTTCAAACTTCAAAGGCAACATTTTAGTTTAATTCAACTATTTGAAATTAACGCCATTTTAATTGGTTATTTTCACATTTACAAACAACTAATTTGGGAATTCCAATACTTGTAGAAGGTGGTGATGATAGGGTTGCAAACTTGTGAGCCAAAATCCTTGCAAGCTACAACATTTTAATTTTTGTTCCATCTACTAGAGAGTAATAGTTCAAAGTTAAAATCAATTCAGTTATTAGATTGTGCAAAGTCCTTGCCTTAATTCCATTGGCAAGCTTCTTGAATCTTCATTTGAAATGTTAACAAAACATTAGAACAAAATCATCACCAAGGGTCAACAAAAACAATAGTGAATATGAACGATGTATAGATATGGTGCACAATGAAACGGTTGAAAAAATAAATATACATAACTTTTTTTCATGCGGCAAACCATCACACAAGACTTGTTTTCCTTCATTTGAATTTGTTGTATTATTAACAATTTTACAACTAGAAACCAATCATTGGTTAATATCAATATAACCATAATTGCAACTAAACAACTTGAACCTTGCAAATCAAAATAACACAAACACATTAAACACAATAAAAATTATTAAAGACATAATCCAACACCTTATTGAAACCACCATGGGGTGAAAATCTTTTAAGGTGTATAACACAGGACGAAAAGGGCTTAGTTCTTATTGCAATATTTTTTTATCTTATATATTAATCCTCATTAAAAAAATGAGTCAAAAGTTGTCAAAATTTTCAAAAGGATTATATTTTAAACCATTACAATTTTAGAAGAGGTTTAGACAAATTGACCCAAATTAGTTTTAAAATGGCATTGAATCGAATGCATCACATTTTGGCAAATTTTCACCCAAAGAAGAAAGGCTGTTCTGAGACCAACCCCAAGGGACAAGAAGGTCGATAGGATATTAAATGGTTGCTAGGTAGGCAAGGTAAGCCCATCTGACCCTCTCTTGAAGACAATAGTAAATGGCACTACTGAAGATGCATGCATAGTCAACTTTTTTGATCTTTTCCGTGATTCTTCTCTTATCATGTTTAAAGAGTTTACACGGAAGTTCTCAGAAGTGTTTTAAGAACGTATCTGAGAACTTTTAAGAGAGTTGAAGTGATGATGTAAAGCACTCTATTCAACCCAGGATTCCAAAAACCACAAAATTAACAGTTTGAGAGATCACTGACATGTGCACCAGACTGTAGATGCGGGATTGTAAGCACTGCATTGTGAGTAGAGAGAGAGAGAGAGAGAGAACTTGACATTTCAGAGACAGTCAGTGCTGAGATATGATGGCAGATTGGGTTGAAGCAAGCAAAATAACACCCATCTAAAGAAGCAAAACCAGTCTCAATAATTTTTTGCATTTTATGTCAGGTACTTTGATCAAAGGTAGAGGTAATGCTCCAATCCCTCAAATGGGAAAAAAAAAAGCCTGTGCAAATTTTTTTGTGTCTGGACTTTGATTGAGTTCTCAAATCGCTCGTGCTTTGAGCTGAGCACAATGCAATCTCCCTATTTACCCCTGCCCCAAACAGAAATCCCACTACATACTCCGAGGATCCATAGGCTAACCTCTACCTCCTCTTTTTTATTCAGGTGAAGTGTTCATCAAGAATTCCTCCATGTGTAAAAGAGAGGGTCCGGGACATAACAACAACAACAACAAAACAATTCAGAGAAAAAATTCTACATGGATGTGGTAGAGCCTGGTATTGTCTGGGTTGACTGATCTCTCATTCTCAGAATTTCATGTATATAAGTGAGGGATTTGACAATAACTTGCAACACTATTTTGGATGTAGTAGACATTTGGTAGATGCTCACATACCAGGTGTGGGTGGATCTGCTCTAACATCTGCCATCATGTACCTATTTCATCTATGCAATCAAACCTGTAATGGTATGGATTTGAGAGCCCACAGAGAGAGAGAGAGCATGATGATTGCATTTTGTTGTGGAAATTTCAAACTACTTATTTATATTTCCAAAACATGATGCCACCAGACCAACATTGATTTACTCTACCTGGGCTCCTGTGTGCTTTTGTAAGGAGCAACTTTTATAAGTAATTTTTAACAAGCAAAACTCCACATCCCAATGTATCTAAAATCCAAGAAAATTTTAAAAAAGAAAACCCTTCAATATGGGTGGTGGCTGTTGTAGAGGATTATAGTAGTTTCCATTGGGAAGTAAGGAAAATGGGATTTGTTTACTAAGAGTCATGATTGGGGTGTGTACAGAGCTGGGTTGATGAAAGCATATTAAAAGTCAACCTACATGCTTGAGCCTTGAAATAAAAAGTAAAAACCCTAGTCATCATCATCATCATCATCCGCATACTGGCAATAGTGTAAGTAAGTTGTAACTGGAACTGGTGATGATGATGGTGGTGGTGGTGGTGGTGAATTTTCAAAATCCAAACCCACACAATCCTTCATTTATGTTTCATATTCACTGAAATCAATTCAGCACAACACTGGCCAAAAATACTGAGTAAAAACCCATTACAATTTATTTGCTATTCAAATGAGCTTCCAGCAAATTTTCCCTCTAAAAACCTAACTGTAAATAAACCCCACATGATGATCATGATGATCATGATTTTCTAATGACACCTAGATGATAACACTATTTTGTTAATTAACCCAATTGGCAGAGCTAATCCAATTGGTGGAAGCTAACCCAAAATGGTGGAGCTAAGTTGCAGCATTTCATACTGAGATTTAATAAAATGTCCTTACTTTGCAGATAGATACCACTGAAAGAGGGGATAGGGCGTGAAAGGAGGCCCAAAGACAGGGTGACGACAGAGTTCCTCTACACATAACTCTAATAGCTGGTTAAAAGTTCAAACAACCTGTAAACAGTATTAAGTAGAAGAGAGAGAATATAGAAATAATCAGAGTGGAAAGATTTGATTGAGAAGCAGTCCAGTTTTTGGTGTGTCTGCGGAGATCAGAAAATGGCAGGCTTCGTTTCTGGATTTGCTTCAAACCCAAGTTATGGGTAAGTTTAAGTACCCCACTCTTACATGGCCCTGCAATCTTGCTGCAATATTTATCTTATCTTATGAAGTCCAGTACTTTCTCACCTCTCTCTGTTCAAATTCCCGTCTATTTGGTTGCTGCATTTGATCAGAGCTCTGATGCGGCGGCCTTGATGGTCAGGATGCAGAAGACAGAAGACTGGAGCCCTCCTTGAACACGGAACAAAATAAAAAACATTCAAAAAGTCCATTGTACTGAAACCTGGAATTCTTTTTCACAAAATCAAACTTTACAGAATTTTGTAAGTTGTTGCTTTTGAGAGAGATTCCACCCTGAGCTTCTTAGGGTGAATTGCTCTTTCAAATGCATACAAAAACCATTATACATAGTAGAACATCTGGAGGTGTTGTAGTAGTAGTAAAATGGTCTACAAAGTTCTTAATGATGTGGCAGAATCACTCTTCAGTATTATTTACAGAAAGAGAAAACAAAAAAACAAACACACACACACACACACACACACACACACACATTCAGGAGTGTGTTTGTAGAACTAAATCTGGGGAGAAAAAAGAAGAAGAGATAAATTCAAACTTTGCAGTATTTGTAATTTGTCACTTTGGAGAGATTCCACCCTTCATCCTGAGCTTCTTAAGGTGAATTGCTCTTTCAAATGTATGCAACAAGCACCAAGTAGAACATTCTGAGGTGTAGTAAAAATAGTCTAACAAAGTTCTGGATGATGTGGTGGTGGAATCACTCCATCCCAGGATCATTTATGTCTCAGATAGTATGGTTTTGATGAGACTCTGGACTCATGACCACCCCCACCCACCCACCCACCCACCCACCCACCACTCAGCTGAGCTTCTTCTTCTTCTTCTTCCCAATGGCCATTACCCATAATACAGAATTTTTCTGAATGGATTGATTTTGAATGGATTTTGAATTCTCTACTACCTTGGCAGTTTCTACACTAATTATATTATTTTCAGAAAATTTGAAATAAAAAAAAGGGTCTTCAAGTAATTTTTTTTTGGGGGAAGAAAAATACACCCACTACAAAAGTAACCAAAGATGCACAAAAACTTACACACCACCAAACAAACAAACAAACACAAAATGTATGATGATGATCATCATCAAAGGTATGTGTACCTTGCAGCCAAGGTACATAAATAATACACAACATGCATAATAATAATAACCCTAAAACCTCAATTAACTTAAGACTTTAAATAGCAACAACACCCACTTGATTTGTGTACATGTATTGGCCTTTAATTTTCCCATTTCAAAAACAACAAACCACCCATCATGAATTGATGAACTGCTGCTGGCATTTCTTCAATTACTGTTGCATTTCATTTAATTTCTTCATTCATTTTGCTACTTACTATATATTTTCATTTTCATTTTCATTTTCTTCAATTGCAACTGAAGTTCTTCAATTTCTTCAATTACTACATCAACAATTTCATTTCTTCAATTACTACTGCATTTTCATTTCTTCAATTGTTACTGTATTTTTCATTTTCATTTTCATTTTCTTCAATTTACTAGTGCAGGTTTATTTGTTCAATTGCTATTGGATTTCTTCTTTTATGTTGTACAGTGTTTTATTTATTTGGGGGTTGGGTTTTTTGCATTTTTCTTCAACCTGAAAAATATGATTTCCACACATACAAAAAAAAAAGGGATCTATGTGAAAAAAAATTGGCTCTATACCTCAGATTTTTAAAAAAGAGTTTTTTTCGCCAGATTTCTATTACAGGTTCCAGCAGGTAGCAAAAAAGATTTAAAAGAATTGTTAAAATTTTCTACTTTCATAATAATATGGTTGGTTTATAGCCAAATTTGGCTAAATCTTGTTGTGGAATGACACTAGTTTGGCTACATGCCAAAAATTGGGGGAAAAAAAAAACACCCACTCAAAATTATTACTACATATTATTATCATAAAATTAAAAATAAATACTATTATTATCATAATAATAATAATAAAATAAATAAATAAATAAATAAATAAAGTACACTTGTGGTCATGATGATGATGATGCTGCAGCACAGCACTGGTTGTGTTTTTGGTCATCAAATTTATTACTTAATTTTGCTCCTTCCCACCTCCTCCTCCCCCCAAAAAAAGGGGCAACAATGATTTTGGAGCTGTAGCAGCAGCATCTCCAGCGCCAACAAGAGCAATTGCTGCATTTGATGAAGCTCATGAGCTCATGAATCTCACAAAAACCCAACTCAGAGAATAACCCATAAAAGTCAACAAACTATAAAGAACTTTTTTTTTGGTTGTGTTTCTTCATGTTGTATTGCATGTTGTTTTGGTAGTTTTCTGCAAAACAAAAACTGTTGCTCTTGCACCCATTTGTTTGATGAAGAAGAAAATTCCTTCTGCGCCATCTTTTCCAAGCTTTGGTAGCTATGTTTCTGTTGCCTTTGATAACAAAGGTTGTCCCATTTGATGTGGTGATGATGAGCAACCCTGTGAAGAAATGAGGGAAAAGCAAAGAAAACTCTAAGCATTTGCGCATGGAGAGAGGGACACACACACACACACACAGAGCAACATCCAGAAGCTGTTTTTTTGCCCTGCATCAGGCTGAGCTTCTTGCTGGAGCAAGAACACGTAGAAGAAGAACGTGTTGTTTGCTGTCAGGAAAATAGTCAAAGAGCTTCAAACTATTACCTGATCTCCTCCCTGTTGTTGTTTCTGAGTTGATTTCATTTGCTCCTACCGTTGTCGTGGAGTAAAGATTGTCGTATTCCAACGGTCAGAGTATTCGTTGTGTGATCTTTCTTTCGCATTGTGGCAAGAGTAGTAGGAGTATTCGTGGTCTCTGATCTTTGGTTTTGGATTGTGGGTTTGTGGAATCTCTGCTGCTTTTGGTTGCTGAAAGTGTAGTGTTGTCCAGAAGGAAGAAGAGGAGGAAGAGGAGAGAGGGTCTTCTTGGTACCATTTTTCTGAGCTCCCTTGTGGGATCTTCTTCTTCTTCTGCTGCTGCTGCTGCTACCTGGATGGACTCCATGTGTGCGGGTGTTGGGTTGCAAATGGATTCATCGGAGCTTTGATGTGCAGCAATCCACCACCCCGCCACACTTGTACATGTCCTGCTTTTGATCTTTGGGCTTTGCTCGACATTCGCGTCTGGCGATGGATGGATCCCTAGTCGCAGAAGCAGCAGCAGCTGATTTTGTCGAGGAGCTTGCAGTGGTAGAGAATGGAGATGGTGGAGCATGGGAGAAGGACAAGGATTTGAACTATCAGCAGCTAGCTCCGTCTCTCCCCGAGGAAAGTGCAGGAGTGATGATGATCCCTAATGGCAATGTGGGTAGAAACAGAAGAGAGTCTACTGCAGCAGCAGTGGGTAAGCGATCCAAAGACGTCTCTTCTGCAGTCAGGAAAATCGACAGTGAGCTGCTCCCAACAACTTCTTCTTCGTCGCTGTTGAAGAAGAGCACTGCTGGTAGTAGTAGTAGTAGTACCTCGGGATCAACAACACCTCGGGCGGCTCCGAGGTCATCATACTCTGGGGGAAAAGTTTCAGTTCGGCGGCTGGAAGAAGCGATCTGCAGCAGCAACAGCAGCGATGGTGGGAGTGATGTTGGAGTCCAGATGTCCAGAGATTCTGAGAATGGTGGGAATGGGAATTCTTCTGGCAGTCGTAGACTTGGAGCTCCGATCATGTCCATGCTTCCTCCTCCCGTGAAGACGAGAACTCGGACGACGACGACGAAGAGTGAGTCTGCACCCAGTACACCTCTGATCAGGCAGAGCTTGTCAGGCGCATTGCCGCTGCTTTCCATACCTTCTTCCACACCCACTGCGGATTCTCGTCGAGCTTCCTTCTCTTCGGTTCCGACTTCAGCAGATTGTAATCCTCGTCGGAGCCGTGTCTCCTTGTCTTCACGCTCGTCTCTCACCAGATCGGTGGACATTACAGCAGCCGAGCTCAGGAAGTGGGCTGCTGCTGATGCTGCAGAGAAGAGGATCCCGTTGAAAGCCTCTGGCAGACCGACCAGCAGCATTCCATCGGTGGCGGGATCGGGATCCCCGCGAGCTCCCTTAACACCCAAGACACCCGCAAATTTCTTGAGGCGCAGCAGTAGCAACAACAGCATCAGCACGCCCGGGAAGTTGGGTGCAAAAGCTTCAGCAAGCAGCCCGGATGGCAGGGGCAAACCTGTTGTTGTTCCTCCTTCTCCATCGCCGAGTTCAGCAAGCAAGCAGAAACTACAGGGAGAAGCAAATGGCGCCGCGGCGAGCGCAGCATCAACTCCTCCTCCTGCAGCACGGAAGAAGCTCAGTTCTTCTGTATCCCTACTACCCAGCAGACGCACTTCGAGCTTTGCAGATGGGTCTTCTTCCAAGCTTCCGCTCTCGTCTTCTCCTTCGTTCTCCAGCCCAGGCACAGAGAGATTGCCTACCTCGAGCACAACCCACTTCGACAAAAGATTCACTTCTTCCACAACGCTGTTCTCGTCTCCCCCAGAGCGGCGTCTGAGCTTCGGCAGCAACAACAACACGAAGCTTTCTTCTCCTCGCTCATTCTCGAGCATCAACAGCAACAATGCTGCTCATTCCAAGCCTCCATCACCGCTGACGACAACGGATCGAGGTCCGAGCATGCTGAATCGGAGGAAATCTCTCGAGTCCTCCCGAGATTCCTCGCGAATCCTGATGCTTCCGCCAGTGGCAGATGTCAAAGGAGGAAACGACGATGCTCGACTCGATGTGCGGGGTCAGAAGCTACGCAGCTGCTGTGATGGGAATCTGCTCCATTTGATGACTACCAAGTTGGAGTTCGTCTATCTCCGCGACAACAAGCTCTCAAACCTCAATGGAATCGAGAGTCTCAAGCGGGTGAAGGTGCTGGACATCAGCTTCAATGAGCTCAAGGGTGGTGAGGAGGAATCCTTCTTCCAGCCTCTGAGGAATTGCAAGATCCTACAGCAGCTGTACCTTGCAGGGAATCAAATCTCTTCTCTCAGAAGATTACCACAGCTACCCAACTTGGAAGTTTTGTCAGTTGCACAGAACAAGATTGACTCACTGGCCATGGAATCATCACAGCCAAGACTCCAACTCCTGGCTGTTGGCAGAAACAAAATCACCACATTCAAAGACTTCCCACAACACCTGCCATCTCTGCAGCACTTGCGGCTTGAAGAGAATCCCATACTGCAGCAAGGCTTTCACCCGGAAGCACAAGCTATCATGCTTGTGGGACCATCTTTGAAGAAATTCAATGATCAAGACTTCTCAATTGATGAGTGGGAGCTTGCATCTCTGTATCCTCCACATGCTGCCTTGTGCATCCGAGAAGGTTGGGAGCTCTGTGCTCCCGAAGAAGCTGGAGACGCAACAATGCAGTTTCTGATGTTGCAGTGGAGAAAGCTCTTGCCTCCAGAGTTGGCTGTGAAGAAGGCTCATGTGGATCTGCCAGCTGAGGAGGATCAGTGCAGCTGTGAGTTCTTGTTTGAGAAATTGGATCAAGGATTGGGAGGAGACTCTGGTGACTCTGGAGAGCTTGTTCTCCAGTATCAATGGTTTGTAGGAGGTAAAGCTCCAACAGGATTTCTTCCAGTTCAGGGAGCAGTGAGTGATACTTACTGGCCAAAGCACGAGGAAGTTGGACACTGCTTGAAAGTGGAATGCAGCATTCTTATTGGCGAGAGGAAGTTCGGTCCAGTTTTTGCCATATCTGCACCAGTTTCTCCAGGAACTGGATGCCCGAAGATCCTGAGCTTGGAGGTTGATGGCGAAGCTGTAGAAGGGAGCTTGATGAAGGGCTCTGCTGTAGTTGCTTGGTGTGGCACAACACCCAGAAAGTCTGGCATGAGTTGGTGGAGGCAGCAAGAGAATGGTGGCAGTTGCCCTCCTGTAGCAATCATGGGAGCTGAAGACTCTGTGTATAAACCAACACTTGATGATGTTGGTTTTAGACTCATCTTCATGTTCACTCCTGTCACAGAGGAGGGTGTGGAGGTAGGGACAAAACAGTGTGCAGCATCAGCTGTGACACCAGTCATCCGAGCTGCTCACCCATCTGTAAGTGCTGTCCACATTGAGGGTGAACTTGTTGAGGGCAATGTGATCCGTGGGAGTGGTAAGTATTTTGGTGGAAGAGAAGGCGCAAGCAAGTTTGAATGGCTGCGGGAAAAAAGCCTTGAGTCAGGAGAGTTTAAGCTTGTGTCACGAGGAAAGCTTGAATACTCATTGACAGACAAAGATGCAGGTTTACGCATCATGTTCATGTACACGCCAATTGATACATGTGGGAATCAAGGAGATCCAGTGACTGCCATGAGTAGCAAGGTTTTGCTTGCTGCACCCCGTACAGAAAATCTGAGAATTCTGGGGGATATGAAAGAGGGTAGCAAAGTGGCAATTGGTGGCATTTTCGCTGAAGGCGCAAGTTGTGTTCAGTGGTTCAAGAAATCCAAGCCAGGTGCACCAGCAGCAACAGAGTATGAGCAGCTAGAAGCTCTCAGCAGCTCTAAAGTTGCCAAGACCTTCTGCATACCTTTAAGAGCAGTTGGCTACTATCTTGTTGCAAAGTACATGCCAGTGCGTGCAGATGGAGAAAGTGGTGAGCCCACGTTCATCATCTCGGAGAGCATTGTTGAGATGCTGCCTCCAGGCTTAACCTTCCTGAATATAACAGGAGAGTGCATGGAGGGTGAAACTTTGACTGCCCAGTACGGATATGTGGGAGGTTATGAAGGAGTTAGTCAGTATGAATGGTGTCTGCATGAGAGCAAAAGTGATCAGGGCACCTCAATTCCAGAAGCTAGAGGCCAATTGCAGTATAGAATAACAAAGCAAGCTGTCAACAAGTTCCTTTCATTTAGGTGTAAGCCTGTGCGGGAAGATGGTTTGCATGGAGAATGGCAGAGTATGTTTGCCATGGAGCGCATAAGTGCAGGCTTTCACACTATACTGTCCTTGCGCATACTTGGAGAGCCCATTGAGGGCCAGGAACTGCACATGGAGAAAGAGTATTGGGGGGGTGAGGAAGGCTACTCAAAGGTGCAATGGTTCCGGACCCAACGACAGGACTGGACACAACAATGTGAGATTGAAGGAGCCACACAACAGTCTTATACTGTTTCTGTGGATGATTTAGAAGGGATGATCTGCGTTTCATGCCAACCTGTGCGGAGTGATGGTGTCACTGGTCCTGTTTCTGTCTCTGCACCTGTTGGCCCTGTGCTTCCAGCTCCCCCAAGATGTGAGGCACTTGAGATCCATGGCTCACCAGTGGAAGGTGGAAGCCTGAGCTTTGAGGCTTCTTACACTGGTGGTGAGAAAGGTGACTGCACACATGAGTGGGTTCGTGTGAACTCAAATGGTGGTGAAGAACTGTTGAGCACTGATGATCAGCTTGATCTCCATTCTGAGGATGTTGGAAGCCAGATCAAGCTGGTCTTTACACCCATTTGCAAGGATGGAACTGCAGGAGAGTCACGGTCAGTTCTCTCAGAAAAAGTTGTGGATGGAGAACCAGAGGGACAAGAACTTGTAATCCCACAATGCTTTGAGGATGTTGAAGTTGTACCTCAGAGAAGGTACTTTGGTGGCAGAGAAGGTGCAAGTGAGTTCATCTGGTATAGAACTAAGCACAAACCTGCTGAGGATGGTCATTTGCCCAAGGATGCACATTTGCTCTGCAGAACTGAGGTATGCACTCCGAGGCTGGATGAGGTGGGATCATACCTGGTGCTTCATTGGGTCCCAGTACGCAATGATGGCAAGCAGGCTGCTTTGCCCGTCATAGCCTACAGTGATCCTGTTCTGCCTGCTTTCCCAGAAGTTTGCAATGTGGCTATAAGAGAGGTTTCAGAAGGCATGTTTGTTGGAGAAGGTGTGTATTATGGAGGGTTGGAAGGTCAAAGCCACATGTGCTGGTATCGCCAAACAGCTGCAAATGTGTGCGCACCAATTCCAGGTGCACAAACAAAGACATATGTGATAAGTGATGATGACTATACATGCTCCTTGATCTTTGGGTACACTCCGGTCCGATCAGATGGAGTTTCAGGCAATCTTGTGACATCACAACCCACAACTCCCATATACCCAGAGTTGCCAAGAATACAAAAGCTTGTGGTCTCTGGTAAGGCAATGGAGGGTGAAACACTCACAGCTTTGGAGGTGATTCCCAAGAAAGGATCACAGCAACAGTCCTTGGAGCGGTACACAAAGGAAATCAGGTATCAATGGTCACGTTCATGGCAACCAGAATCCCTGGACACCTATGAGTGCCTCCAGGCACAACAGTCATGCACTTACAAAGTGAGGACAGAGGATGTGGGTTACTGCCTCCGCTGTGAATGTGTTGTCTTGGATGTCTTTGGGAGATCTGCTGAGCCAATTGTCTACATCACATCGCCTGTTGTCCCAGGTTTCCCAAGGCTGGAGAATCTGGAGATAGATGGGCGTGGATATCATACTAGCCTTTATGCTGTGAGGGGAATCTACAGTGGCGGGAGAGAAGGGAAGAGTTTGATTCAATGGTTTCGAGCCATGGCTGGCAGTCCAGATCTGATTCCCATATCTGGTGAAGTAGGCCGGATGTATGAAGCAAATGTTGATGATGTTGGCTACACTCTTGTTGTGATGTACACACCTGTTCGGGACGATGGGGTAGAAGGAGGTCCTGTGACAGCAGCAACGGCAGAACCCATCATAGTTGACCCAGAAGTTGCAAAGGAGGTACAGCTGAAGCTAGATGCTGGATCATCATCAGTGAAGTTTGAAGCATTACGGGACCGATTACCGTTAAAGACAACTACACATCGTAATAATAACAAACAACAGGGTTTTGGAATCTTGGAGAGAAGAGTTGTTGATGTGAGTAGGAAAAGAGTGAAGGTAATCAAACCAGGCTCCAGAACCAGCTTTGCAACTACAGAACTACGAGGTACTTATGCTCCCCCTTTCCATGTGGAGGTGTTGCGGAGTGATCAGCACCGAATCAAGATTGTAATAGACAAAGAGAATGAGGTGGAGCTCATGGTACAGTCACGTCATCTCCGTGATATCCTTGTGCTTGTTATCCGTGGTTTCTCTCATCGATTTAACAGCACCCCATTGAATTTGCTGTTGAAGATGTGATGTAAGTCACTTTTGTGTCTTGTGCAACGCATGTGAAGGACTACATCTCTCTCTCTCGCTCTCCCTCTCAGTGCACTTTCCCAGAGCATTTGAACCTGATCCTGGTGGGCTCAGAATTATATTCAAGTTCGATGAGAATGTTGTACAACCCAACCCTTCTCTGACCGGCCTGCGATCCTGCACATATTCACTTTTGTTTCGCAAAGACTGCTGCCACTCAGAGTCAACAACACTTGGTGGGTGCCAGGAGTTGAGACGAAGAATTGAGTGAGAAGTGCAAACATTGTGACTAGTATTGTCTGAATAGAGCTCATTGCCACCTTGAAAGCAAATGTGGATTCAACCTCATTATGTGCCATTCATTGACTTTTGGTAATGCAGGATTCTTCTGCAAATATGGACAATGTAAACGATTACTCTCAAATGATAATTGAATAGGATCAGAAACACACCATTCTCTTCCAAACTGTCTTATGAGAGATGAGCATTGAGAGTGTTGCTGGCAACAGGTTTCTGCTTCAACTCCCTACAAAAGGGACGTCATCAAATTGAGTTCCAGATAAAAGATTACATGACTGTTCAGAAATAGATTGTAATGAAGAATCTATCGTCACCAATTTCCTTCACTCTTTCACATCTTCTAGTCACCTTTGAACATGACCACTTTGTTACAACACCAAAAAAAGTTCTGAATTCCCTCAGAGCCTCAACATGAGGCTGTCTTTATTCACCCACCCTCTTCCAAGTCTTCTTGGCACATGTTTACTGGCATAAGTGCAGAAAAAGAAACTGCAAATTCCAATTCATACCCTAAACCCTAAACCACTACTGTAGCATAGATGATCAAGCATGACTTTCCCTTTTGAGTAATTTTGCTTTACACTGAACAAAAAACTCAAGAGGTTCACAAACTGCATGCTTTTATAGTCATTGAAACAACTCTGAAGAAAGAACTCTCAAGCAGGGACTTTACTGATAAAACTCAAGACAGAGTCCAGGTCAGGAAGGGCTGGAATTGCGCCTCTCTCAGTTACTGTGATAGCACCACAAGCATTTGCAAACTTTAGTGCCTCCCGCAATCGGTCTTCATTCTGCAAGTGCCAAAAGCCAGTCACCATTGTCAGTCTGTCTCTTCTTGCTTACCCTGCCTCTTAGTAAAGCATGCAGGAAGTTGCTGTCTTTGAATTCATACAACCTGTACATTCATCTGCCTTTCTGCATATACATATCCAGGCTTATGACCCTTGCAAATAACACAAAGCATTGAAGACTATGTTAGTTTCTGTGTGGCATGAAATATAAGATATTTGTAAAGCATCTACCAAAAAAAAAATTGACCACTTCACTTGCCTCCAGTACTGATGAGTCCTTCCCAAGTTGGCTCAAAATACCAGCACAAAATGCATCTCCAGCCCCAGTGGTGTCCACCACTTCCACTTTGAGTCCCTCAACTGTCCCTCTAAATTTCTGCACATTCGTTATAAGAATACATATGTCAACCTATGTGTGTACTCAGACCAATCCTTGTTTTGAATCCAAGTTCATGTCTTGTGCACATAGACCAAGCACCCTCTTTGAACAGTGCACGAGATGGAAGAAGAAAAAGAGAGCAGCTGGAAGCTTGCACCCCAAATGTGAAGTATAAATTTTATTGTAGAGATAACTCCACCAAAACATATAAGGTAACCAAAACAAACACAACAAGAATGAGTCCAGTCATAGCATTACGAGTATGACTTACAAGGTATTAGACAGTCACCTTCATCATAAATGGTAGTGACTAGCAGCCATTAACCTTGACTGACCTCATGAAGTTCCAACAGTGAAGATAGATAAATATATACCCTGCTCAAAACTTAGAGCAGAGAAGTAAACCAAAATCTGCATCCTGAATATCTGTTGCATTTCTGGAAGCAACAAGAAGACAAAGGCATGATGTTGGCTAGCACTCAACAGACATAGGTAATGTGAAAGGGAAATGGTATCCACATTCAAGCTACATCAAGCTTGTGAGGGTAAACTTCATTTCATTTTAGCTTGCCCCTACAAGGAAGCATCTAAGCAAAAGGCATAAAAACAATTATATAGAAGGTAGTGGTTGGGCTCTGCACCATGAACATATCCTTAAGCACCCCAAGTGCAAAATCTTCTTTACACAAATGTACTCTGCACTGCTGATGTAGAGCTGCAAAGGTGTGTGCACTAGCACTGTGGTCACCAGAGCCTCGTCCTCTACTGGAGGACTTTTAGAACAGCCCTTCCACACAACCACTGTGTAACCTAACCAGGTGGTCACTGAAAGCAACAATGGGGATGGATTTCACATACCGGGGTGTAGTATCGACATCCCTCTCCACCTTCAGTCACCAGCATCAGCTTACAACCAGGGTGGAAAAGTTTCAGATTGTTCTCATCATCAGTAGAGTCTCCACCTGTGAGAAATTTCACCTCCTCATCACTCACCTTCAAAACCCACAGTCCAGACAAGGTTTCAAAGTCAAGTTTTGTCACAAAGTCAAAATGATCAAGCTCTATGATGTATTGTTATTTTTGCTGTTTACCCCAAACTGATTGAACATCTTTGTACAACTGACTGGAAAATATAGCAGTGTACATATAACTTTCTTAGCATGTAACCAAATATACAGGCAATGTTACCATCCAAGTGCCCCAATCAGGGGGCACCTTCTGCAATGATTGAAGTACCATAGTGTCATGGCTCTCACTGGCACTTAGAAATGCTACAGAGATGATGAGAAATTGCTAGATCTTCACTGCACCTTGATGATATCAGCCTGATTCCAAATACTTCTGATGCCCTCTCTTGCTGCCTCTGCTGATGACCACAAGGGCAACCGTAGATTGGGGTCATAAGACAACACTGCACCTGCCTCTTTAGCAATCCTCATGGCTTCGATATGTGTCGAGCGAGAGGGCTCAGTGATCAAACTGATTGACCCATAATGTAAGATTGCAGCCTGCCATTCAGTGTGCAGTCTCATTGTCAGCAAACTGAGATTCCCTTAGCATCCAGAGAGAACTAGGCAAGGCTTTCCTGAGCAGCCCACTCTCTTGCCATAACACCAGATCAGCTGTTCATGAGGCAAAGTCCCTTAACAAAACCTGAATGCATAGTAAGTAGCCAAACCAAATACACATGATGATTCCACAGAAACCCTCCTGAACAAGGCAACAATACATAGACATTGATGTGGATGGGTTGTTGAAGAGTGCAAGAGATGATGAGAAAATACCTCTTGAAGGAGGGCCAGATCAAGTTCATGGGGCTCAAACAACATGTCTGCACTAGGGTTCCGATAGAACATAAATTCCCTCTCCCCATCATGGCGCAGAGTGACAAATGCTAGTGCAGTCCTGGCATTTGCATCAAAGACACATCCCTTGGTATCCACACGATTATCCTTGAGCACATTCACCAACATGACTCCAAATTCATCATCCCCAACCTGCACAAATGTCAGTTCCATCACATTCAATCAGTGTGAAAATGTTTAGGCAATGTGTGATAAACTGCAGACAACAATCTCAGTGAAACAGTCACAGGCTATGCTCTTGACCACTTATGATCCATACATAGCAAACAGCTGCTTGAGCTTCAAATCACAAACAAACCATGCACAGCACAGACCAGACAAATGACGTTGTCGTAGGTTTCAGGCACAAAGCTCACCTTGCCTACAAAAGCAGAATTACCCCCAAGCCTTGCAATACCAACAGCAACATTGGCAGGTGCACCTCCAGGAGCCTTCTTAAATGCCGGTGCATCCGCCAATGCTAATCCTCCAACCGTCGGCACGAAATCAATCAGCAACTCCCCAAAGCAAACCACTTTAGCATGCTCACTTCTAACTGCTTGGACACAGTTGCCACAACAAAACAGAGAAAACAGACAGAAGTCAACACAAAACCATAGATTTATGCAACTGATTCCCAAACAAATGCCTGATTTTGTACAAAGCTCCCAATAAAAAATAGCTTTGCCTAGAACATCTGAGAAGCTTGCCAACAAAATCTGGTCACAGCCCTAATACTGTTTGGAAAACACAACTAGTGTCTTTCCAAGGGAGCAAGACAGAGATCACATGCCCAGCAAGCAAAGAGAAAAAAAGAGAACAGAACACAGCAAGCGAATCCCTGGTACTGCTATATGCAGAGATCATAAAAAACAGTGGCCGGATTTTCACAACACAGATCTTTTACACAACACTGATAAGTTCTCTAGTATGGAAAACTTAGCCATTTCACAATACAGAAGAACATTCCCTGAAGAAAACCTGTCTGCAACAAACTCTGTAATATGCAGATAACCTACACAAGTGATGCGTGATGCCAAGAGCAAACTCAGACACACCAAAAAGGGCAAAACTCTCACCTTGCCAAATCCATCCCCACAAGTACTGATCTTTCCACAATGATATCATAGAACCGTACCAGCAATACTGGAAGTGACCACCAGTGAACAGAATGGCAAACACATCTGAATCCTCACATACGATCACAGTACTCCGAGAGGACCGCAAAATTTGATAATAAATATGTAGAAAGAGGAGAAATGCGACAGATAGCAACAGCAGCAGCAGCAGTAAAACCTTCACAAAGAGCTACATCCTGATCTGCGTCCCGGATCAGACGAAGAAAAAAAAGCGCCACTGTCAATCCAGAAAGCAGAGAGAGAGAGAGAGAGAGAGAGAGAGAGAGAGAGATGCGGAACTCGTCTCAAACCTGACACAAGCGATCTGTGCTCCTGAGTCGCGCCATTATTGTTCCCCTTGGCGAGTCCCCGTGAGAATTTAGGACCAACGGCCGGCACGAACGTCTGCGACAACAGCGACTGCTTCTTGCGGTTGTTCTCGCTGCCCCGCTTGCTGCAGATCGGCAACACGCTATTACCCGAAGATCCTCCAACATAGCTCGCCACAGCTTTAGTGTCCGCAACTGCGACGGCCTGCAGATGATACTGACCGGAGGAAGAAGGCAAAACACCGCCGCCACAGGACGCCGCCATATTCTTCACTCTACTTTCTTCGATCCGCGATAATAAACAGAAACCTCAACAACGACAATAGAACGGCCCCTTCCGCTTCCTCTTTCTCCTTCGTTCTCCGATGCAATCACTGGACAGACGGTGCCAACCACGACGCCAACAGAAACAGCAACAACGACGACGGATACGGCAAAGCCAATGGTAAACCAAATGCAAAGCTAACTACGCACAATAGGCCGATCTATAACAGAGAAAAGATTCAACTTCCGACTAACTTACTTCGTCTTCTTCGTCTTCGTCCTCGTCTGCTAGTTGTTGTTGTTGTTCTTCTTCTTCTGCTTCGTCGTCGTCTTCTTCCCGCCACGATCGCCGCATTGTCGATCGCCATGGCAGAAAAGGTACCGCAAAAGCGACAAAACGCGCGCGCGCTCAGGCGTCCGTCAGGCAGCCCCGCAGTGTGCGATATTCTCACTCTTTCTTGCCCTTGGGGAAGAGTGCCGCCCCCGCCCATGAGATTATCAACTGGCAACTGCACCCTCCTTGGATGAATGAATGGATGGACGGATGGATAGGATGCCCCAAAATATCAATCAATTCGGTAATACACGGATGATAAGAAAAATAAAATCGGGGCATGTGAGAGAGATGATTTTATAAACTGTCAACTTGGAGCCTCCTCAAGGATGAATGCCAAAATATTCAATCACTACAACATGGATGATAATACAATTGGGGTGTACATATTTTTGGTACACATGGATGACAATAAAATTTTCCAATTGGAAATTGGAGTGAAAAATACCAAAATATGGAAAAAAATGAGATTGCTTTTGGGACAACAAATAAGGTACATGGTCTGAAATGGATGGATGTATGGATTTTAATGAACGAATAATGGATTAATACATAAATTTCCTATGGATGCATCATCATCCTATTAGAATTCAGGACTCAGGAGTGAGGTTTTTTTTATTTTTAAAATTAAATTAATTAATTTATAATTTTGATTTTAATCTTTTTTTTCACTAGCCTAAACTGGATAATTTTTGCCAAAATTAGTTGAGACAGAAAGAGTACAAAAAGCCCCCAAAAAGAAAAGGTAGCATAAATAGCATGTAGCATATTTTCAGATTTACCCTCTTTTAAATCCTACCTGGCTAGTAAAAAATTATGGCTTTTACCCTTACCCCAAGGAAGGTAATTGTTTGAGGCTGGGTAAAAACTTTATGTGCCAAAAAGTAGCCTCATTATGTTTAATTTAGAGAGGTTTAGAATTTGGCTAAAGTACCTGCATTTATTGCCAAAATTCCATACATTATTATTATATACTACCGATTCAGTGGATTTTTGAAAAATAAAATAATTATTTGGCACCCGATTGCCGAACCTGAAAATGCATGCATTACACGGTATGTCCTTACTCCTTACCATTTGCCATTGTAAAAGAATGTCTTGAATATATTATTGAAGTGTTTTCAAATGAGAAATTGGAGCCTATCTAAAGTGGGCCTAAGTCTACACGATCAAGGCCCTTATTATTTGGAATGTTTATTGTGTAGCTAATCACATGAATTGAATACATTTTGCAAAAGAAAATGTATGTTAAAATTTGAATTTCTTAAACAATTTCATGCCAAACATGATAAACTTCAAAAAATTCATCTTTATTCATAAAATGTTGAAGTGATTTGGTGGTTAAAACCTTAATGTGTTTCCATGAGGTCTTGGGGTCAGTGCATTTTGTACAAATGTAATTTACAAACATATACATCATGAATGTACAAGCTTCGAATTTGGCGAGCATTTCTTATTAAAAGAAATCTCCATTGTCCCAAAAAAAAAGGGTCAAGAAAAATTTGGCTACAAAGTAAACTTTCAATGCACATTGTCAAACCGACAAGGTACTCTGCTGCTGGATGTTTGACAAGAAAGAATTGGAGTGATGATACATTTTAATGGAGTGCAAGTATTTTTTTAGTTTTGGGTGAGTTCTAAATTAATGTAATTGCACTTGAAAGTCTTCATTAACCAATTGTATTGTGATCAAAGGTTTTTTTTTAAATAAATAAATAAATAAATAGTTAATTAATTATTATCATTATTTTAAATTTCCAATTTTTTGATGTAGCTAAAGTGGCCGTTATCCATAAAATGATTTAGCCAGATTTGGTTACATGCTAGATATGAAAGTAGAAAAAAACCGAAAAAAATTCTATATTCTTGGCTACCTTATGGAACTTATCATAAAAATCTGGCAATTAGGGTTTTTGGAATTTTTTTTTCAAAATCTGACAAATTTAGACCATTTTTTTCATGAAAAATCCTTCATCATATAAGGTCAAAATCATAATTTTCACTATTATGGGTGTGTTTGATTCATTCATCCATTTGGTCATGATGTGTGTAAGATGGAGTACATAATTTTTTGTAACGTGTCTTTAGTTTTCTTTCTTTATTAGCATTGGTTTAGAGGTTTAAAATGTTTTAGAGTTTTAATTACATTGATGGACATTTTTGGCTTAATGAATTTGGATTTGTGGAATGAAACTAGGTTTTGAATTAAAACTCAATTTCACATTTCAACAAGTTGACAATTACTTTGTTGTTTTTTTAAAAAAATTTACATGACATGTAGAATAATTCACTTCTTCTTTTCAATTGAAGGTGGGCTATTTTAGAGACTAATTTGAAGGCAACAAGGTTGTTTAATTCCCACCCATCCCTCAAGGTCTTGGAAGCCCTAAAGAAATCGAATCGGATGAAATGAAAGAATCTCTTATCGCCTAGAACAAAGCTTTCCCTACATAATTTTATTTGACAAAATTATGTAGTTAAACATGAAACACAACATTTTGGTTGCATTCATGGATGTCATTTCATTCGTAGTGGAGATATAGTCAACACAAGATGAATAAAAAAAAATTGCTCAAAATCACAAAATGTGAAAGGGCTTCCCCTGAAACAAAATGGGGACTTGAACTCCCCTTTGTCACAACCATCATCACCATTGAAAGGTATTTTGGGCCCCATTTTCTTAAGCTTTGTGAGAGCATTTCGAGGTGCCACTTTGCAAGTCATTTTTTTTAGGTTCATCTTGTGTGGGCTTCTATCTTCATCCTATGGAAGATAGTATCACTACATAAATACAACCAAAACTTTGTTCACCAATTATATGGATTTTATCATAGTAGGATCATGTATGGGCTTCTTGGAGGTGGCAAAAGATTTTTACACTCCTTAGGTGCTGAGTGCCAACCGATTTTCCATTCCCCAAAGTGTGTCCTACAAGCTACAATCCAATATTGTGATTGGGTTACAAGTTACAAACAAAAATTAAACCGCCCCCCCCCCCCCCTCTAATGATTCCAATGGCATGGAGGGTTGGCATTTCAAGAAAAAAGAATGCTTTGCTTATTTTTGTGTCTTTTTTCAA
>Ga0116231_10006190_pt1 | contig 23036 bp, 17 predicted proteins | sample S1TSphgellanicum_2_FD_89695 | JGI IMG/M metagenome (GOLD analysis project Ga0116231, IMG submission 89695) | Host-associated microbial communities from peat moss isolated from Minnesota, USA - S1T2_Fd - Sphagnum magellanicum MG | ecosystem: Host-associated > Plants > Peat moss > Unclassified...
AATGTGATACATTTATGATGTAACTCCTTCACATGAAGTTGTAGCTAAATTTTTTTTTAAAAACGGTTCCTAGTATGCAACATTTTAGTTGGCAATTTGGTTTAAATGTGCATATTTACTTTAACCCATTGCATTGTAACATGTTTACAATTGGTGGGAAAACATTCATCATTGGGATATTATGGAACCCTAAACTTGTCAATTAGTTTCCTTAAACCCTAGACTACAATAAAACCTTTGTTGAGTTTATTATTTCCACAACTTTGCAAGGAGAAAGTGCATAGAACTTTGCATTTTGTTGGGCTACACTTTAATGTTGTTGGTATTGTTTCTTACAATAACAATGGGTACAAACTTAAATCCTTTGGAAGCTTTAATCAATTCCTAATAGTGTTGTGTTGGGTCAGTATTGTAAGACATACTAGAATAATCTTTCACAATCGGAGTTTTTTTGTGGTTGGTGTTTTATCAATTATGGCCATCATAAATATATCAATGCAATGGTGTCAAAGGAACATTTTGAAGGCTCGTTGAAGTGTTATGTCAAAAATGAATGTGCAGTAGTTTGTAAAATAAGTGGGTGACCCTTGAACTTTATCACGAATTACTTGAGCAAACCCAAATTACTCAAGTTCTTTCGTTATGGGGAGAGAAGGATCGCCTTGGCTTCTAGTGGATATATTGTGAGTGGTCTAGTAAATGAAGGTTGTTTAACCATAAGGTTAAAGGGTGTGAATTTTGTCCATTTCACCCTAACACAAATAACCGAATCCCTTTTCCTGTTGTTCCTAACCTACGTAGTGCCCAAATGCCCAAGCTTATGAAGCGCACAATGAAGAGTAACAATGGTTGTGCGTTGCCTTTCAAGTTAAAAACACAATTAAAAGTTGATGTAGAGCGAAACTTAATTATAGGCGCCCCTAGAATTGGAAACTATGTGGATGTTTGAATGTGCAAGTTCAAAAGTCTCAAGGGGCTATTTCTAGAGCCTATCTATAGCAAAAACAATCGTAAACAACAAGCATCAACATATGATCCAAGGGCAGTTGCATCAAACCTTGGGTTGCAATTGGAATCCACAAATTTTGTGGCAAATCATCTACAAGTATCCAAAGGTGTCTTACCAAAAGCAAAGTTCAAATTGAAACAATTAAAGGCAATTGGGTGACACAGATGTGCACAAATAGTGTCTACCTTAGTGAATGTGCCATCATCAAAAGATGAGGATGATTATACCATCATGGGAATAGTTGCAGAACGTATGCATGAACAAAATGTTAGTAAAATTGACACATATGCGCCTAGTGAAAATTGGCATACAAAAAAGTGCCAATGTTTTGTTCACCCAACCTTGCAAGGTGAACAAAATGTCCAAGACAAGGTTCCACCAACAAATTCTACAATTGAACTTATTACACTTTCTCCTCCCAGTAAGAAGCCCGGGAGTATTCCAAAGTCCATGAATCAGCTGATGGGATGTGCTTCAAAAGGTGAATATTCTCTTGAATCCTTGCCTATAATTCCAATTCCTAACCAAAGTGAAATTCAACTAGGGGGTTGAGGATTGGTGAGGAATTTGAAAATGCATGTAGTTAATATTTGAAACATGTGGAGGTAGAGGCCTATGAACAAGTTACATTTTCATGGGAGCCATCGTTACCTCTTCTTTTCAAGCATCCATTTAAATTGTTTAATTTAGTTCCATATATGTTGAGGAAATATGATTGGTTGAGTATCTCTATTGATGATTTCAAAAAACAATTTGCAATATATTGGGTTTTCCCTAAAGGAGGTCCGGTTGATAACTCTTCTCAATGTCAGTTGGCCAATGGACTATGAAGGATCAAGTAGGCATCACAAATTGTATTTAAATTTATTAATACCAATGTGTGTTTGTATGTCACAACCCCAACATTGGGTTCGCAACTAAATGTGAAGTGCAAAGGCCCATGAGGTTGAGAGTGTGTTTAGGTGTGAAACACACTTTCACGAGTGGGGGAGAGTGCAAGGGATGAAGCCTAATGATTCTTAAGTGCATTCCCACTTTGGGAGTTACATTTGTGCAGGAGCTACAAATGTTCAGAGCCTTGGTTGGAAAGGCAAAAAAACACCAAATTGGGCCTTCAAAATACCATTAGAAATTTCTTGAAGCTTAGATGCTTAAAATCCCTTCGCATTGTTCATTTAGACTTGATTTGCATGAGTTATGATCAAAAGAAAGGGCAAGAATCAAATTGGGAATTTGACTTCTAACCACAAATCCTTTGAAAGTAGGGTTAAAATGAAGTCCAATTAGAGCATGTTATACACCATTGGAATGTCATTGTAGCATCTAGTTTTAGCTTATTTGTTGGGAAGAAATGTTTTGCATCATGTTATACTTTAATTCATGCCATCATTTTTCTTTTGTTTATGCCATCGGACTCGGTTATGTTCCATGTACATAATGTAACTATATATATATTTGTAAAGGTTTTGGCATCATGTCAATCTAGTTCAAGTCATCACTATTGGAATAGGTTGTTCCAAGCACAAAATTTAACTTTTTAGCTTTTTGTAACATCCCCATTTCCAACTGTCCATTATGGTTTTGTTTGCATCCATTATTTTCTTGTCCCTATTTTGGAACCCTATGTGTGCATCTATAACATTACATTTGGTTAATATTGTTTTGTAACATTTTGATATTAAATTATTTCATGCTACTAACTACTATTTTTTTTCATTTTAAGGGGGCATGTGTAACAAGCCCATAATCTCACAACCCCTTGTTACAGGGTCTTTCAAACATGGCCACATTTTGGACTTCCTTGTTACAAGGACTTTGAAACATGGCCATAATTTCAAAACTCCTTAGTACAAGGATTTTGAAATGTGCCCATCATTTCAGAACTCCATGTACATGTTATATTTATAATGTTTTCCTTTTACCTTATAATGATATATATTGAACATGCTCCTTATAATTGTGAATGATTTACTAACCAATGCAAGGTTTATTGCCTTGTGTTAGGACCACTTATCAAAAGCCCAAAGGAAAGAAGTGCGAACTATTGTTGGCCATATAATGAACCCTGAAATTGTGGATGACGAGTTCACCTCACTTGTTGAGTACATCAAACACAAATTACTTGAACCTGACAACCAGAAGCTTGAAGCACAATGGGGAAAGGAACATGTAAAGAAGATGGTAGATTACATTGATAGGCAAATGCAAGATTTTGACATTTTGCATGTTGTAGGAAAGGAAATGGGGTTGGCACCCATTCTACCATTTGTTCATTTCAATTCATGCATTCTAGCGTATTGCTCTCACTTTTCCATGGGCACATAACTAAGAAAAAGCCACAAGCTTGTATGATGTTGTGTGCAACATGAAGAGGTTACAAATGTTTGACCATCTGCCATGGTCTACAAGGTTTCTTAAATTATACCTATTTTCAAGAAGGTTACAAATTCCATTGGTGCACCCATTATGTGGACCTACCCAAAACAACACATCAATATGGTTTTCTAAAGGGTCACATAGTAGGCAATGGTTGGTTATTCTTGATTGAAGAGGAGGGACCCTTATTGTTTGCTAGAAGGGTGGGATCACTAGCTACAGAGGGTTGGTAGACCCATGCCATTCATGCATATGAAATGTTATTTTCTTCTAATGAGTGGCATACAGAGTTCACAAAATGGATGCATCATGTGCAATTGCGAGCTATCCAAGACTTTGCTTTGCAAAACAAAGAGGACTTTATTTTAGCATGGCAACACCTCCATGGAGATCCATAAAGTTGTGCTTTTGATGTAACCTTCACTACTTGGTTAATACGAAGAGAAAACATTGACTTGGGTTGGGTTATTTCCAAGACAAGTAAATATGCATTATTCCCAACCTATACTTGTAATTAAAATTGTAGGATGTTCTTTTCAATGATCATTTTGTGCATTCCAAAGCTCCTTGTAACATGGCAAATATTGTACATTTTAAACCTTCTATAACCATGTAGATCAAACAACATCTCAAAACTTCATGTAACATGACAAATGTTGTACATTAATGTAGACATAAACTTTTAGTGTTTTTTATTAATAAGGTTTATTTTTTCTAGGAGGTATTCAAACGTCTAAAACAACTGAACAAGATGTGAGGGTGGTTGCCAAGAAGAAACTTTAAGATTGCCACCAATTGACATATCTTGTAATGGAAAACCTTTTTCCATTTTTTGTGTTACAAGTCAAGTTGAAGGTGCAGATCAAGGTTCCCTTTTTAACACATCTAGACATGATAGTCAACCTATTATTGACAAGGGGATGGAGGAGGTGACCATTAAACACCTCAAGAAATTGGGACAAAATGTGGCATTAATGGTGTTATGGCAATATCACCCGTAGAACATGTTACCTCCCTTAACCCAACAACTACAACATAGGTCACTAGCCTAATTGTATTGGTTGCATCTGAAGTAATATTGCCATTATCCCAACACCCACCAGAATTTGACCTGAACCAAATACATCCTTTCAGCCAATTAGGAGGAAGGGTAACTTGTAGCCAAGTAGATTTGCTAGGTCATGTGCCATCTCAAGTGTTTGAGTTCATTACCCATATAGAATGCCCCTCCAAAAACCTTACTCAACAATTTGTTGTAACAAAATAACAAGTTTTACCAACCCCACCCCCAATTGAACCAAAATTTCCACCTACTTTTAGACTTTTGGATGGGTTACTTCTTATTCAACCATTGCCCCCATCTACAACAATTACATCCCATGATACTAAGCCCCCCTCCCCCCCCATTGATTCACATGTTGCAGTGAAAGCACCATCCTCATTGGAAATCCCAAGTCCTTCCCTTGCACAAGTGGCCATGGAACTCCATAATAATGTCCCAATGCTACCATCTGCCAAAATTTTCCAATCCCTATTGATGTACTAACAACAACCCCTACATAGGATGTCAAAACTACTACTTGCAGAGGTACTAATTCCACCTTCTGTTCAGGCACCGGCTCCCCCCATTCATAAGGTATCTACCCCACCGTCTACTAAAGTGCCTCCAATTTCTACCATCATGGATGTATGCAGAGAACCTAAGGAATCATCAAAGACACTATTGCAAAAGTCTTCTAAATCAATTACACGAGTTAAGAAGGATGTTAAACTACAACAACTATATGTTTCTTTGTGGTGAGCCCTCTTGCCATCCTTTATATGTTATGTAACATAATTTTTGATATGTTACATAAGTTACTTTGTTATTCAAGCAAGCTACACCATGTTATAAATCTTTCATCATATCCCATGTTACAAATCTTTCATTGTATCCCATGTTACACAAGCTATTGAGATGGTTTGTAACATAATTTGAAATAATCATTATCATGTTATAGCAGAATGTGTAACTAGTATGTCCATATGTTACTTGCACATCTTCTAATATGTTAGTTACATACATGAGCTATTGAAGTGGTTTATAACATAGGTTGAAATAGGTTTGATCATGTTAAAGCAAAACGTGTAACTAGCACATGCATATGTTCTAATTTTGTAGGTATCATGTTTCCATTGTTATCCCTCCATGTTACAACTCCTATTTGTAATGTATTCATTGATTATAACCATGTTACATGTCTTTCTATGTAACTTGCTAATTAGTTTCCCACCATATAATGTAATTTTTTCACATTCTAGTCTAATGTCTTGAAGGGCTTTACAAGGTTGATGATATATTAAATGAACTGAAGAAAGGTGTGAACATGGAGATAATTGATTACATTGTTTTCTTCAAGGGTTTGAAGAACATGGAAATTGACATTGGTTTTAACGATGTTAAGGACGCCATTCATTTTCAAGCACAATTTAAATGATACATGGTTTGATTTCATGCTTATACACACATTTGCAATGAATGTAACATTGAATAGGGGTGGATATTTGTTGGTGACTTCACAAGCCTCTTCTTGTTTAAGGAATGATGTTAAAAGTAGGGGAGGGGTGGCTAGGAGGGGGAAGAAAATTTTCAAGAACCATACAAATTTTGTTATTACTATGATTGCCCCTTCTTTGGTTCAAAACCATTGGTCCTTGTACATACTTGAGGAGAAGACGACCATTCACTTTGATTCGATACTAAGGCACCATGATAACCCATCAACTTTGCAATTTTCAATGAATGTGCATAGAGCATGGGCTATTTCTAAGGGCCTAAAGCCAAGTGATGAGAACTTTGAGGACTTCATGAAGGTAGAGTTTTGTATTCCCAAGGTGCATAATCAAACAAATGGTTGGGAATGCAAGCATCAAGTTGTTGCAAACTTTGCCACCTATGTGAAGAGTTGAGGAACACAATCTTCTTTATTAGGATAGTTTGTGAGTTACATATGCTTATGTGCCTTTAGATTAGTATGTAAACTCACATTTTCTTTTCCCTTTTGTAACTTGCCTATGTTATTGGATATGTAACAAACATGAACCATTTATTAGCAAGGTTTTTTTATAACAATGGTTGATGGTGTGCATTGTAAAACACATGGCCTCAAGTCTTAGCATGGGAAATTGAGAGCAACAACATCCACGGCTTTGTTGATGAGCTTGGTGTTATAGCAACTGCCACACTAGGACCAAATTGTGTGTCCCCTACAAGTAGAACATGTGGAGGAGCATAGCCCCTACTTTCATCTACAACAAGCCATCTTGGATGACATTCAGAACAAGAATCAAGGTAGTAGTTTAAAAACGATTCTAAAAAAGGGCAAGAGGGTCACTAAACCTAGTAATTAGCTTGCCCTCCCAACCATTTCTGGCCCTATAACCCCATGTAAAACACCCAAGGCCCTTGGCAAAATCGCATAAGCTAGGTAGGACAACAAATGTCAAAATATGTGATGCCCCCTGTAAAAAAAACTGAAGACACATGTTTTTGTGCCCATAACATTTCCAAACATGTTATATTACATGTTACATTAGTATATATGTATAAAAAACTGAGATGATGCTTCTATTAGCATGTATGTTAATGACATGTAATGTAATGGTGTATAATATAATGTAATTGCAATGTGGTGGGACTTATAATCGAATGTAATTAATGTATGTTATTGTGCATGGATTTTTCTTTTACAATGTCCTTGCACTTTTAGAAGGTATAACTTTAAAAGGCATTCAATTGCTGAAGAAGAGAACAATTGGGCATTAAACTAAACACCCTTAGAGGAAGCTAACTTTGACTAAAACCCTAAATTTATCTTGGTGTTTTTTTTGGTAGTCTTTTTTTTCTCATTTTCAAGTTTAGGGTTTAGGGTTGGCATCTTGTTATTGCTAGTTTTGTAACTTAAACTACACATGTAACAGGTAATCCATGTAACAAATGTAAACCATAATGTGCAACAATGAAACAAATAACATAACCCAAGTATTACATTAATAAAGAACTTGTAACATTTATAAGTTAATAACATAGATCAGAAGTTACATATGTTATATTAGTGTTTATCATTGTTACATGTTACATGTGTTTAAGGTTGCTTTATTAACCGTTGAGGGGCGTTTCCCCATAATTAATTCAAATTGGGGTAGCAAATAAGCTTCAATGTGAAAAAATCACAATTGAAGGCACATTTGGAAATGTGCTTGTCATTTCTAAAAGGTTTAGGTTAAGTGTGAAAGATGTGAAGGTTTTTGTGAGTAAATGGAGGAGTTGTTTCAAGAATTAGGGTTGAATTTTGAATGCACACAAAGAGCAATTATTACAGTGGCAACGTTTCATTGATTGAGTGAGAAGGCTTGATCTATAGGTATGGTGGGATCATGACCTAATAGTAAAAAGGTCATTAAAAACAAGTTGATAGGGTTTGGAAAGTGGTGTGGGAGATGTTAAAGTGTACTAGCATTGTTGAAGAATATGAAAACCAAAAAGCTACAAAAGTAGAAACCTTTTATGCACCTCCAAATAGTCTGAACCAGCTCACAGATGAGAATGAACCTTCTTGGCCAATAGGAACAAGTAGGTGATTGCTCACACCTTATCAAGTAGGATTGATGTTTGATTTGCACATGTGCATTTACAATGACTTGGTGAATCTGGGTCCTCATTGGCATTCTCCAATGGCCCCAAGTTGGCATGTTTCCACAAAACATGTTAACATTTCTATGGGGGACTTGGGAAAGCCACCAAGGTACAACGGTTCTACCAATTGTAGGCCTTATAAAGGTGCACAATCAATGAACTTGAAAGGTGAAAGCGTTAGCCACAAACCTTTTTTGTTGCATCTAAAGGTATGGACCAACTATTGTGTTTTTTTAAGAATTTGAATATGTTAGACCCTAACATTTGTTGTTTTGATGCATTTGATGGCTTGCATGTAACAAGGGTCACACAACTAGCATGGCAATTCAAAAGCAAAAATGACAATAATGAAAGTTTAGCAAAGGCAATAATGGATAATCAAGAACGAACTTGACAATTGGATATCCTTCAGCATTGACTATTGTATAGACATTTTGATAATTTATGTTAGATTATGGCAGAAGTTGATTACTCACAATGTGACAAATCTTGGTAATTTTGCAAAGGATTTGAACTTTGAGATCTTCTTTAGCATGCCATTTTTTACACTACAAATTCATCTTGTCTAGCAACTTATTTTCTAGAAATTCAAAATGCCCTCTTGAAAGATTTGGTGTCTAAGACGTATTTTTGTGATTTTGACCTATGATTAATAGATATGTTGTCTTCTCATTGGTAGTACATGCAAATAAAACATTTTACAACTTCTTTTGCATGAACCACCAAACTTCTATGACCAACTCAATTAATAACATGTTGGAGGTGTGTTGTAACATGTATAAACCATGTTACAAATTATGTTCCTTTAGTGTTAATTTAGGTTATGTATTCATGGGATTCCAACACACATGTTACAATGGATAAGGCTACAAGATAAGTTTTGTGTTACAAAACATGAGGACAACAAGGTGCATTGTGTATTTAGTGGTATAGATTATATAAAAAATATTGATGCCAAATTTGCAAAAAATACTTCTACCATTTACAAAAATACTGCTACCTTCTACCAAAAATATTAATGCATTTTACATATCAAACATGCCAAGTTGATGCACCAAACCAAACTTTGCAAGGTGGTTGAAACAATTTATAGTACTAAGTGTAGTTCATTAGAATAAGCAAACAGATGTTACATATTACATTTCACCTATTATAAAATACAAAAGACATACACTTTACCTATTACAAAATACAAAAGACATACACTTTACCTATTACAAAATACAAGAAACATACACTTCACATGTTACAAGGTATAAAAGACATACATTAATTGTTAGAGACTTTGAAAGATTGTTGTGCAAGTTACAACATTCAATGTTGCATTAAATTGCTAACCCAAGCTACTATCACAACATGCCAAATGTTACAACTGTTGTGTTTTCAGCTCATTACGAAGTTAATGGTAACTACACATGATGTATTTATAAGTTACATGATAGAGGACCCATGTTCATTGATAAACATGTAAACATAATAGAAGTTCATGGTGCTTGTTTTAAGACATGTTATAAGCACATTCTAATTATCGCAACTTTAGCCTTGGGCTTGCAACCAAAACAAAGGCTTGCAAAGGTGTGGGCCAAGAATGAAGCTCGGGAGTCACATTTCATGCTCTTGGGATTGTAGGAAAGTGTGAGGGAATGAACCCCCACACTCCCAAATGAGCTCTCAATTTGGGAGTTGGAGTTTCGATGGACTTCCAAATTTTTAAAAAACGATTGCAAGGGTTAAAACTCATTGGATTAAAGAGTTACTTATACCATTAAAAAAATATTAAAACTTAGATGTCTAAAATGGGCTTGCATGACCCATTTGGGCACTCTGAACATAAGTTATGGCCAAAAGAAGGGACGGGAGTCAAATTGACAATTTGACTCCCGACCACTAAAAATTGGGAATCGTCTTGATTTCCTTGCGTTCAGGTGGTGTGTCACATATTGTTGAAAATATCTTGATGAGGGCTACAACTTTATTTTATACTTCACCTTAATTAAAGGTCTACACACAAAGTTATGGGCCTCCAAAATTGCAGGAATCCTAATTTAGGGAATTTTGGGACTTCGACTTGGGAGTCTTGGGACAAAATGAAATTTGGGTGTTGGCCCCATGGCTAGGCATAGAGAATACTATAAGGGGGAAGGTGGTGGCTTCCCCCAAGTCTGGGCCGTGGTGAGTTTTGTGAATCCGTGTTTGCCAGTGGTTCGTCCATCCACCAAAAATGCTTTAACTATGCACTAACCAACTTGTAGTTTGGTTTGTGTAGGTCCGTGTGAATAATTGGCTTGCTTGTCACTCGTCCTATTCCCCATCCCAAAGTTCTAACATGCCCCTCTACCCCCAAAATGTTGTGAATTAGGAAGCGTACCCCAACTCTTTATTTCTTTCGTTGTTTTCACTTTTGGACTCGTAGTTGAATCTATCAAGGAGTTTGGGGGTGCGTCACTAACGCTTGTAATTGAACTAAATGCATGACATTTGCACCATGTAACACACCAGAGACCTATAATGCCCACTCTTCATACATTTATCAATCATTTCTAGAAAATCCCTACAACATTTTAAGCTCCAACCATTATTGTCTAGGTTGCATTTGAAAGTTGACTCTTTATGATAAAGATGTAACACTCCATTCTGAATTTTGACTTGTCAAAAACTTGTTATCTCGTGCTTCCTTCAGTAACTCAAATTGAAAGTTACAAATATCATCCTTTAAATCCACCTTGGATAATGCTTTTGGGGTCCTTGATGTTGGTGGATTGTATTGCACATTGTTTGGTGAGTTGCGTAATTGCCTAGTAGGGCTCAATACATTTTGGAGACCTCCATGAATTGTCCCTTTCAAAGTACCATAGTAACGTGCTATTGTACTTTCATAAGCTTAAGATGAAGAAGTTGGATTTGACTAATGCTGTAATTGTTCCCACATTGTGCATATGGGCAATCGCAAGATGCCCATTTAGATTTTGGGTTGTAAACCTAGTACTTTTTGTGAAGTTGCTTCCAAGATGTAACTAGTGCCACTCTAGAATTGCTAGTTGGTAACGTGACACAAACATCTAGAATCACCCTTGCCTTCAAGAACACATTAATGATAAATTCCCTATTATTTTCTATTTAAAATAAATTCATGGTTTTTTCGCAAGGATTAGTACTGATAATGAAGCAAAACATCACCAACTAATTCATGTATTGCTCAATCCACATGTCTCCCATGGAATCTACCCTTGGAGGAATGGAGGGTGGCCTTCATATTTGCATGATAGTTTTCATTGGTTGCATTAGTATCTTGTCCTGCATAAGGTAAGTTACAGTTACCCACCAACCACATTTGAGTTTTTTGTAGCCATTCAAGCTTTATGTAACTCCAAAAGGAATTAGCAGTGGGCATTTCGTTTATTGCCCTTGCCAATTTAACTTTTGCCCATGGATCCAACTCTTGATCATTTGGGCAATTTGTGTTGTACATTATATTTCCCAACACCTTGAGTGCATTCGCATGAATAGAAGCATCCTTAATTTTAATGCATGTTGGCTTCAACCAAGCTCTTTTGGCATGCCATAAACATAATAATATTTTTGTTCTTGGCCACACCTGCTTGGTCACATGTAATCAAACTTCAGTTGTGTAAAATGAACATAAAGGTGCATTCAAGAAGCTCCAATTATAATAGTGTAACCTATAACAAACTTGCAATGTGAAAAGTTACCAAATGTGTAAAAACTAGTTCCAAACCATGTACCCCACAAACTTCACATGCAAGAAGTTGTGGTTACATGCAATGAACCATACTTATCATATAATATATTACAGGTACATAATATTTGCTAAAATTAAAATATGTTATTTAGATAGTTAGGTTGGGTTGGTTGTGGTGTTTTGAAACTTGTTACTTGTGATAGAAAACTACCAATGACGAGTAGAAGTAGTTGTGTCATCATGTACCTTAGGTTGTTTATTTTTGTTTGGGCATCATCAACAATTAATGCATTAGGGTGCCAATTAGCCTTAACAAGCAACAAGCACACCATTATGCCATTCATAAAAAACCATCATGGTGTACAATGGAAATTGTGGACACAAGAACACCAAGTTGGCATGTTATATGAAAGACAATGTTATTAATTACAAGTTACAATGGCATTACAGGACAAAACTTATAACATGCCACTTGTTACGAAAATAAATTACAAAATTATCACTTACATGTTAGAAAATGATAATCATCAACAAAACATGTTACATGTTATAATGGAAGCTAAACAATAACACATGTTACAATGAAGGACATGTAACATGCACACACTAAATATTAGGATATTTGCATATATTGCATGTTACTAGAACAATGTATCCCTAAAGTAAAGAGATATGGCTACCTTTTTGTTGTTTGTTTTGAACATAACATCAATAAACACACCACTTTCATGTCCATGACGTAACATCATCTCCTTTTGCCACTTAATTTGTATGCCAATTGTGAAAGGCATGTTACCATCATGCAAGTTTCCTTCAATTTGAACATTATATTCTTGGTAGAAAAAAACCTTTTCTTTGTTTTTAGTGACCCACATTTTTTTCATCATTTTCATCTTTCTTGTAGGTTTCTTTTGCAAGCTTTCCTAGTAGGTTACAAATGTTTTGCTCACATTAAAAAAATCCCTTGACTAGTCTCCATTGTTCTCCATGATCTCCTTAACTCAAGATTTGTACTTGTTCATAACTTGATATATAAAGAGGCCCAAGCGAAGGTTTTCCAAAACAAAGGATTTGGTTTCTTTTGATACATGGGTTAAGAATGTTGACCTGTAACCAAAGTTGACATTACCATGGACAAGACCTGATTTGTTGACATGTTGAAAAGTGGCGTAAAAAACTTCAGCAATTGTCAAGTGAAGGTAAAATCTCTTTAAAGTGAATGAAAAACAACACCTTTTTTAATGTGAATTTCCTTGACTTTTCATAGAAGTTTGAGGACCCTTATGCCCTTGGCTAGCAATCTCATTTCCTTTGTTTTTCCTCTTGGTTTTCTTAGAAGCCATATTGGGTTGGAGCATTTGAATGATGTTAGAAAAATATGTTGGTCCATATTCATAGTGATATTTGCATAGAATTCAATGCCATCCTGCACATTGGTGGATGCATACAAACCGGAATAGTGTAAATTAAAATGTATTATAACATGTCACATTAATTTAAACATGTGCATGCAATATTATATGTTAGAAATAAATAGTTTGATAAAGCCTAATTGACATTCCCCCTTTATAATATGTTCATTATGTTCTATAAGTATTGCATTGTAACAAGTGTAATGCTTTCACATAACTTTAATGAACAACCACAATCAAGATTAGTTGATGCCCTAATTGTTGCATGATTGTTTTATGTATGTCTTTGAAATAATATGTACAGTCGTGTTACATGTTATGGACCACTAACTCTCAATTGGTTTATTGCATGTTTATAGAATAAATATTCCATTGTGTATTTTTCAAGTATTCATTGACTTGGTTGTCTTTCCAAATGAATTTGCACTACACATCCCTTCTTGTTTTTTCCCCAACTGAGAAATCATGAACTCTATCCCATGGAATATATGCCACATAAACCTTCTTTTGAATGCATGTGCCATCCACACCATGTTGTGGGGTTACACAGTATTCATTCCACCAACAAATGTCCTTATAAATAAAAGGACCTAGAGGTGGCTATCAAACACTTCCCATCATTACTTCCAAAGTTTCTTTACGTTGATCCATGTACACCTTCCCATAATCTGAAGTTTTAGTAACATCATTGCCACCTTCTTCATTTGCCCTCTTCTTCATAATATATTTATTACATTTCCTATTACAAGAAACCTTCACAAGTTAGGAAAGACTATTAGATGTTACAACAAATTGGGATTACCATATTATCAAAGTAAAGGGGATGTAATTACAACAACATCAAACCAATTTCCCCAAACAACTAAAAGCTACATTACAAGATGGGATTGACAGTATCTAGTGATCCATGTTACACCTAGGATTTTGTACACATATTGTGGGCATGTTACAAAGGATAGACTGAGTACCTTGTTGAGATGAGTTGCAGGTTACAGACTATGGCTCAATGGACCTGTAAGGACAACATTGGAACGTTGTCAGATGTCACATGAAATTGGGATCATTGTATTATCTAAGTAAGTGGGCTCAATTATAACACCATCAAATAAATTCCATCAAATGATTCACAAGGTCGGAGGAATCACATGGAATTAGAAGCTACATACCGATGTTACAATAAATTGGGATTACCATATTATCAAAGTAAAGGGGACTAGTTACAACAACATCAAATAATCATTTAATGATCTGTGTTACACTTGGGATTCTATAGACAGATTGTGGGCATGTTACAGAGGATAGATTGAATACCTTGTTGAAATGAGTTGCAAGTTATAAACTGTGATTCAATGGACTTGTAGGGACAACACTGGAATGTTGTTACATGTCACATGAAATAATTGGGGTGACCACATCAAGGCAAGTGGGAGTGGTTATAGGAAAGGGCAAAGCAAGTTACATACTTTAACTAACAAGGTATAAGATCAACAATTCATGAGTAAGGACATGTTCCAAAACATGTTGTGAAATGTTACATGAAATTAGGGTCATTATATTATCTATGCAAGTGGACCTAGTTACAACACCATCAAACAAGTTCCATCAAAGGATTCACAAGGTAAAATATTATAAAAGGGGGCTTGTTACAAGGCATGGACATGTTACTTGGAATTAAAATCATTTAGTAAATCATGTTTCAATTAGGATTGAATTGATAGAATAGGGTTATTTAGGCAAGATAAAGAATTAAACATAGTTTGTGGGCATGTTATAGAGGATTGATTGAAGTTGCTTGGAGTGAGGACCTTGTTGAAATGAACTATAGGTTACACAATGTGGTTCAATTGATTTACAAAGGCACCACAAAGACATTGTCAACACCAAATGGGGACAATTTGTGGGCATGCATGTTATAGGGGAGAGCCTACAACTGTAATATGATTGAATGCCTTGTTTCAAATGATTAGTAGGTTATAAAGGACAAGAAACCCAAAAAAACCATGGAAACAAGAATATTTAATAGTATGTACATGTTACAAGGGAAATTGTTAAACAATGCATATTTTTTCGACTCTAGGGACCACAAAAAAGAGCTAGATCTTTCGTAGAATGTCATCGAACATAGTTGAAACCATATGAAAGAATAGCGCTTGCAAGAAACATGTGATCAAGGAGTTGATATCTATTTAATCAAGAAGGGGAAACTCATACTATTTTGGGAGATGCAAGATGTTGAAGACTTTGACCAAACTAATGAAGGTAATAATGAAAAAGGAAGGAAAGAGACATCTACATGTAGGCACACAACATTCGGACAAAATTGTGCGCTTGGTAGCTTTGGAAAGAGATTGAAAAATGATCTTCAACTTGTAATTCATGCATCCAAGCTTGCCAAATAGAGATAATTTTTTCTACATGTAATTTTTATAATGCAACTAATAACATGTAATTTTTACAAGCAAACTACAAGCAATGCCAGACCTTCGAATTGGGCAATGCACGCACCTGGATAGGGTGTTGTAGAGACACTTGCAATAGTTGTATCGATGTAGTCGATCAACGACAAAGGCATCGAAAAAGAACTAAAATTGTTGCGAAAGCATTCAACAATGGGTGCAAGTGTGTAAAGGAATGATGGAAGGAAACATTGCAGGATTGTGCGATATAAAGTGCAAAACATGTGCAATTGATGAAAAACAACAGTGATGCCCTAAAGTGAAAAGGTCCATCATCATGACGATAGGAGGACATGGTGGTATGGCATGCATGGCACAAGATTACCATGGGTATGGGGATGTCGATGGTTTGTTACACAAAATAGTGAATGTAATTCATTTTGATGAACAAAAGGCTTATTATGCGGGGAGGAAATGGAGGGCTTGAAGGTTATGAAGATGAGGGGAAAGATGATGTAATGGTGACGTGGGGTAGTCCTTTTGTACCATTAGCATTCAAGACCTTTGGCATGTTTAACATTCACTACATTAGCCTAATGGAAAACCATTGACCCTCGTGTAACAAGTGCTTTTCATTTGATAGTTACAATGGGTTAAAAGTTTGTAACTCTTAAATGCTAATAGGTTGATAATGTAACTACTTTAAGCTATTTTTAGCCATCTTTTAATTATTAATAGGTTTTAATAAATAAAAATGTGACAAATGTCATCTAATGATGACTTAGAGGTTGATTCATAGCTTTTCAAATTATGGCCAAGGTGAACGAACACCCATGTTGGTACCTTTGCCTTTTTGAGTTAGGCTTTGTAATGAGCATAATAGGCCCAAAAAACGTGAAGATTTGAAGTACTCAAAAACCTTCATTTATATATTTTTAGCATGGGGTTTTTATAATTTAAAAAAAACTAACAATAGATTTTGGATTTTTACCATGGTACCAATTACCAACGTGGGTGTTAATTCACCCAAAGCTACTAGGTCCCACATTTGGTCAATCAATGCAAGACTTTTGAGGTGATTGTGTAATGGGAACCCATTTAAAGCATCTCATTGATTCCAAAAAATGCTTTGGATGACATTAATTGGATTAAATAAAATAGTGAGATTCAAAAAAAATTGGGAATATTTTGTTTCCTTAAACATAATCTCATTATTTTAAAACACCTTTAGACATTAAAAGATAACATAAAACATGAAATCAATGTTTTTTACTATTTTCAATTGATCAACCATATTGATTGGCTTAGGTAGTGAGACTTAAAAAATATTCTCACTTAATATTGTACATTGTTAAAAGTTACAGGCAAAGATCTTAAATTTAGACAATCTTAAATTTTTAGAGGTCCTATTGGCAATTAATAAATTATTTAGGGTGGGATGATTTGATGATAGGACTTATGGGGGAGTTGAACCCCTATATGCTCATTGCATCACAAGCATGTTCCTACCCAATGCAAATACACACATATGACACATATTGCACAAAATAAGTAACAAAACACACTAACTATGGTTATTTGTTAAAAATTGATTTGTGGGATAATTGAACCTTTAAATTGCCCATTGTAACACAAGTCGCATGTAAAACAACACACAACATACATATTATACACAATAACAAAATAGAATTTCATACTAACTACCATCAATAAAAAAACAAATTCATGATGTGATAGTGAAATATCAACCTTGTTGAAATCATGGAAATCAAAGAGAAAAGGCAAAAGTTTAGACCTTAATTTACTAGAAAAAAATTATACATTAAAATAATATTGAGTTTGCATATCCTTCCAAGATACAACTACCTCTAGGTATGGAAAATTCTCCAGCATGTAGAATTGTTGAACAAACATTATAACAACAAGAGTTAGATGTGTTGCTAATTGGTTGTAAGATTTGGAGTTGATGAAATTCAAATTGATGAAACATCTTTCATGTTCAACATAACCACAACCCTTGTTAATTGGTTTAAATTTTTTGCCTAAATGTGTTGTCCATTGCAATTAATGGTTAAGTGTCCAATACACGTGTTCAAATTCAATATCCATTGCATGATGAAAAGGCCCTAGGAAGAATCCACTAAAAATTTGAAGGAATAAAACACATCAATTTTGAATGAAATGTTAGGGTTGATAGAATGTGAAAATAAATTTGCCTAACAAAGTTTGATTGCTGCCACATAATCAACAACAAAGACATTCTGAACTTGGGCCAACTTCATCAATTGTTCAATTCCTCCAACAATGGTAGCAAAATTTGTTAACCTATATAAGGTTTCAATATCACATAACAATTCAAAATTCACCTTGGTAAAATTGTTGCTAGAAAAATCTAGAGCCATTTCCACAACTAAAGTGTGATATTCATTCATCACTCACTTTGCAAGTTTTAGCATAAAAATCCATCAAAATTTAACACCCTGAGTTCCATGATTTTGGCAAGCTTGTTAAATTTCAATTAATGTTCTTAGGGCTTTTGCTAAAATAGGCATATGGGGTTTGGAACAAGTTCTCCAACCTACAAACCATGTTTAGCTTGGTTGTTAGTTTCAACAACATTGGTAGCAACATTGGCAATAACAATTTGCTAACCAAAACAACAATAAAAATTAAAGTTGTCAGGGGGTTTCAAAGGTTTCAAAGGAACCATGTTGTGAAATTTAAACTTTAGAATGAAAAATGAATGTCTACATAAAAATATTTACATGCGAAATTGCAAATAACAAAAACAGAATTTCTTAAAACTTGTTAAAACCTATCAAAATTTTGCATGATGTGAATATAGGTTTGAGGTGATAGTAAAAAACTTGCACAATTTGAATATGTGGTGGGTTTTAGGTGACAACTAGGCTAGGAACCTTATAACCCTAAACCTTGTAAGTTGATTTAAAATTTTAAATATGTGACAACTTTAGGGGCCATCTAGGTTAGGAATCCTACAACCCTAAACCTTGTAAGTTTAAAGGAACATAGAAAAAAAAACAAGTTGAAAAGACTTGAATGTTTTTCCAATGTTAAAGTTGTTCAACGTGATTTGAACACAACCATGAGTAAAAAGCCATATGATGCAAAACTATCATGTACGGTTTTATGAAAGGACACGATTCCTTACCCATCAAGGTAAAAGGCAAAACCAATATTCTTTTGGTAGCTTGAGTTTCACTCTATTCTTTAGTGATTAACATGTAATTGTATCTCCTATAAAATTTATTATGAAGGTGTGTTGTGGTCTAGAAGCCTCTATAAGCAAAAAAATAAGATTAAAAAGTAAATGCTAAGGAAAAAAAAAACAAAAAAAATTTTATTCAATTATTTCTTGAATATAATTTTAGTTTGAATCCATTACACATAAACACTATACAATGTTCGATATAAAATTTACAACAAAACATGATATTAATGGATATAAGATTGAAGACTTTAATAATTTGTTTCCAACATGAGATGAAGAGAATGCCAGTCACCAAGCAAGCAAAGTCTATTTTGGGAATTGAAAATGTGCAAGTGATTGGTGAACTAAAGATGCTTTTGCCAAAACCATTAAAGAGGAAATGTAAAACTAAACTATTTTGGATTGAACTAACCAAAATTTGACAAAATGACCATAATTTGGTCAAATGGCTAAAACTTACAGGGAACACATAAAGAAATTATTTTTGGAAAACTTTGATTGTTGATGAACCTTACATGTAAAGTGTAAAACTACTCTTCATTAAAGTTCAATGCAAAGGTCACTTGTGGATTGAAACAACTAACAAATTAGTTGACAAGTTCATAATTTTGCCCTAAATTAACAAGCTTCAAAATTGACAAGCTTAGAAATCATTGATCAACATTAAACCCTACATAAAACATATAAGACCAAAAAAAAACCTTGAAGTTCATAGTTGACAAGTGTTCAAAGAAATTAATCTCACACCTTAAACCTTACAAGGAACATAGAAGACAAAAACAAAATTGAAATTTGAAGATTTGAATGAAACTTAAACCGCAAATGTGCAAAACCACTAATTAACCTTGATGTTTTTAGTAGAGGGTGTTGATTTATCGCAATTCACAAATCACCTTGGTAATTAATCCTAAACCCCTAGAGCCCAATACCAACATGCACCTTTGCTTTCAAATTTGTCTGTTCCATGAAGGATCAAAATACATTGTGATTTTCCAAATTGGCCTCCTTTGCAGCTTTTTGGACTCTAAGATGAAAGTTTTTCAAACAACAATGATACATTTAATAATACATCAACAATAAAATTGCAATGTTTTTTTGTTGCTAACACTCAAGGCATGCCACACAACCACATTGTGATTGTACAAGCACAACTTATAAGTTTGAAGTTACAACTCAAGTTACATGTTTAGTAAATTCATAAAATCCTTATGCAAAACTTAGAAAGGGAGCAAGTGATCAATGTTGAAAGGGGGCAATATGGTGTGGTGAGCTATGAATGTGAAGGAATGTGAGATGGTGAATATCATTTGACTTGTTGAACAGCTTGGTGACATGAATGAATGAGATGCATCCTATAGGCAATCCAATGACAATGAAAAGGTCCTTTTGCCATCACACACATCATCAAATAGAAGGCAAAAGGTGAAAGAAGAAAAATACAAGCCGATTATTTGGCATGTATGATAATGGCATGTAGGGTTTTTGAAAAATTTGTCAAAAATTTTAGGTTTTTTTCCTTTGTAAATGTGGCCAACACTTATACAACAAATTTTTTTGGCAGTAATTTGTCAAAAATCAAAATTTGACCTAAAAGCAGTTTGAACTTTGGTCCTATAAATAACCTTTGAATGTTTTTGAGGACTCCTGGTTTTGCAAATTGCATTCCTCCTCCTATATGATAACATGGGTACTAATGAAATATATTCTCCTTGGTTCAATTCAAAGTTCCTACTTTCTTGTGGTAGTGTTATTTTGTACTAAAGTTTGGTAGGTTTACATAAGCTCTTTCTAAAAGATTGGGTTGATGTGCTTGTGTTTTATTGTTATAGTGAATTCTCTTGCAATGAAGTTTTGTAGGTTTTCATCAATTCTTTCTAAAATGAGTTAATTACCTACACATCAATTTGAGAGCTATTGACAAGTTTTCTCAAATTTCAAAGCCTTGGAATGAAAAAGTTGAGTGTAGTAGTGAAGTATATGACTCAAAAATTGTTGGTTATCTTTAGTCTCCCCAAACCAATTGGCTTCTAAGTTCTCTCTCCTTAGCCATGATTGATTCTACACACCACCCCCAAGTGACCATTATCCTTCTAGATCTTCAACCCACACCCACAATGTTGCAATTTATTGAAAATATTTTTTTCATTTCTAGTTTAGGCATGGTTGACATGAAAAGGAAAAATTGGGGGCAATTTAGAAGCTTCATGATAAACTCTCATGTGTTACAATGCAAGATATTATTTTCTTTTTTCAAGCACACACTCACCTGTTACCATCTCTCTTTGTGTGTGTGTGTAGAACATATCTCATGCTTGAAACTTGAAGAAGCCCTAGATGATATGTTACATGCGACTAACAATTCGTAGATTTTGACAGAATATTTATTTATTTAAAAAAAAAGGTCAAGAATATTTCAAAAATTTGACATTCAACAATAAGTTGATAATTATTCGAATGCACATGATCATAATATCTTTATTGTTTTGACATCTTCTTGATGAATATTTAGGTAGTTTTTAGAGGCTAAAGTGAACTAGCACCCACTAGTGCACACCATCCACTAGATGCTTGTTATATATGTTTATCCTCATTTGAGTTAATAGCTGGTTTCACCTTGGTAACCCATTTTGTAAGAAGTAGGTTTATACATAGGTAGGAAAAATAGGCAATTACTTGGTAACTATCATAATACTTGGGCGGCTTTAGCATAAATTAAATTAATTTTAACTTTGCAAAAATTTTCAAAAAAAATTAAATCAACCTTTCTTGCTAAAATTTTCAAAAACACATTCAAGCTGCTAGCTGGTTTTTAATTAGGGACTTGCTTGACCAAATCAATTACTTTACATACATTTGATCACCAACACAGTGAAATATCTTAAGAAGACTAACGAATTTTATTAAATATATTACATATATGTCGAAATTTTCAGCATTAAAAAGGTAGTTGCTGAATCATAAATTCTGAATTAAATTAATTATTTGGCAAAGAAGTGCTGAAGCCACTTAGATACTACAGTATATGAGAGAACAAAGCTCATTAGGAGATATTTAGCATCTTGCATAAAACACTAGATTTGAGGAATCTAAAACTTTTATGGATCTTCAACCTAGATCCTAATAGGTTTTGTTTACTTTCAGAATAATGAATGAACTTGCAATAATAAGAAAATTAAATAAATGAAAGATGGATCTGTCAAGTGAAAATTTGGCTACACCTTTTGCCAAAATATAGGTGTTAATCCCTAGTCACTTTCTTTTTCCAAAAAAAATTGGTTCCTGTTTCACACCTAAATGAAACCAGTTCTTTCTCCACTCTTTTAAAAAAAAATAAAATCAGGTTCCAGTTCCCAAAATCAGTCAGACCCAGTTCCAGTTTGGTTCTTACTAACCAGAACTGGAAACGAACAGTTCCTACCCACCAATGCAGGTATCCACCCAACATTACCTTGGCAGGTTGGACACTTGATTGAGTTATTTGTAAAAATGTTAAAAGCTTCAAAATATTAAAATTCTTTTTTTTGGGAGAGAACAAAATTTTGTGAAGCCAAATATTAAATCTTTTCAAATATCCATTCAGATCTTAGTTTTTTGACATGGAATCTTCAAAATAAATAAATAAATAAATAAATAAATAATGCCGCAGACATGTGTTGAAGCTGCCCCTGTGCCCATGGATTGAAAACACTAATCATCCTTTCCTCATCCAATTTTATTATATTTAAAACTGAAAAGTTGCAGCTGGGTGATCAATGTTGCTTGTGAGTTGGCTGTGAATTTAAAAAAAGAAAAAGTCCTTTTTTTTGTTAAGAAATGTGTCAATTTATGATTTTTTTTGTTCACCAGTCAATTTCTTCTTTTTTACTCCCAAAAAAAGAGAGAAAAAATCTGAAAAACTGCAGCTGCGTTTTTATTTTTTTTGTGGAAAAATTTCACCACTTGGCAATGAAAGAAGGGGTCTCCAAAGAAGGCCTGTTAAGGACTTTTTTTGGAAATTTTTGACCAAAGTCGCCATATTTCAAGATAGAGAGTTCTCAATTGCCATATTTAGTCATTGGCTTCTGGCTTGTTTGCTAGAACACAGTGAGATTCCTAAAAAAAATCTTTATACTTAGGGCTCTGACCTGTAGCCAAATTTGGCTAGGCTTTCTGGGAAAGGAAGGCCAGCCCACCTACAGCACAAAGTAGTAGGAAAAAAAAAAAAAAAAAAAAAAAAAAAAAAACAGAGAGAAAAAA
>Ga0116231_10006191_pt1 | contig 23024 bp, 21 predicted proteins | sample S1TSphgellanicum_2_FD_89695 | JGI IMG/M metagenome (GOLD analysis project Ga0116231, IMG submission 89695) | Host-associated microbial communities from peat moss isolated from Minnesota, USA - S1T2_Fd - Sphagnum magellanicum MG | ecosystem: Host-associated > Plants > Peat moss > Unclassified...
CAACTGCTGTCGATTCCAGAAACCCCATGGACATCCATATCCATAGACTTCATTGTGGACCTTCCAAAGTCCAAATCTTTTGATTCAGTTTTTGTTGTGGTGGACTGCTTGACAAAGATGGCACACTTCGTGCCTTGTAATAAGACTATCACAGGTAAAGCAACGGCATGACTTTTCTTGGAGAATGTGTACAAATATCATGGACTTCCCGATGACATCATCTCTGATCGTGGTACGCAATTCACGTCCAAGTTCTGGCAATCCTTGTTCAAAATCTTACAAGTGAAGATCAATTTATCATCGACATATCATCCTCAGACAGATGGACAAACCGAACGAGTGAATCAAGTATTGGAGCAGTATTTAAGGTGCTTCATCAACTACCATAAAGACGATTGGGTGGATCTACTTCCAGTCGCAGAGTTTGCCTACAACAATACATTTTAGGAGTCCATCCACCAAACTCCGTTCTTCGCAAACTATGGACATCATCCACGATTTGACTCTTTGAACTTGAGTTTGGCAAAGAATCCGGCTGCGCAAGATCTGGTCACCAGACTTTTGGAAATCCACAAAGACATGAAGGTAAGGCTTGTAGAAGCTCAAGAGCGGTAGAAGAGAAATGCAGACAAATCTCGAAAGCAAAATCCGAACATCTTAATTGGAGATAAAGTTTGGCTTTTACGTCGCAATTTGAAGACTCGCCGACCAAGCGACAAACTTGACTATTGTCGTCTTGGACCTTTTCGCGTGAGTAAGCAGGTCAACGAGGTAGCATACAGGTTGGACCTGCCATCATCTATGAAAATTCATCCAGTGTTTCATGTTTCCTTGCTTGAACCGTATAGAGAATCGACTATTCTAGGGCGGTTGCCAGCACCTCCGCCACCAATCGAGATCAACAGAGAAGAAGAATTTGAAGTTTCTAAGATCATCGACTCCCGCATCAATCGAAGGAGATTAGAATATCTTGTACATTGGTAGGGCTATGAAGTAAGCGAACGAACTTGGGAACCGGCTGCTAATCTTGCTAACGTTCCCAAAATGATCAAAAAATTTCATCGTCAATACCCGACAAAACCAAGTGCCAAAGATATTTGAATCCAACACGTCTGGATCAACACCAGCACCAAATCAGGTTATAACCATGGACTTCTTGTAATAGATTTTTGTTTCTGTTTTTTGATAAGATAAATAGAACAACTCGTGGGAATTCGTTGCTTGAAGGGGGGGGTGATGTCACGGACGTGACGGTGACGGACAATGATGGTGCGAACTTTTCCCAATTGGGAGGCGGTGCGGACTTTTCCCAACTGGGAGACAGTGCAGACTTCTCCCTAAATGTCGTGGACGTGACAATAACGATGACGGTGCGAACTTTTTCGAACTTGGAGGCGATGCCAACTTTCCAATTTTAGAGTTTCCCAGTAGCGTCCTAACAATATGAATAGAAAGCCTCGAGACATAGTCCCTCACTCTAGTCAACACTAGTTGTACTTGCTCTTCTAGCTTTTTCGCTTCGAGTGTTACTAGTTCTAGTTTTGGAGCTTAGAGTGTTATTCTGAGTCTTGTGTGAATTGCCGTCCGCAACACTCAACACTAGAGTCCCTAACACCAAGTGTGAACACACTTTAAACTATGAAGATTTACTTATGTTAAGCTAACATTCACTTAACATTAAACTATCACCTATTTAACATTGTATGCCACCTAGATTTTTATTTTACACTGACTCAACATCAAGTGTGAATGCACCATAAGTGTTAGTTGTTTTGTTTTAGAATCTTGTCCACTAGGTGTGCACCATAAATTTTTACTACCTTGGTTACTTGTTTCACAAGTGTTTTTGGGCAACCTGAATAATTTTTTTCCAATCCGCCCAAAACATTTCAAGCACCTTGGGAACATTTTCCAAGGTCTTTTTTCAAAATTGCCTTCAATTTTTGACTAGCCTGGAAAACTATGTATTCTGAACCTTTTTCCATGTTACCTGAGATGCTTGGCAACAATGAAACCGAACTTTTTGATCTGCCCGAAAATATCAGACACCATAGATAAAACTTGTGTGGGTCTAATCCTTTTTTCCGTTGTTTGGTGCATTTTTCTATGCAATTTTAACCAACTATAAAATAGAAGTATGATAATAAAGTTATCCAGAAAGTCACCCTCTCTTTCACCCCCTATCCCTCAGGGGTATCCACAGAGTAAGGAAATTTTATTAAATCTCAGTATGAAATGTTGAAACTCAGAATTTAATGCTCAAATTTCGTGACTAAATATAGTAGCTGTACAGTTAGGAGCAGTGAAAATATATGTAGCAGCAGTGGAGACGCTCAGGGAAAAGGAAAGAGAGTACGAAACTCAGTGTACCACCAAAATTGGTGGAAAAAACTAGTTTGGGTCGCAGTTATTTCGTTTTGTAAAATTTCAAATCCCATTTACACATTCGATGCCCTATTATGGCGAAACTGGCCGTTCTCTTCCCCTTCTCCCCTTGACTTTACGTACAATTTTAATACCCACAAAAGAAGAAGACCATTGGGAAACTTGGGTGAAAAAATGGACTGGAGAGTATAGACCATTCAGGTTGTCAAATTTACAATTGGGCACTGTAGCAAATAATGAAGCTATTGTGTTTGAGAGCTTCATTCAGATTTTTGGCATGGTAGGCACATATTTTTCAGAACTTTCTGACAATTCTAAAAATAATTAATTAGTGCCTAACCAGCCCAGGTACTATGGTGTCCCTCTTGTGCAAACACAAGGGTTAATTTACTCCTCAGATTTTAGGCATTCTAATCCTCAAATCAAGAGAGGGTTAAATGGAATAAAAAAATATCCCTACTAACCCTTGATGTTAACCCTTGATGTGAATCCAGCTTTAGTAAGCGCATAGGGCCAAGGTAAACCAGCACCCACACTAAACCCTAAACCTTCAACTTTTTGAGCAAGGCCTCTTAGAGGCTATATTCAACTTGGGAGACGAAACATTTGGACTTAGAGACATGATTTATAAGGATTAAAAACAACATAAAAGAATTAAGGATTTTTGCCAAGGTACCACATAGTAGGTAAGGATGGAGATTTGAATCAATTATTGCAAATATGAAGAAAAATACCAACCTATGAGCAAAAATTCACCGCTTGCCAATTTGTTTTAGAACCCCATTCACATTCCCTAATGGAATGGTCTCAACTCACAACCATTCATTCACATTTTGTAAGATAGATTGACCTTGTCACCTTCTATACCAAGGGAAAGTTTACCTCACATTATTTGGTTCCATAGAGTCATGTACCCCCATTCAAAAGAGTAGATTAATGCATTCAAGTTAGATAACAAACAAGTCTCATGTCTTTGAATCTCTCACCTAATACACAACCAATGATTTCCTTATTCCTCTCCCCTTGAAATATTGTATAAAAACAATATTGTAGCCTAGGGTTAAATTCCACTTGACAAAATGAATGATTTTTTTTTTTTCAAAAAACATTTATTTATTTCAAATTGTGATTTTTTTCCATGATCTACTATGATATTATTATATGAATAGTGAAATTATTCAAAGTGTAACCTATGATAATTATGATGTTTTTTAACATGTCAAACTCTTATTTTCACAAAATTTCATTTCATTATTTTAAAGATTATTTAATAATGAAATTGAGTTTTGGGTGAGCTGTATATCCTAAGTGGCATGCCATAATGATAGTTTTCAATGTAGGAAAACAACAAGCAAATTTTGTTTACCAAAATATAAACCTTAAAATGAATTCTTGCAACATTGTTGAGACTTCAAAACAAGAAGATATGAACAATACCATTCATCGAATGGCAAATTTTCATTTTTAGATTTTTTTTAGAAAAAAAATTTAATGTTTTTTCAAGTGTAAAATGTGTTTTCCAAATAAAAATTCATCACATTAAAAATAAAAAAATAGAAAGAAAAACCATTGAACAAATGACTTATTAATGGTTCCACCCTTTCAAATTCAAACCACAAATAGGTAAAATAGGAAGCATTCCATAAATTCCCTTAAAATGAACTTAAGGTTCATGATAATAAAACCATGGTGAAAACTCTTCAAAATGTGAGACCCAAGCTCAAATTGGGTGATTTTTTATTTTTATGAAACCTTCAATTTTGGGTCTAAAATATATATTAGAATGGTTTGTAAAGAAAAATATGGTTTTAGGTTTAGTTCTTTAAAAGGAAATTGAACTATAATTCTGAAAATAAATTTTTTTATATTGGGTTCTAAGTAACCCAGATTGGAACTAATGATTAATTTTTTATTAACCTCCAATTGACCTTCAAATTTAGTCTTTTTTTATAAAAAAATCAATTTTGATTTAGGTTGCACACATAAATGGAATTGGAAATCCAATTTCATGTTTGAATCTTACAAAATAATTTTGATTTTAGTTCTAGAATTGGTTCCAAAAATAAAACCTTAAACCCTAAACCCTATCCTCTTTGTTCATTCATAAGGCTCTAATATTATGTCTTCTTTTGATTTGACACTTTGTTTTCCTCTTATTGTCTATGTTTTCTTGCAACGATACAAAAATATTCAATGAATGAGACATTACTAATGGGGTTTGCTACAATTGTTGTAGTCAATAGATATCAATGAAAACTTAATGTACTTCTTGTTCAATTCAATCATCGACCATGCACAAAAGAATACATGCCCATTGTTATTTTTGAATGTGGTGGGCACTTTTTGTTAATGTGTGTATTTGATTCTAATTGCAATGACCAAAATTTTTAAAAAAAAACCAAAGCTCTAAACCCTAACTTCTACCCAAAAATCTTTCATGTTTGGGAAAAGGAACATTACCCTTAACTAAAGGTTGTAAAATATTTAAAAAAGAAATCTAAAACCTTGCCCAAAGGTTCTTTCAAAAACATTAATAAAATAAAGCAGCCATGATGAATTTTTTTTTTCAAAAAACAAATAAAATCACACAACACTAGTTCAAACCAAAAAACAATTAAAATTTGAAACATTCCATGAAATTCCCTCAAAATTGGACATAGAAGAATTCACAATAATAACTATTGGTAAGAAATCCTCAAAATGTGCAAAGTGCAAGCCTACAACAATTCAAATATGAAAAGTTTTATGAAATTTCCCGAAATGAACTCACAATTCACAGCAATATCACTTGGTGACGACCATTATTCCTCAAGATGTTGAAACAAACATTCAAACCATGAACATGAGATTTAATAAAAATTTCCTTACTTTGCGTATACCTTGGTACGTCTGAAAGAGGGGATAGGGTGGGGTGAAACCAGGCCCAAAGACAGGGTGAAAAGAGGGGTAGGGGGGGTGAAAGCAGGCCCAAAGACAGGGTGAAAAGAGGGTCACTTTTCGGATAACTCGAATTATTTGTGGAAGAGAGGTTTTGAAAGGGAAAAAAAAACGTGTTTATTTTTTCAGTTTCTAGGGCTTTCCGTGGAAAGCCCTAGAAACTTCCTTTTTCCGCCCTTTTTGTGTCTCTCCCTCGCGTGCAGAACGTCGTGTTCTGCGAGCTCGTGTTTCAGCTTCCTCACTTGCTCGTTTGCTGCTCCGCAGCATCTGCTTTGTCTCGTTGCTCTTTTGATTGAAGTTTTCCTTCTGTTTTTCTGTTCTTGGATTCCGTTTTTCCTGAAGTTTTTTTTGGTTTGTGTGTGGTTTTGTGTTCTGTCTTGAAGAAAAAAGAGTGCAGTTATACTGGAAGTGGTGAGTCTTTTTTTGTCGACTTTGTGTTTCTTGGACTTGGCATGGCGAAGTTCGGGGAGGGAGACAAGCGATGGATAGTGGAGGAGAGAGCGGACGGAACCAATGTACATAACTGGCACTGGGCGGAGAAAGATTGTCTACCGTGGTCGAGAAAGCGTTTGGCACAGTTGTTAGAGAATATCGACATCTTGACGGGAGAAGGAGGTTTGTGGATTACAACTAGGAATGTAGAGGTCGAAGGCGAAGCTTATGTGAATATCAGGAAGGGGAAGATCATCCCTGGCTATGAGATCAGCGTTAGATTAGGCTGGACCGGTGAGGCCAAGGATGGGAATGGTAATAGTCTCATCAAAGTACAGGGGAATGTGGATCTTCCTTATATCGCTGACGAGAATGCTAACGATGAGCCGGAATTGAAAGTTTCTGTGAGAGATGAGTCTGCTCTAGGACAACGGTTACGGGAAGCTTTTCTCGTGAAAGGGAAACCGATTGTTTTGGAGAAAATAGCGCGTTATGTGAAGGATATCGCCGCTGGAGGACCAGCTAAAGATGAGCTTGAAAGTGTAGGTAAACCGACAAAGAGCAGCAATGGTAGTAAGCCAGGGAAAGCCGTTGCTGCAGCAGCCGCTTCGGAAATCGCCAAACCAGCAGCGAGTACTGCTCCTGCACCAAAACCTAAGGTCAGAGAGGGCTTCAAAACCATCACCTTAACGGAGAGATTCCACTGTAGACCAGCGGATCTGTATTCAGTACTCTTGGATGAGAAGAGATGGAGAGGTTTCACACAAAGTGCTGCAAAAATCAGTACCGAAGAGGGAGGAGCTTTCTCTATCTTCGATGGTGCAGTCACTGGCGTCAACCTGCAGCTTCAGGAAGACAAGCTTATTACTCAGAGGTGGAGATTTAGCAGCTGGACTGATGGACACTACTCTAATGTAAGATTCTTCCTCTCTCCTTTCTACTTGTTTATTACCTTAGGCTGAATAGAATGAGGCATTGAAGTGAAGGTACAGCTAAGATTCTCCATAGGGTTTGATGATTTTTGGAGTTCAGGAACATTGGGTTTACCAGGCACATGCAAAAAAGAGATGGGGTTTTTCTCTCAATCCTCTCACCAGCTACAGCATTCATTGACATGTTATTTTGTTGTTCTTAGGTGTGCCTAACACTAGAGGAGCCAGAGATTGGAGTGACAGTGGTCAAGCTGACCCAAACTGATGTTCCAGAGGAAGACAGGTCAGGAATCATGATCATCTCTCTCACTGGTAGCTTGTTATGAACACATCAGTTGTCTGTGACTGCTGTTGTTGATCTCAAGAACTTTGTTTTGTATTCACAGGTTTGGCAATGCAACTGTGGTGGAGAATACAGAGAGGGGATGGCGAGATCTTATCTTTCACAAGATTCGTGCTGTTTTTGGGTATGGACTTTAATATCTGTCCTGTTTGGTCGGTCATTCTTCAAGCAGCCATTTCGTATCCGAATGGGTACAAACAATGCACTCCTCTTAGCTCTACCTCTTTCACATACAAGTTTGACTCTCTAATTATCTTATAAGATTTGATTCTTGTCCACTTTCTCTTTCTAAGGTATTCTTAGTAAGGAGGTATGTTGGCAATTCGTTAGTTACTATCCCTGAGTTCTGTCAGCAACTATCTCTGAGTTCTCTGGCTTTTGATGTATCAGACAAAGTCTCTATTGGTGGTGGCTTATACCCTAATCAATGTTCTTGAACTTAAATGTACTTCAAATGGCTTCACTTGCAATTTCTTACATTTAGCAATATCCCAAGAATCAAATGGCTCAAATGATTGTCAATTTTTATTTCTTCTTCATGCTTTGTATCTCAAAAGAGTCCTTCATTGATTTAATTTTAGAGCTTAATTAGTAATCTGGAGAGATTGGATTACCTTTTAAAGTTTCTGTTAACTCAAACTAGAGATTTACAAATTGAAGATTTCTGTTAGGTGTTTCTGCACATGGAATCTTCAAAATGATTTGTGTTGTTACTTTCTTTCTCTTTTTCTATCCTCTTTGTTCTTTGTTTCCTTACCCTTATTATTGAAGGGTCTCTGAACATGTGAGTGATTTTTGTCCATCATTCAAACTCTTAATTCATTTTGTTTTTGCTTGCTGATCTATTGTTAGATCGAGATCTCCATAAACCTTATTTGCCATCTACCTAATCACTATTGAAGCTGTATTAGAATTGTAAGTATGGAGAAGTTCTCAGCACCTAAACAAATATTTATTTGGCTCTTCTGATACTTCAATGTTATTGGCTTGCTGGCCCTACTTGTAACAACTACCACATACAGTAAAATGTACTGTAATGGTCTATCTTTGATTTGGTTTACTGGCTGTACCTGGAAGGGAGAATATACAGAACAATGTAGTTTTTAAGTTTGTCCCACACCTTGATGAATGTTCACCATGTGTTACAGTGAACTTTGAATTCATCTTTGAGGAACATCATTAAACACCTCCTAGTTTAACTTTTGCTGGTTCAAACTTGCCATCAGAGGAGCAGAGCCATTATGTATAGGGAAGGACACTGCAGTCAGAGACTTTTGACCAAAAGGTCCAGGGTTAAAGGCTATCTGTGCTTGATTTTTAGTGCAAAATGACCTGACAGAATTGGCTCCCTCTTTTGAACAACTCTAGCATAAACAGAGGCTATGTGAAATCTCCGGCTCCATCCTGGAGTGGAAAATTGTGCTTGCGTCAGTTCCTCAAACTACACTGCCACTTTCACCAGAGGTTGTTACATGATGCGGAGCAGTTTGTGTCAACCATAGTCTATTCCTGCCACAAAACCTCTTACATAAACAGATCTCAACTTTTGTTCTCAGTACAGGCATTGAAAATCTAACAAATTGATGATGATGTGTAGAACATCCCTGCATCCACCTAATTTCTCTATTCCCACACACTTAAAACACCTTATACTATTGCCTATGGTTTTTGAAAAAGTATTGGAAACCGCACCTGGGGACCCAGACTCTACCCATCATTTACTATTTCTTCAAAAGAATGCAAAATGGGAAAACTAAAATTATCTGCAAATGAAAACAGAAAACTGGAGTGTGTTCAAATGCATTTTTCGCATTGCAGTTTTGTGCTCATACTCCAAAATCTAGAGGTCAGGTATAAAGTCCAATCCACAAAATTAGTTTTCGTGGCAGTATTAAAATCAAATTTGTCTGTTCATGAGGGAATTCTACTTGAAATCAGAGTTCCTAATTGGACCCTTGAATTTACAAACTTCCCCAATTGGCTGGCACTATTTGTGATCCCAAAATGGGCATCTATAACATAACTATCTTCTATGGAAGCTGTACAGATCATGATCAAGTTCTGAAACTGACACCTGCAGTTCTCAATATGAGTAACAAAAATGAAAGAATTCTCTGCTCATTTCTTTGTCCAGGAAAACAAAACCGTAGAACGAGGAGTTGAAGATGAGCTGTGTAGATATCCTCGACCATAAGGCAACACTGGACACACCTACCTTTTATACAAACCAAACTGCATCCAAAAAACCCATATTTACCAATACCCATCAACACTTGGATATGGGATTCAAGATCAACTCATTCCTGGGCCACAATCTGGCAATAGTAATCACAGTAAGGATTAATGGTAAAGAGTAATGTTACCTGTAACAGTTGGTGATGACTGGAGGCTGCTTCGGCCTCTTCAATGCGTCGCTTAAGATCCTTAACCTTTTTGGAGATAGCTTCTGAATGCTCTGTCTCCTTACTGGCTTCTCCCACTTCCCTGTAGAGAGCTGCACACACACAAAGTCTTTCATTATTCCTGCTGATTTCAAATAAGAAAAGAAACCACAACCTGTTACCTTCCAGCCAAGTTCTCAGTAGTGAGTAAACATGTATCAATAACTGTAGCTTGCCCTACCCAAATAAACTCAACATAGCAAGATGAAAATCAAAACAAAACAAACGCAACTGTCTGTACCTCAACAACAGTCATGAGGGACGCACTGGGAGGGAGATGATGGGACCAAGAACTCAATAACTCATGCTTAAGGGACAAATTCAAAATAGCAATCAAACCCATGAGAGCACAAAACCAAGATTCAGCATATCATGTGGTCATTACCTATGAGCTCTGCAAGAACTCCAACTTGAGTAGGAATGTCATGAAGAGCTTTTGCTAGTGTAAATGATGACTTGAGAATGTCACGAGCCTGAGTAGTGTCGTGCATTGCAAGAGCCAAGCTGCCTAATACAGTCAAATACTGTGACACTAACTGATGATTCCCCAGTTGTGTGTGTGTGAGTTTCAGTCCTGTTGCCAACCGAGACCTGTATATCCATACCAAAAAGAATCCTTGACAATTTAAAAGCTTAAGAAGAACACCAATTTACACAGGTCAATTGAGACAGATACACATTTGTTTCTGGGATTCATGCATTGTCACTGAAAAGTAGTGAGGACTGCAGGAATCAACTTGGAATCAACTTCGTACCGTGCTTCTTGCAAATTATGCTGCTTTGTCTGGTGAAGACCAGAAGCAAAAAGTACTAATGTCTTTTCACGGACACCCACATATGAGTCCATCATCCGGTAGACAGGAGCAATTAGGTCTAATGCCTGCAGTCCCATGAGATCTTGATGGTAAGCAGAAGCATTGTTAAAACCTTCTAAAGCAAAGCATACCTGTTGTACAGTGTACAACAGTGAAGACAAGGAAGAAGCATAGGATGAAAACACCACCTGAGAAGATGAGTCACTGTCTCCGATGCATATGAAAGACACGGCAGCATTCATGTTGCACATTGCTTTAAGCCCTTCACTCTCAGTCAACTGCATATTCCGCCACCCAATGTCATTACAATTGTGGAAAAGTCATCTCTTCTACTACAGGCTTACAGGAAAGACAGCACTGCAATTGGCTTGTCACACCTGCTATTTCCCTGGTGAAAGAAATGGGACAATGTGGAGAAGGTAAGTAAGTAACCTTGGCGCCTTCAAGGAAATGGAGGGCAGCTTCATGAAAGCATCCAACAGAATGCGAGTAATGGCCCAACAGCAGTTGAACATTGCTCTGACTGCCCTGTAACATTCTTGGAAACCGCTCATGCCAATCCACAATCTGGACTAAACTCTGGCTTTGCCACACCCACAACCAGCAAGACTGTTTTTTGGATTCACTTCCTTCATTGAGGATGCATGGCCATTGGGTCTTGTCATGACAAGACCCATATGTATAGTCATGGCTTACAAGTCACAAGCTGGAACTTCTGACTTGGGACCTGCTGTTGTTGGGTGAGACCATACAGGTATGGAGTTGGCAGAAGGCCATAAGGTTTAGAACTCTTGTGAGAAATGAAAGGCCTCTTCACTAAAGAATTAATCTCCTGAAGGGAAAAGGAGATTTAAAAATACAAAAACCGATCAGAAAGTTTGATTACCTCTTGGCCTTCGACAAATTCTGAGCAGGTAAGATTGATGATAACCTTGTTTTCAAGCAGCTGCAATAGCAGAAGTAAATATACATTACCAGTCCCTATTGCCCAATGTTGCAATTCTGCCTCTGCCAATTTCCAACCCACCCAAAGCTTAACAGTTTCTGCAGAGAAAGAGAATCTCTAGAAAGCATATATATGAGATTGAAGAGAATCTCCCACAACAATAATTTGACCTAACTGTTCTGTCAATTCCAGCAAAACCAAAACTGAGATGGGAAGAATGAGTGCAGTCGTAACCTTTATGAGTGTCACTCACAAAAGTGCCAGACAATCACCTTGATCATGAATAGCAGTGACGAGCTGCCATGGTCATGACTCTCACAACTGATTTCTTCAGCTCCCAATATGCATGGGTTGTACGTGTGCAGTCCGGCATCTCTCCCCCTCAACTCAAGATCCAAGTAGCTCTAGCATGACAAACAAGCTCATGAGAGATGTCGTACCTGAAGTTTTGTTGGTGATTCCAAGCTTTGCCAGCTCTCCTACAAATCATTGCACAAAAGAAGGGAAACAATGAAATTTCAGCAGGATTGTGTACCAAGGCAAAACACCTTCATTTCCAAGTTCCCATAATTTCAGAATCATCAGCAGCACAATGGAGACATTCACACATGACAAAACAGGAATTGCACCTTTCGCACGGTCTATGCCTGCATTGATTCGAATATAACAGTCTTTGAACATGCCTTTGGGTCTTGAGCATATGACCACCATTAGATCTACCAATATCATTACTGCTGCCTTGGGTAACCATTCCTCATCAAGTGGAGCAGGACCCAATGGCAACTTGTCTGCCTTATTCAAAGCTCCACGCCTGTCCAATTCTTCAGCTTTCACTCTGCAGAAAAAGCGTGTTTTCACCTGAGCTGCTCATGGTGTTTTAACACCGAAAGAAACAAAAAAAAAACATGAGAAGTTAAGTAGCCAATTTTACCTTGACTGCTGCAGGTGGACCAGTTTTTGCTGAACAATGCCATAATGATAATGCAAATCAGACGCTCTTTGCTGTGGAACACCCGGAAGCTGAAGCTCATTTCGAAGCCACTCAAGCTGGTGTTGAAGCTCTTGAATCTGAGCAGCAGAGTCTGGTTGTTGGCTTGTGTTAAGTGGTTCTTCTTGTGGCACTTCCTCCTCCTCACTCAGTGCTGCATCCAATGCAGCAACATGTGCTTGTGCTTCTTTATATTCACATGCTCGCAGCAAATAGAATGTGTGAAGAAGCTCCTTGTAGACATGGAGACCCAAATACAATCGTCTCTACAAAAAAAATGCACAAAATATCATTTCAACACTGCTCCATAACTGAAGACAAGCATACTGAAGAAAACTCTGAAATCATCACTACTCAAACATTGCCATAAATGGAGGGAGAAGAGGTGTACGTACCAGGTGTTGAGGAATGGCATCAAAGAATGTATCACATTGAGAGAGACCTTGTTCTATCACAGTAGGCTCTTCCCATTGCATCAATTGCACATGAACCCTTGCTGTAGAAAAAACCATCTGTTGCACCCAAGACAAATGATGTTCTTGAGCATTTCTCCGAAACAACAGAACCTCTACTACATGCATAACTGTGTGAACCCAAAACCCTAAACCTGCTTCAGAACCTCCTCAGAGAAAAAAAAGAATACAAAGACTATGATTTCACTTATAGGAAGAATCAATGTGGGGTTGTAGAAGAAATAAAATTTTTGTATGGAAATCTAATCACTGTGGATTTGTGGAGGACATTCTCTAGGGAAATCAAGTCAATTTGCTACTGCTGGAGGAGTACCTGAAGTGGAGGCTGATGAATGGAAGCTGCAAGGCGCAATCCGGTGTCAAGTGCACGCACAGCTCCCATATGATCATTCTCTGTTGTCAATGCTTTTGCCAATTGCAAGTTGAAGTTGCAAGCCCACAACCGTGCCTCACTGGAGAAACAACAACAACGATAGATGACATATCAGGCCAGGATCATGTGAACAACATTGGTGACATGTTGCAATCAAAACAATAGCAAGAGTTTTTGCACAAACAGCAGGAGAGGAAGAAGTTGTTGTGTATCCTCCTAACCCTAACCCTTCTGTTTCCTTATCCTGCTTTCTGAGTTTTGTTCCTGGGCTTTTGACACAATACCCAGTGCCTGCAGAAGAAGAAAGCTCAATCCCCTTTCGCAGAGTCTGCTTCACAGAGGAAATGGTGCCAACCAGGAGGTAACAGCGGCTAAGCAAGCTATAAGCCCTGCACTTGAGCTCAAAGCACGCTGGAATCTGCTTCAACAACAATTGCTGCAAAAAACCCAAAAGACCTCAGAAACAAACAAATTTCTGTTTAGAGCGCGGCAGAGACCAGATCAAATCACTACTGGCGAGAAGGAGGAAGGAAAAGAAGAAGAAGAAACCCTAAGAAACAACACTAGTGCTGTAGCATCCAGGAGATCGGAGAGACGGGTCTTACGGCGCGCTCCAGATGGGTCTTGGCTTGTGTGATATTGTCAGTATGTTGGAGAAGGAGAGTTGCAATCCGAAGCCGCGTCTTGACTTCCACGATGGGTAGAAACGAGACGTGGCTCTGGCAGATCGCTTCCAAGCACTTGATAGCTTGTGCAATGCATCCCGTTTTCTCGAAACCTTCTGCAAGTCCCCACAGTCCCTCGGCCAACGTATCCATCATCCACAAAAGCCCCCTCCTACAACAACAACAACACCGCGAAACCCAATAAATCCCTCACATCTTTACTGCAACAACATCCCCCCCAAAGAGAAAAACTACAGCAAGAAAATTGCACTTCACAGCTTGTGCAGCATCATCTCCCTTTTCTCAAAAATGGCAGAGATGGGTGGCGACAATCTTAGCTTCAGAATCCACAGAAAGAAACGAATCCTAATGTGCAAGGCATGGAGCTTACCACCCAGTTCAGTAGGGTTAGGGTTTTGGGTTTGGAACTGGTCCTGGAGCTTCGAACCGCAGTGTCCTGGTTTCGTCTGATTCTTGCAATAGAAGAGTCTTGAGACAAAGAAGCTTAACAAAAACATCATGCGCGCGAGCGCTCCACGCGCAGAGAGGGCTCGGAAGAAAGATACCTGCAATTCCCTGTTGCATCCAAGAAGAGAGTACTCATGCAAAGAGATTCTTTCTTTGCTTCCTCAGGGCAGGCAGATTATGGTGGTGGTGGGGCATCACAGTTCTTTTGGAGAAAACCATTGAAATCATTTTTGCTACAAGGTTAGATCCATCACGGACTGTACTTTGTTGATCTAGAGAACCAACTCACATGTGGAAAGCAAAGTTTTGGATGCATCTTTTCTGTCGGTTACTGCGTGTTTTGGTGCTGAGCTTTCTGTGCAAACACATTTGGATGCATCTTTCCTGTCTGCAACTGTGTGTTTTGGTGATGAGCTTTCTGTGAAAACACAATTTGGGGATATCTCCTCTGCTGCTGCGTTTCAACGATTCAAGCTTTCTGCTTCAACCTGTATGTCCAGATTTACAGATTTCCAGATTTATGATGAGCATCACCATGCTTGACTTCACCTCTATTCCTCACATATTTTGTGTAGCATCTGCACTGGAGTTCAAGATCAATCTGTTACTTAGAAGGTGCATTTGTACTTTCAGAGAATGCTGAAGATGAGCTTATATCTTCTTCTCCAGCTTCTGAAGTCTTACCTCCAGCCATTATTATGGCCTAGCAAACTGTATTGAAGAGTCATGCATCTTGCAGGATTTTGACAAAGCTGGACATCAATGTTAAGGTTCAATGAACATGCCTGGTGATTTTGAACCTTTCAGTACTTGCCATTCCATATATCAATTTTTTTTTTCTTCTGGTTTTTTTTCTCCCTCTTTTTCCATTCCTCATTCCAGTGGGTTTCTTGGGTGTTTTCCCTCTCTTAGGTTCTGTGAAAGTAGCTCCAGCATCATGGCTGAGTGTTTTTCATTTTCCATTTCTGCCAGTCTTTGTGATAGATGAAACTTGGTGACTAATGTAGGTTGATCAATTTCATGATGTTACTGTAGGATTCATGGCAAATTTTTTTGTTTAAGGGTTCTGGTTTTAGGCAAGGAAAGGGAGAGCTTACTGGGTGGTGGCTCAATCCCTGCTGCAGCAGTCTCAAATCCTTCCAGCAGAACTTTGCTGAAATATGCACCCTAAAAAGTTCCACTCTGCTTTGTTCTTTTGTCCACAATGCAGCACTCTTGTTCTTATGGACATGGAATCCAATCCAATCAAATGGAGATATTTTGGGCTTCTTAACTATTTCAGAGAAGGTGTGAAGGCCAGAAAACCAAGCTTGAAGAAATGTGATTTTGTGTTGTGGTGTTTGGTCTTGAAAATTCATCATGCGACTGAGACCCTTTTGCTCCTCAAGGTTCTTCATGGTGTTAGATGTCAATTTTTCTGTATGTATGTTAGATGCTAATCAAAAGATCATATAGCAAGTTGTTGCAGCATTTCACATTGCTGAAGAAGCCCAAGCTGAAGCTGAAGTTCTGCAGTGAAAGGCTGCTGATGAGGAAATTAATGAAGATCTTGACCACCATGGCTTACATAAAAAGCTAGAATACCTTTAGTATGAGGTCTATCATGAAATTTTTTTGCTCTGTAGCCAGGCTTCATTAATACCACACATGACACAAAAGGCCAGCAAAGTGTTCCTCATGATGGTTTTGGGCTTCACCTCTCATTTAGTCTAATGAATAGCTCGGGTGAAAACCAGCAAATTTCTTGCCTGATGCTAAAAACAACATTTAATCCTGATTATGAGAGCTTGAACCAGAACATAGGTAGCATGAACAGAAACTTAGAGAGTAGGATGCACTTGCACTCCAACACTCCACTTGCACACCTGCAGTTGCACAATTCTCTTGTATGAAGATTTGTGATCACCTACCTAAAAGTTTCTTGGGCTATTTGTTCAATGGGGAAGTAGAGAGAGTCCCTCATCACATTTCGAGGAGACAAGATTTTGAGATTGAAAGTTAACAAAGAGGATGTGGACCTTGTGGACATGAGTATTGGGAATTCAATTGCAAGCCATTTAAGGAGAGCAATTGGAAGACATTCATAGATGTTGTGATTGCAAATTTTATGAATGACTTGCAACAAAATTGGAAGTAGCTTCAAGACAAGTGGAACAAAATAAAGAAGACTAAGGTAATTAGTGCATCTTCATTAGATTCCTCATGGTTTAAACTTTTTCCCTCTAATATTGTTAAAATAAATGGTGTATCTAATGTTGTAGATCAAGTTGTGTGTGTGTGTGTGTGTGTGTGTGTGTGTTGCATTCAAAGACTAAGGTTACAAATGCCAATGATGATGAAAAGATGTTATTGTTTAAATGATGCAAATGCCTAGTAGACTTGAGATCTAGGGCATGCAAGTTTATTCGACATGCAAAGAAAACTAGCGAGAAGGCAAAGATGAAAAGGAGGAGGTTAAAGTCTATAGGTTCATTTGTAATTAAAGATGTTAGCACTAATTTCACACGTGGTGAAGCTTGAAATGAAAAGGATGGAGATGACAAAGTTTATCACATCTTAATGCACAAACCTTTGGTACTCTCGGATAGGCATGGATAATCTTGAGATGCATATATATGTATATATAAGAATATCTATGAAAATTGGTTAGATGATGCCTATGTTGGTTATTTGATATCCATGAAAAAATGAATGAAAATGAAGATGTAATTGTTAAGTTTGAGCATTTGAAGTTGAAAGATAGCAATAATAAAACTTGGGTGAAATTTGTTTCTTGTTTTTTATTTGTTTCAAGTCTTTTTTCTTTCTTTCAGGTTTGAATTACTTTGGTTCAAAATTGATGTATTCAATTTGTTATTTTTGTTTGTCAAAATAGATCTTAGAGCAATGTTTGGAGCAATTTGTTGCTTTATGGCTCTAACTTTAGAAATTGATATAATGTAACTTAGAAATTTGCTCTTAGAAATTTGGTTTCAAGTTTATTGTTTCTTATCTTTTTTGGCTCTGCCTTCAGAAGAGAGCTGCGCCCTTTGCTTGCAAAGCAAATAGAGTGCATAGTTCCGGAGAGGAAAAAAAGCCTTATTAAAGTCTAGGTTGTTATGTCAACTTTGAATTTGAGTTGTCTTGTTCACTTGATTTCAACAAAATTAATGCAAATTTTGGAGATATTCAAAGACAATATTGGGGCAATTTTTTTTGGGGAGGGGGGGGGTGCACAATTTGGACCAAGTTCAAGGGTGACACGAGAAGGCACATTTCAAGGTTGGCATATGCAAGTGCATGAACACATGAAGCTAATTGGGTAAAAGTGATTCATTAGAAACTAATGATGTATTTTGTAGTTTAGAGTTTAAAAGTAAGCTAGATTTGTATGTGAAATTTACTTTGAATAGATAAATCAATAATTTGACCTTGATTAAAATAGAAAGTTCGTTGTCAAGAGCTTTGAAATAATCTGATTTTTTTTTTTTATGGAATAAAAAAAATTGCATGTTTGCATTGTTTTCAATGTTGTTTTGAATTTTGGAACTTAATCAAAAGCTTACTTGAAACCTACCCTAACTTACCCTAAAATTAAAAATGGACCAAATTTTATTATTTAAAAAAAAAAAAAACCAACCAAAATCAACCCTATGAAAATTTATGAAACCAAAACCGAAGATTCTTCATAAAACTAGTAACCTACTAGTAAGAATCACACAACACTCAAAGAAACCTATAAAAAAAATTGAACTTTTGCAAGTGATAAAAAGGCTAACTACTTGACTTGCTCTTGGCCAAAGACCAAAAAGGGACCAACCAAGTTTGATGTGTTAACATAGCTTGAGACACCAAAGTTAACCTTAGTGTTATAATTCAAAGGTGACAACCTACCTAACTCTGGTGACAAACCTAATCACCGAGGTAGCTTCCTATTCTCCCCGAGCATATCACCTAGGGTGTGATTATAGGCTATCACCAGAGTGATCAATCCAAAAAATAAAAATAAAAATGGCAATAGTGGCATTAGCTACAACCTAACTTCCACTCCTTTGAGACACACCTCCCATTCTCACAATTTGATTTGATATTACTTTTAGTTGATAATTGAACTAAGACTAGTGGCTCAAGTATGTTAACCCTTCTTTATGGTCACCCATCTTGATATGATTCTGGTCAAAGTGAGCTTCACTTTAGAACCCTTGCTGAATCAAAATTTTAATTTAATTTTCAAAGACAAAAATCACTCCAAATTTTGAATCAATAGAGCAAAAGTTATTGCAAAATCACAAACATCCACATTGCCTCATCAAAGGCTTTCTAGAGATACCAAAAGTGTGTGTGGGGGCGGAGGGAGGGAGGGAGTGGGGAGGGTCAAGGAGTGGGTCACATCCAAACAAAACCAACCAGGGGTGTGTCACACTATGGCCTTGCCATTTCCATTAAAAAGTATCTTTAGGCAAAAGAAGAATAATGAAAACTCAAATATTTCACTATGCAAAAATATAATCTTCAAAAAAAAATCCTCTAAAAGAAACCAAAATCCTTGAGGATATTATAACTCTATAACTAATCTCAAGTTTCAAACACAAGCCAAAATATCATCTTTCAAAATAATCCTCATATAAAAAAAAGACCAAGGGAGCCAAAATCCTTGAAGCTACTATATACTCTATAATGAATCTAAACACAACAATATCTTTGCCTTAGTAGGCAAAGGCCAACAAACAAACACCTATCCTACTTAATGTACCGATGACTTAAATAATTTATGTTTCATTTCCATTTCTTCCCTCTTTCTTTTTTGGGTTCTCTCTTGCACCAAAGTTGGACATGTTCATATGAACTTAAGCCCAACACTCGGTACTACAACAAAATCAATGCAGAACCAGCCCCCCAAAAAAGGTCCCATTTCTTAAGTTCATATCATGCAGTAGGAAGTCTTAAGCAAAATTTTCAGTATGTGTTTAGGTCAAAGTTCATGACATGTCATGAGGTCCTTTGTTTTAGCTAATCTTCTAGCTGACTGACTGGCGAGTTTGTAGCTGACAACTTCTAGTGATTTAGCAGAGCTTTGATTCCGGGATGAATTTTTCTTGGGTGTGTTTTGATCTTTGTGTAGGTGGTAGGCAAAGGAAAGCTTGAGCCAGTTCAAAACAGCAAGTGCAGTTGTCAGGCAAATTTTGTTTTCATTTTTTGTGCAAATGAGATCACATCTTTTGTGGGACCCAAAGAAATGGATGTGAGTGGGTGGAGTATGAGAAGAGAGGCACATGCAAACCTCCAAGTATGCAAGAAAGAAAAAGCTGACAAGTTTGCAAATAGCAAGCTCAGAAAATCAAATTATCTTGTTTGAGGGAAAAAAAAGGGGACATGCACATTGCAACTCAAGTTTTGCAAGAAAGAAAAAACTCACAAATTTGCAAATGGCAACCTCTCTTTTTATGATGGGCCATTCTATGAACAAAATTTTTCACCATGGCTTGTATCATAGTGTGGGACCAAATGGGAACTGCATAATAGAGCCAATATTTAGGTTTAGTTAGCCAGAATGAATACTTGGTTTTGGTAATGGTGATTATTTACCAAAGGCTCCATCCATATTAGTATATTAACAAACAAGAATCCTCTCACTATGAATGTCTTTTCTTTCCTAAAATCAACGGAGTCCAAAGTGGATGGAATAAAACCCATCTCGCACTTGAGCAAGCAAATGCTCTCATATCATATGAAACAACTTAATTCATAAGCTAAGGCAGAGTGACAAGCTACACTTCAAACAATATGCAAATTCAAGAAACATCACACTTTGCACAGAGATCTCAAGGGTTAGTATGAACCTAATGATGCAAGAATCATCACCCTTTCCAATTCATTAGGAAACGTAACTTTGAAAAATGGAAGGAAAAAACACAAAGGAATTCACCAGCTCAATGCTGAAATAGAACTTTGAATTTTAGAAGGGGAATCAGTCAGAAACCCAAAGGATGGGTGGGTGTGAGAAATAAAAAACCCAAAACCCGACACAAAATTTCAAAAACCCATCCATAACTCTGCAACAAAAAATGTTCGGAAACAAAGAGTGCAATCTTTTCATTAAACACTTCAAGTGAGTAGTCCTACAACAAGGACTCCTACTGAGCATTGCAAAGATCCACATGCATGCCTGAAGAGATGGCTAACCCTTTCTGTTAATCTATCACCAATATATACAAAATAGTCCTGAGCTTCTGCTTCAAAAGATTGCTAAAACTTCAGCACTGAGTAATCTAACCAGATCTTCTTAGTTGTCACTGCATTCAGATGGTATTTGAATGCCTGAATTTTTCACAAAACTGCCCACATAAAACACTTAAGATCTGACAGAACTTTTGCAGAGACTGAATGTCAATGGCTGCTTTCATTTGCCTTGAGTTTTGGGTGCAAGCGATCCAAGTAGTTGACTGACTACCCAGCAAGCTCCATACCTCCATAATAAGCTTGCTGTCGTTTTCCTGAAGTGCTATTATCTATACAAAGATGGCAAAACCATGTACCCAGGAACCGAGGTTGCGAAGAAAGTCAGGTGAGCTTGCACCTTGTTGTACAGCAGCTTTTGTGCAACTGGATAGCTGTCTTACTCGTCGAGGACTACCAAATGACTCAAGATCTTCAAACAAATCTCTTTGCCACTGAAGCTCCCCTTCTATGTCTAGAGGTTCATGACCATTCCTTGTTGATTCATATTCTTCGGTGCTGGACGAGGAATCCATGTTTGCTGCTTGTCTTGTATCAGCCTCATCAGTCTCCGGTCCATCTTTATCTTTAAATGAAGGATCATTTTCGGTGTCATTGTCTCTCTTGAAAACCTCATCTTCTGCTGCTGTCGCACAAGAGACTGGATTCTTTGGGATGGTCACTTCTAGCACCTCGTTCTTGTATCTTGCAACTGTGGCTTCTGGTATTGTCGATGCAGGTAACCTAAATCGCCAGAGCTCTACCTGGAGGGAAAAGAAAAGAAAAGAACAAAACACAGGAAGCACCGCAATTGCTTTAGTTGCCAAGAAATCCGTTCCGACTCCATGTCTTCTCTGACACAAAGAATCCCAATGACTATTAAACATTTGATGCAACCGCCAACAAATCGATCACTGCGGGAGAGGAGATGAAGCACTACGTATTGCCCGCACTAGGTTTCTGCAACATACAAGAGGGTCCTACCAGTAGGGATATGAAGATGCATACCTCTGAGGACTCCAGATCGAACAGAAGACCTTCGCCCCCGCCTTGGATCACAACCTTGATAGCGCCCGGAACGATCTCCACAAGTTCTGGCTTGACTTCCTCGACAACCAATCCTGGCATCTTGACCACGAAGGAGAAAGAGTCTCTGGATTCTTGCACTTCAACCAAGGTGTCGGCGTGGAAGGGAAGCTCCAACACTCGGTCGAACAGATGCGGCATGCGCTTCAGTTTCTTGGTGAAACTTAGGAGCATCGGGGAGTTCTTCCCCGTAGTAGCGGTCACAGAACTTGTCCGTCGCTTAAGAGCAGCGGCAGCAGCAAAAGGGACTTCCACTGCTGTACTTGATGCCATTGCAACGCAGGCGGCTATAGCGGCAACGACGATGCTGAGGATAGTGGACGCACGTATGAATTCGGCAAAGAAGAAAGCGCGTATCGCACTTTACATCCTAGATTTAGTGAGAGCCTGGCTGCAGCGACCGAATGAGTCCCCCATCTTGGAAAGCAGACAGACCGTATTCGATACAAACGATTGTTCTAGTTCCAAGAAAGAAAAGGAGAGAAACAGAAAGCCGAGACGCTTTCTCAAAGAATTTTCTTGTCAGATGAAGAGGTCTGACGATGAGAGAGAGATCATGTCCAAAACAGAAACCATCGTCATCTTATTTAGTCACAACTGCAAAAGCGCAAGAGGCAAGATATGACAATCCACCTCAAAAGAAAAACCCTCTTCGTCGATCAGCCAATATCCGAGACAACACCAAAATCAGTGCGCACGCACACGCACACACACAAAACTAAAATCCGCGACACTGCTGCTTCCAAAATCCACACTATTAAGAAGATGCTCGACGAAACAGAGAATACTTGAATAGAAAAAACAAAAAACAAACAAACAGCAATCAGAAGACGTCTTCTTCCACCACCACCACAACCACCACCGCGGCAGCGTCCTCTCCGCCGCCTGTAGCAAAACTCAGAGAAGCAAAACCACAATGACGAAGAAGCTCACGAGAGACCGACCACCAAAAAGCATTATCCAAATCCAAACCAGAAAAGAACAGAAAAAAAGGGGAAAAAATCACAATAATAATAACCACCACAACTAACACAAGAAAAACATCCAAAAAGCTTCAGGAGCGGAGACGACGAGAATACACAAAACTCGATAGCCAGCGATTGATGGACACAGAGAGAGAGAGAGCGCACGAGAAGCAATGGAGATGTCACAAGTGCAAGCAAGAAAGCAAGAAAAGGCAAAGCGAAGAACACTCTTGTTTTGCAATGGCCAAGTCAGTCAAGTCTACAAAACGCAAAATTTTATGCATTTCCAAGACTCCCTCCGCCCCCTGCACGATCCCTTCTTGTTTCTTTCGTGCTTAAGAAGAAGCCCAAACCCCCCCCCCCCCCCACAAAAAAAAAAAGAGAAAAAAAAAACTCTACTCTATCCCGGTACGATCGATCTCCTTACGGGACCCATGTTGTCCATGGTCGGCTCAATTCTATTGGTCCATAGTTTAAAATACAGGCGCTTTTAAGTTCCTTTTGTTCGGGTAAGTTAACTGTCAGCTTTTGTCTTCCCACCCCCCCCCCCCCCCCCCCCCCCCCCCCCCCCCCCCCCCCC
>Ga0116231_10006192_pt1 | contig 23021 bp, 17 predicted proteins | sample S1TSphgellanicum_2_FD_89695 | JGI IMG/M metagenome (GOLD analysis project Ga0116231, IMG submission 89695) | Host-associated microbial communities from peat moss isolated from Minnesota, USA - S1T2_Fd - Sphagnum magellanicum MG | ecosystem: Host-associated > Plants > Peat moss > Unclassified...
CATCCCCTCGCCCGCCCTGCCCGCCTCGTCGCCGAGCCTTGGCTCACGCGCCGCCGTCTTCCGGTTCATGGCGCGCTGCGGAACGCTTGGCGTTTGCCGCGCGCTTGCCGGTGACGAAGGCATGCCTCGGGCCATGCACGCCCGCTCTCGGCTTAAGGAGCTCGGTATCGGCCAGCCGGTCGGGCGCCGACGGACGCCTCAGCCTTCGCCTTCTCCCAATCAGCCTCGCCCCCGAGCGGCTTGCGGAACAGGCGCGGCGCCCCGTCGCGGCGGACAATGGCGAGGATGTTAGCGGCTCTGTCGTAGATCAGAACATCGCCGTTCGGGCGGCTCACCCGCTCGACCCCGTGCGGCGGATGCTCGATGAAGGCGCGCGCTTTGCGCGCATAGTCCTTAGCGTCGCGGGCGCCGAGAGGGGCGCCCCAGTGTTCGAACTGATAGTCAAGGTTCTGGATCGCCGTGTGGTCGCGGTTGTCCGCCCAGATCGGTTTTCCATCAAGCATCGGCTCTGGACCGTGCCCAAGGGGGCGCCCGCCGCCTGCCATCCACACGCTATCCTGAGGACCTAAGCTCGCCGCCCGGCTCTGTTCGGCGGCCGAGCTTAGAAGGGTCGCCGCCAGGAGAACTGCAAGACTGAGAGGCGCTCCCTTGTTACGTGTCATTGCCCATTCGCCTTTCGTTTTAGGATGCGTCCGACATCCCGTCGCAGAGCCCATGTTGGGCGTCTATCTTATCGGGTCAATCCCGGCCAGGCGGCGGGCGGCCCTCGTCTTGCAAGACGCGGCCGGAGGTTTCGGCTAAACGGCGAAGATGGCGGCAAAGAGCGTCCTATTGATCGTCGGCGGCGGCATCGCCGCCTATAAGTCCCTTGAGCTGGTGCGCCTTTTGCGAAAGGCCGACATCGGCGTTCGCCCGGTGCTGACCGCGGCCGGGGCCGAGTTCGTCACGCCCCTGTCCCTGGCCGCGCTCGCCGAAGACACCGTGCGCACCGACCTCTTCAGCCTCACGGACGAACAGCAGATGGGCCACATCGAGCTCAGCCGCGCCTCGGATCTGGTTGTCGTCGCGCCCGCAACCGCCGATCTTATGGCCAAAGCGGCCCACGGCCTCGCCGGCGATCTGGCCGCCACAGCCCTCCTTGCGACCGACAAACCCGTCTTGATGGCGCCGGCCATGAACCTTCGCATGTGGCTTCATCCGGCCACCCAGCGGAACCTGGCGACATTAAAGGCCGACGGCGTGCGCTTCATCGGCCCAGATGAGGGGGCGATGGCCTGCGGCGAGTTTGGCCCGGGGCGCATGGCTGAACCTCAAGCGATCTTTGCCGCGATCCAAACCATGCTGGCCGGGGAGGCCGCGCGGCCGCTCTTGGGCCGAAGGGCGCTCGTAACCGCCGGCCCGACCCTCGAACCGATCGATCCGGTGCGTTTCTTGTCAAACCGCTCGAGCGGTGCGCAGGGCTATGCGATCGCCCAAGCCCTGGAGCGCCTCGGCGCAAGCGTGACCCTGGTCTCGGGTCCGACGGGGCTGAGCGCGCCGCCTGGCGTCACCCGGATCTCGGTCGAGAGCGCCGAACAGATGCTGGCCGCCTGCCGCGCCGTCCTGCCTGCCGACCTTGCGGTCCTGGTCGCCGCGGTCGCCGACTGGAAGCCCGCAGTCTTAGCCAAAACCAAGCTGAAGAAGCGCGGCGCGGATGCGCCCGCTCTTGAGCTGGTGCAGACCCCGGACATCTTGATGACCCTTTCTGCGCCTGGACCGGACCGACCGGAGCTCGTCGTCGGTTTCGCCGCAGAGACCAACGACCTCGAGGCCCACGCCCTGGCCAAGCTGAAGCGGAAGGGCTGTGATCTGATCGTCGCCAACGACGTCTCCGGCGACGTGATGGGCGGCGCCGAGAATACGGTCGCCTTGATCCGAAAAGACGGAATTGAGCGCTGGCCGCGCCTGCCCAAGACCGAGGTGGCCGCACGGCTCGCGCGGGTCTTCACAGAATCGCTTAGTAAAGGGCGATGACCCAGCCCGTCTGCATTCAGGTTGTTCAGCTGCCCCATGCAGAGGGGCTTCCCCTGCCGGCCTACGAAACCGCTCATGCGGCTGGAATGGATCTCAGAGCCGCCGTGCCGCAGGACGAGCCCATCACCCTTCAGCCGGGCGCCTGGGCGCTGACGCCGACTGGGCTTAGCATGGCCCTGCCTGAGGGCTATGAGGCGCAGATCCGTCCGCGCTCAGGGCTTGCGGCCAAGCATGGGATCACCTGCCTGAACAGTCCGGGCACGATCGACGCGGACTACCGCGGCGAGGTGAAGGTGATCCTGATCAACCACGGGCCCGAACCTTTTGTTATCCGAAGGGGTGAACGCATCGCCCAGATGGTGCTGGCCCCCGTGGTGCAGGCGCGCTGGGTCGAGGCGGCGTCGCTCAGCGAAACCCCCCGCGGCGTGGGCGGGTTCGGATCGACCGGGCGATAAGGGCGAAACCGTCGGTCCGAGCGCAAAATCCAGCGCGCGGGTCCGTGCTGAGCCCGTTCAAGAGGGGGACGCCTTGGACCATTATCCTTCAGATATGCAAAAGGCCGGCGCTAGGGCCGGCCTTTCAACACTTCAACCATGGCGTCGAGCTCAGCTGGCGGTCGCCAGGATGCCGAGGGTCACGACCGGCGTGAGCGCCAGGGCGACGACCAGAAGCGCATGGGTGAAAGTTTTCTGATTTTTACTCATAGTAAACATGTTCTATCCCCTTTGACGTCGCTCGCGAGGTGTGGTGTTCCAGGAAACACCGTTTGGAGGGGGCGTTTCACCTCGTGAGCGACGTTGCTGAAATAGTCCGCACGTCCTGCCTCTGCAAGGGCAGAATGGTGCATTGCACATTAATTCGCGGCAATTTCTGTTGCGTTGCACCCAGGCCACAGGGGAAGATTTCACCCCCGCGATTTCGCAGACATCGCCAAACCCTGTATGAGCGGGCATGGCTAAAGCCTTTCTGGCCTCGCTGTCGCTCACCGACTTCCGCTCTTATCGCACAGCCCTCCTGACCCTGGACGGCGGGCCGGTGGTCCTGTTTGGGGCCAACGGCGCGGGCAAGACCAATCTTTTGGAAGCGGTGTCCTACCTATCCCCAGGCCGGGGCCTCAGGAGCGCCACAGCCGCGGAGGTTGGCCGAAGACCGCCCGGCGAGCGCACCAGCCGGCCCTGGAGCGTCTCGGCCCTGATCAAACACCCCCTGGACGAAACGCCGGATGGCGGAACGCGGCTTGGAACCGGCGTAGAGCCGGGCGGCGCGCGCCGGATCGTGCGGATCGACGGGGAGGCGGCCGCCCCCGCCCGCCTGGCTGAACATCTGCGCCTGGTTTGGCTGACCCCACAGCAAGACAGGCTGTTTCTTGAGGGCGGAACCGAGCGTCGCCGATTTTTGGACCGGCTCGCCTTCGCCGACCGACCCGAGCACGCGGCCTACGCGGCCGCCTACGAGCGCGCGCTTCGCGAGCGTTTGCGTCTGCTCACAACCGGCCCGCTGGATCCCGCCTGGCTCGACGCTCTGGAGGTCCAGGCGGGCGAGGCCGGCGCCGAGCTGGCCTTTGGCCGGGCCAGGACCATCAAAGCTCTGCAGGCTGAAATCGACGCCCGATCCGATCGGCCGTTTCCCTCGGCCAGGCTCAGCCTCTCCGGCGACTGGGGTTCGGGCGGCGAGGCCGACGATATCACAAGGGCCCTGCGCCGGAGCCGCGAGCGCGACGCCGCCGCCGGACGCGCTCTGGCCGGGCCCGGCCGCACCGATCTTGTGGTGATCCATGCCGAAAAAGACCGTCTGGCTGCTGAATGTTCCACCGGCGAGCAGAAAGCCCTGATCCTCAATCTGATTTTGGCCCAGGCAAGCCGTCTTTCGCGTGCAGAATCAGCCCCAACCCCTATATTGTTGTTGGACGAGGTGGCGGCCCACCTGGATGGGCAGCGACGGGCTGCGCTGGCGCAGGAGATCGCCGCTCTGGGGCTGCAAGCCTTCCTTACCGGAACCGACCGATCGCTGTTCGAAGCCTTCGACACAGCCGAGGTCATCAGGGTCGATCCGTCGCCGCAAACCGGCGCCGGTCTCACCTCATTAGCCAGACTTGGCATGGATAGGACTGAATGAGCGACCAACCCCCGATCCTGGACGAAAACGGCCAGGGCGAATACGGCGCGGAATCGATCCGCGTGCTGAAGGGACTGGATGCGGTGCGCAAGCGCCCCGGCATGTACATCGGCGACACCGATGACGGCTCTGGCCTTCACCACATGGTCTACGAGGTCGTCGACAACGCCATCGACGAGGCCCTGGCCGGCCACGCCACCGCCGTGAACGTGACTTTAAACCCTGACGGATCGGCCACGGTCACTGACGACGGACGGGGCATTCCGGTGGACATCCACCAGGGCGAAGGCGTCTCCGCCGCCGAGGTCATCATGACCCAGCTGCACGCCGGGGGTAAGTTCGACCAGAACTCCTATAAGGTGTCCGGCGGTCTGCACGGCGTCGGCGTCTCGGTGGTCAACGCCCTCTCGGACTGGCTCGACCTCAAGATCTGGCGCAATGGTCACGAATACGAGATGCGGTTCGAGCGGGGCGACGCGGTCGGCCCCCTCAAGGTCACGGGCAAGGCCCCGCTCCGCACCCTGGGTCCTAAGACCGGAGAGCCTCTGACCGGCTCCAGCATCACCTTCCTACCGGGCCTGCGCACCGGTCCCGACAACGGCACCTTCGCCTTCATCGAGTTCGACCGGAAAACCCTCGAGCACCGCCTGCGCGAATTGGCCTTCCTGAACTCGGGCGTCACCATCGTGTTCAAGGACCTCCGCGACGCCGAACCGTTCGAGGAGACCATGCACTACGACGGCGGGGTCGAGGCCTTCGTGCGCCACCTCGATAAGTCCAAGGCGCCCCTCTTGAAAGCGCCGATCGTGGTGCGCGGGCAGCGCGACCGGGTCGAAGTCGACATGGCCCTGTGGTGGAACGACAGCTACCACGAGACCATGTTGCTGTTTACCAACAACATCCCCCAAAAGGACGGCGGCACTCACCTCGCCGCCTTCCGCGCGGCGCTGACACGGGTGATTTCCAACTACACCGAGAGCTCGGGCGCAGCGAAGCGCGAGAAGGTCGGCCTGTCCGGCGAGGACGCCCGCGAGGGGTTGACCTGCGTCCTCTCGGTCAAGTTGCCCGACCCGAAGTTCAGTTCACAGACCAAGGACAAGCTTGTCTCTTCGGAGGTTCGCCCCGCGGTCGAGAACCTCGTCTCTGAGGGCCTGAACCAATGGTTTGAGGAGCATCCGTCCGAGGCCAAGCTCGTGATCTCAAAGATCGTCGAGGCCGCCGCCGCCCGCGAAGCGGCCAGGAAGGCGCGCGAGCTGACCCGGCGCAAATCGGCCCTCGACATCACCAATCTGCCCGGCAAGCTGGCGGACTGCCAGGAGCGTGATCCCGCCAAGTCTGAGCTCTTCATCGTCGAGGGCGACAGCGCCGGCGGCAGCGCTAAACAGGCCCGCAACCGCGAGAACCAGGCCATCCTGCCCTTGCGCGGCAAGATCTTGAATGTGGAGCGGGCGCGGTTCGACAAAATGCTGTCGTCCGAACAGGTCGGAACCCTGATCACCGCCCTCGGCGCGGGGATCGGCCGAGGGGAGTTCGACCCCGACAAGGTGCGCTACCACAAGATCATCCTGATGACCGACGCCGATGTGGACGGCGCGCACATCCGAACCCTCCTGCTCACCTTCTTCTATCGTCAGATGCCGGAGCTGATCGACCGGGGCTATCTCTATATCGCCCAGCCGCCGCTCTATAAAGCGTCCAAGGGCAAGTCCTCCCGCTACCTCAAGGACGATCAGGAGATGGAGGCCTTCCTGTTCGAGGAAGGCTCAGACGGGGCGGTCTTGGAGCTGGCCTCGGGCGAGCGCCGCTCCGGCGCGGATCTGATCTCTCTCGTGCGGGAGGCGCGCACGGCCCGCGCCCTGATCGACCGGCTGGCGAGCAGAGCGCCGGCCTTCGCCATCGAACAGGCCGCCCTGGCCGGGCTGCTTGGCAACAATCCAGACCCCGACAAAGCCGCCCGTCGCTTCGACCTTTACGCCGAAGAGGGCGATGGCCGCTGGACCGGCGCCGCAGCGGAGAGCGGCGGCGGCCTGGGCTATGGTCCGGGCGGATTTATCTTCTCGCGTGAGCGGCGCAGCGTCTCCGAACGCGTGGTGCTGGACGAGCTTTTGATCCATGCCTCCGACGCCCGCCGCCTCGCCGAGCGCGCCTTCAGCCTCGGGGAAATCTTCGAAACCCCCGCCGTCTATCGGCGGAAGGACCAGACCACCACCGTCCGCGGGCCCCTCGACCTTGTGAACGCCGTCCTCGACGCCGGGCGCAAGGGCCTCTCGATCCAGCGCTATAAGGGTCTCGGCGAGATGAACCCGGAACAGCTCTGGGAGACCACGCTGGATTCGAATGCGCGCACCCTGCTCCAGGTCAAAGTCGCCCATGTGGACGACGCCGATGACATGTTCAGCCGCCTGATGGGCGACCTTGTCGAACCCCGGCGCGAGTTCATCCAGGAGAACGCCCTGGACGCCGAGGTCGACGTCTAGCGGCTCGCCCTGGGGCCTTAGCGTCTGGCGAGGGCGGCGGATGAGATCACCGGATCTGGCGAGCCGTCCTAGCCCTTAAGCGCGGTTGGCTTCGGGGCGACGAAGATCGCAGGCCTGGCCATGAGTTTTGGGAGGAAACGCCTCATGCGTCGGCTTCATCTTGGCGCAACAGCCCTGGCGGCCGTCGCAGCCCTCGTCCTGATCGGACCTGCCGGCGCCCAGGACCGGCCGAGCCTGCGCTCAAGCGTGATCGAGCGGGCGGCTCGGTATCACGCCCGGATCCAACGCGACCAATACGGCGTGCCGCACATCAGCGGCCCTACCGATCCGGATGTCGCCTTCGGTTTCGGCTTCGCCCATTCCGAGGACGATTTTCCCACGCTGCAGGAGGCGGTGCTGACCTCGCGCGGCGAACTCGCGAGCTTTGAGGGCCCCAGGGGCGCGATCAGCGACTATCTGGTGCGGCTGCTGAAGGTCAAAGAGACCGTGGCGTCCCAGTACGATACCGCCCTTCCCCCAGAAACCCGCGCTGTGCTCGAGGCCTACGCCGACGGGATCAACGACTACGCGGTCCTTCATCCTGAAAACGTCGCGCCGGGTCTGCTGCCCGTGACCGGCCGCGACGTCGCCGAGGGCTTCGTGTTTCGGACGCCGTTCTTCTATGGCCTGGACCACGTGATTGGCGCCGTCCTCGCCCCCGAGGTGAAGCCGAGCCAGGTCGCCATGACCGGACCCTTTCCCATCGGCTCCAACGGGATCGCTGTAGCCGCCTCCAAATCCGCCGACGGCGCCACGCGCCTTCTGGTCAATTCACATCAGCCCTACGTGGGGCCAGTCGCCTGGTACGAGGCGGTGCTCGACTCAGGCCAGGGCTGGCATGTGGCGGGGGGCTTTTTTCCCGGCTCGCCCTTCATGTTGCACGGGCACAACGCCCATCTCGGTTGGGCCAACACCGTCAACGCGCCCAACCTCTCAACGGTCTACCGTCTGGTGATCAACCCTGCCAATCCGGACGAATACCGGATGGACGGCCAGTGGAAGCGGTTCGAGACGGGCGACGCGGCGATCCGCGTGAAGCTCTGGGGTCCGCTGAGCTGGACCCTACACCGTCCCCTGCTCTGGTCGGACCATGGTCCGGTGCTTCGCACCCCGCACGGCGTGTTCGCGGTGCGCTACGCCGGCATGGGCGAGGCGCGCCAGCCCTTGCAGTACCAAAGGCTCGATAAGGCGGCCAGCCGTGAAGACTGGCTGAACGCCATGCGTCTGCAGGCCCTGCCCAGCATCAACTACATTTATGCCGACGAGAAAGGGAACATAGGCTACGTCTACAACGGTCAGTTCCCTGCGCGCCGCGAGGGGATCGACTGGGCCGAGATCCAGCCCGGCGACCGATCCGACCTGATCTGGCATGGTTATCTGCCGTTTGACCGCGTCCCGCAGATCTGGAATCCGCGATCAGGCTATGTGTTCAACTCAAACAACACCCCCTTCCAGGCGACGGGCGCCGAGGACGCGCTGAAGCCCGCCGACTTCAGCCCCGCCATGGGCATTCAGACCAACATGACTAACCGCGCCTATCGTGCCGAAGAGACCTTCGGCGCCGATCCGGCCATCACGGCCGACGCCTTCCGCACCTATAAGTTCGACATCGCCTATAGCGCCCGGTCCGACATCGCCCGCGAGATCGCCGAGGTGATTAAAATCGATCCCGGCGCCGACAAGGATCTCGCCGCCGCCCAGGCTTTGCTCAAAACCTGGGACCGCCGCGCCAATGTCGCCAGCCGCGCGGCGGCGCTTGGGGTGTTGATGGGGACCAAGGCCGAGCACGAGGACGGCCGAGCCGACATAGCGCCCATCGAGGCCCTTCGTGAGGCGATCGCGAACCTTAAGCGCCATTTCGGTCGCATAGATCCAGAGTGGGGCCAGCTGAACAGGATCCGGCGCGGGACGCTCGACCTGCCGATCGACGGCGGTCCGGACACCTATCGGGCTGTGTATGGCGCGCCGCAAAAGGACGGGACCCTGACGGCAGACGCAGGCGACACCTTCATTATGTTCGTCGCCTGGGACAAGACGGGCGCCCTGTCCTCGCAGAGCATTCACCAGTTCGGCTCTGCGACCCTTGACCCGAACTCGCCCCACTACGCCGATCAGACGCCCCTGTTTGTCGCCATGAAGACCAAGCCGGTTCTGTTTACCGAGAGCGAACTGAAAGGTGCGGTCGAGGAGGACTATAGGCCCGGCGAGCGGGGTAAGACGGTCCCCTGAGAGCGGTTTATCACCCTCCACAGGGGCTTCTTCGCCGATCACGATGAACCCCTGGCCGGTCCCTGCGTTCTCGCCGTCCAATCCGTTCACGGTGACACCCCAATGCCGCGCCTCAGCATCCGCCACGAAAGTCTCTACAGCTACTCCGCCCCCGTTGAGTTCGGATGGTGGCGTCTGTTGATGCGGCCCCTCGACACCCACGCCACCCGCCTGATCGAAGCCTGGGTGGAGACGCCGCCGGCCGAGATGCGGTGGACCTACGACGCCTATGGCAACTGCGTCTGCTATCTCAAACCCAATGAACCCGCCGACAGACTGAAGGTGGTCAACCATCTGGTTGTGGACCGCTACCCCTCGCCCATGGCCGCCATCAGCATCGACAACCCGTGTTCCAGCCTGCCGATCGTCTATAGCCTCGCGGACCGGGCTATCCTTGAGCCCTTCATCGCGCCCGCCGAGGGTGACGACGGCGCTCGCTATCGCGACTGGCTGACCTCCCTTGCGCCCCGCGCCGAGGAGCCGGCGATCGATTTTCTGAGGAGGATCAACAGCGCAATCCACGCGGATTTCACCTATGGCGCGCGGGAGGAAGAGGGAACTCAGAGCCCCGGCATGACGGTGGCGCTGAACTCCGGGACCTGCCGCGATTTCGCCTGGCTGATGATCGAGAGCGTCCGGCGTTTCGGCTTCGCCGCACGATTCGCGACCGGCTATCTTTATTCGCCAGGGCAGACGGTGAGGGGCGCCGGCGCCACCCACGCCTGGTGCGAGGTCTTCCTGCCAGGTCTCGGCTGGACTGAATTTGATCCCACCAACGATCTCGTGGAATCCTCGAGCCTGATCCGTGTGGCCACCACCCGCACATGGCAGGAATCGGACCCGATGAACGGGACGGTTATCGGAGAAGCGGTCGGCGAGCTCAAGGTCGCCGTCGACGTGGATCTCATCGAGCGAGAACCCCAGCCTGGAGCGGTGTTCATGAACGCGCGCGGCCAAGATAGGGAGCTCGCCGCGCCTCTTACCGTTTAGGCAAACCCCAAACTCACGCATCGGGCGGCCTGCACGGAGGCTTCCGCTGGCTGCGGAGCCCCTCGTTCTATGTGCGTGATTGACTCCGACCCAAGCGCGCTCAAGAATGAGAACAATACATGAACATCGGGATGGTGATGGAGACGGGCGATCCCTTGGCGGCTGTCCTTTCCCGGCCGGGACTGTCCCCCGAGGTGTCTTAATGCCGCGATGGGGCAAGACCCGTTACGGCCATGTGTTCAGCGAGGGGAAGGCCGGCGTCGCCTGGGTCGGCAAGGGCTCGTGGCGAGGGCGCAGGCCGGATGTTCAGGGCGAAGGGGAAAGGACCATGCCAGAGGTTGAAAACCGCCCGGCTTTGAGGGTGACCAGCGATCTCCTCCAGCTGCGGGTCGGGGAGGTGATCGACCAGGGAGTGCGCCTCAGGATCAGCTGCGACAACTGTCAGCACGAAAGCATTTGGACCCAGGGCTATATGGAGAAGAAGCTGAAAAAACTCAGGGCAGAGAGCATCAGGCGCATGGCGAATAAGCTGCGCTGCGGCGGTTGCCGGTCCAACTATGTGCGGGTGTGGCGCGGTTAGGGGGAGCCCTCCAAACGTCAGGCGCAAGCCGTGAGGGCCCGCTAAGAACCGCCTTGGCGCGGGATTGGCCCCAGGCGCGCCGCAGGCGCGCTTTGGATTAGGCCTTAGAGCCCTATCCAGCCCTATTTTACCGGATTGGGATGTTCTGCAGCGTAGTCTGACATCATTCGCGCGCCGGATTTCATGAGGTCCGCAACCCGGTCCTTCTTGACGAACGGCGTGGTGAAGAACCGGTCGACGGCGGCGTTGAACCGTTCCGGATCGTCGACGGGAACCATGTGAGTGGCGCCCGGGAAAATCATAAGCTCAGCGTTCGGCAGGTGGTGGTAGATCTCAAGCGTGTGCGCGTCCGCGATCACATCGTGATCGCCGGCGAGAATAAGCGTGGGCGCCGTGATCGCCTCAAGAGCCTCAGGTTTGATGTGGGGTTCATCGCGATCAAGGGCGGCCACCCGTTCAGCTCGCGTGGGCGTATGCCGAGGGTCGGGTTTCGGGTCCGGTCCCTCGAGCTTCAGAATTTCGGGCGCCAGGCCCTCCGGATTGAGGTTGGCGGCCATGGCGGCGATCTTGGTCACCTGGTCAGGATGGCGCAGGCCCAAAAGCAGGGCTTCGATCCCGCCGTCGCTCCAACCCAGCACCAGAACTGGGCCCGTGTGGAGGTGATCAAGGAGCGCGGAAAGATCGTCGGTCATGGCTTCGAAGGTCAGGGGCCCTGCAGCGTCGGCGGAGCGTCCATGGTCGCGGCTATCCATGGCGATCACCCGGTAATGCTGGGAGAAGAAAGCGATCTGGTTCTTCATCGACCAGATGTTGGCGCCGTTTCCATGGATCAGCAGGAGCGGCGGCCCCCGACCATAGACTTCGTAATAAAGCTTCAGCCCGTCATGCTCAAAATAACCGCCCGCCGCGGGGTTGGCGCCATAAACCAGATGGGACGGCGGGGGCGGAACCGCCGCCGCGGCGCTGACGGGCGAAGGGTCCATAGCGATCGTGGCCAGAGCGATCGTGGCCAGAGCGATCGTAGCCGGAGCAATCAGCGCCAGCGCCGCGGATCCGAGCCTGCTCATCGCCCCTCCTGGTTCGTGCGGTCCTGGTCCGCATCGCCCCTTGAACCTTCCCGAGAACCCCACCGAGATCAACCCGGCGTCACCAAGGTCTGACGCGTCTAAAGCGCCTGCGCCGGCCGGTTGATAAAGCCCACAATCCAGTGTGCGGCCTGAGGCCGATACCCTTTCAACGGCGCTCGCCGCGCGCGGGGCGCGGCGCGGCTCCTGGTTCTGCTGTTTCTCCCCACACACGCCAAGATCCTCGCAACCCTGCCCTCACCGCGCCCGAAAGCTCAAAGGCGAGGCCGGCTTTCTGGGCTCCGCCTTAGAGCGCGTTGACCGGAGCGCCTTCACCCTTTCTTATCGCGCCCTATCGCCTCGCCCAGGACCGACCGGAGAAACCTGACATGTGGACTTTGCGCAGGATCCTCATATGGGCTGCAGGCGCGATACTGGCCGCCTCAGCGCTCGCGGCCCAAGCTGCAGACGTCTCGGTGGCTTCGGCCCTGTCCTATCCCTTCGTCGATAATCTCGTCAGCGCCGCAAAGGCCGATCGGATCGCCTGGACCCGTAACGTGCATGGGGTCCGCAACATCTGGGTCGCGACCGGACCGGACTATCTTCCCCGCCTCGTCACCCAGTTTTCCGAGGACGACGGCCAGGAGCTGACCCAACTGACGTTTTCGCCGGACGGCGCCGTTCTGGTGTTCGTCCGCGGCGGGGACCATGACGCCAACTGGCCGGCCAAAGGCGGGTTGCAGCCTAACCCCACGTCGAGCCCGGTCGAGCCCAAGGTCACCCTCTGGCTCGCCGATCCTTCGGGCGTCAAACCGGCGGTCAAGCTGACCGAGGGCGACGCCCCGAAAATTTCCTCCAAGGGTGAGCTGGCCTATCTCAAGGACGGGCAGGTATGGACCGTCAAGCTCGACGGGAAGGACGCGCGACGTCTGCTGTTCGACCGCGGCCAGGATCGCGACCTCGCCTGGTCCCCAGACGGCTCGCGCCTGGCCTTCGTGTCGGGCCGCGAGGACCATAGCTTCATCGGCGTATACGCCGGCGAAGCCAAACCTATCGCCTGGATGGCGCCCTCAACCGGCATAGACCTCGCGCCCGTATGGTCGCCCGACGGCCAGAGCATCGCCTTCACCCGCCAACGCGGCGCTGGCGGAGCCCCTGAACCCTTCCTGGTCGAAACCCCAACGCCCTGGTCGATCTGGACCGCCGACGTCGCGAGCGGGGTCGGCCACAAGGTCTGGTCGAGCACAAAGACCCTCCACGGCTCCTTTCCGGAGGTGGCGGGCGAAGCCAATCTGAACTGGGGCTCGGGCGGTCGGCTGACCTTCCTCTCCACAGAGGATAACTGGCCCCACCTCTATGTGGTGCCTGTCACCGGCGGGGAGGCGCGTCTTCTGACGCCGGGATCCTTCATGGTCGAACACATTGCGGCGAGCCGCGACGGTTCGGCTCTGATCTATTCGGCCAACACCGGCGGCGCAAAGGACGATGACGACCGCCGGCACCTCTTCAAAGTGGCGCTGGATGGGGGCGCGCCGATCGCCCTGACCGCCGGCGAGAGCCTGGAGTGGACCCCAGCGGCCCTCGGCACGGCTGTCGCCTTCGTCGGCGCCGACGCGCGCCGGCCGACGTCGGTCCAGGTCGTGAGCCTCACAGGCGCCGAGCGGCGCACCCTCCCCGGCCAGGAGCCGCCGCCCGACTATCCGGGCTCGAGCTACGTCATTCCTCAGCAGGTCAGCTTTTCAGCGCCTGACGGCCTTCTGATCCACGGTCAGCTCTTCGCGGCAAAAGGCGGCGGAGCGCGCAAGCCCGCGGTGATTTTCGTGCACGGCGGCCCGCCGAGACAGATGCTCCTCGGCTGGTCCTATATGGACTATTATTCCAACGCCTACGCCATGAACCAGTATCTCGCGGCGCACGGCTTTGTTGTTCTGTCGGTGAACTACCGGCTGGGGATAGGGTACGGTTACGATTTCCAGCACCCGGCGTTCGGCGGAACCCGCGGCTCGTCGGAATATCAGGATGTCCTGGCCGGCGCCCGCTACCTCCAGAGCCTCGCGATGGTCGATCCGACCCGGATCGGGATCTGGGGCGGCTCATACGGCGGCCTTCTCACCGCTCTCGCCCTGGCGCGCAATTCAGATGTGTTCAAGGCCGGCGTCGACCTGCACGGGGTGCACGACTGGTCTCGGGTGATGGCGGAGGAACTCGGACCGCCCCTTGGCCGGTTCGAACAAGGCGATCGCCAGGCGGCGATCGAAACGGCGTTCAAAGCGTCGCCCGACGCCGACGTGGCCCACTGGACCTCTCCGGTGCTTCTGATCCAGGGCGATGACGACCGCAATGTCCGCTTTAACCAGACGATCGACCTTGCGCGGCGCCTCGACGCCAAGGGCGCGCCATTTGAAGAACTGGTCCTGCCCAACGAAATCCATGGATTTCTGCGCTACGCCTCCTGGCTGAAGGCGGACGCGGCCACGGCCGAGTTTTTGACCCGTAAACTGAACGCTGAGCCCTAGGGTCCCCCGCGTTCCAGCTAAACAATCCCCAACGCCCCGTTCAGCGACGGTTCAGCCACAAGGCCCGAGACTGCCTCCCATGCGGCGCTGATCAAGCGCCATCCTGACGGAGGAAGACGCAATGCTGAAGAAAGCGCTCGTGGCCGTTATGGCGGCCGCATCCCTGGCGACAGCGATGGCTGCGCCCAACACCGCGGCGGCCTGGCCGTGGGGCGGTCATCCGGGATTCCACGGTCCTGGCTATTGGCATGGCGGCTGGGGTCCACGCCCCGGCGTGTTCGCCGCCGGCGTCCTCGGCGTCGCGATCGGCGCCAGCCTCGCCAGCCCCTACTATGGTCCGCCGCCCGCCTATTACGCGGGTCCAGGCTATTGGGGTTACTACGGCGGCTGCCGGAGCTATTGGCGCTGGGCCCCGGCCCTCGGTCACTACGTGCGCGACACGCGCTGCTGGTAGACCCGCCGTGTTCAGACGGGCCCCGGCTTTTGGCCGGGGCCCTTCAGGGCTTAAGCGGCTAAGCCCACTCCAAGAGATTGACCCTACTGTGGGCGATCGGCGCTGAACGGCCTATCAAGCTCGCGCGCCGGAACCTGCGGCTCAGCGGGGGACACACAAAGAGAGCCGCCGCCGCCGTGCTCTGGCGCGCCTACGACCCCCCTCGGACGCCCTTGCCAGGAAAGACTTTGGACTGAAGGGCGCCGTGGTCCACCACCGCTATCCCCCCGACCAGGACATAGGCGATGCCCTGCGAGGGTTCCGTGGGATGACGATAGGTGGCCCTATCGGCGACCGTAGCGGGATCGAAAACGGTGAGATCCGCGTCAGCGCCGACCTGAACACGGCCTTTGCGGCGCATCGCCGGCGCGATGGCCTCAAGGCGTTTGGCCGGCAGGACGGTCATTTTGCCGAGGGCCTCCATCAAGGTCAGGGCATGTTTCTGACGCACATAGACGCCCAGCACCCGCGCAAAGGTCCCGGTGCCGCGCGGATGGCCCTTGCCATCCACGTAGGGAACCGCGTCCGAGGCGATCATCACCCCAGGATGAGCGACCGCCAACGTCACTGACGGGTCCGGGATGGTATGGAGGATGACCATGGCGCCCGGCGTATCGGCCCGGTGCTGGGCGAAGCTCTGTTCGGTCAGCCGCTCGCCCGTGGGCGGCCATTCAATGTCGCCGAAGCTTCCGCCTACGTGAGCCTGCCAACCGGGATTGAACAGGGCGCTGCCAATGGCCGTGCTTCCCGCATCATAAGGGTAGACCTCCGTTGTGATGTCGACGCCGCGCGCCCGGGCCCCGTCCATCAGGTCTAACAGTTCGCCGACCGAACCCAGGCCTTTACTGCCGATATGACAGACGTGCACCGCAGCGCCCGTGGCGGCGGCGTCTGCGACCAGTTCCTGGATCGGATCCAGCAAATGACTGGGGTCGGCCGCAGCCGCGGCCCGGGCATGCACGAACAGCGGCGCTTTGAGCGGCGCGGCGACCTTCATCAAGGCGTAGAGTTCGTCGCGCCCGAGGCCAGGCAGGTATTCGTAGAGGACGCCGAGGCCAAGGCCGCCGTCGGCGATCCCCTGTCGGAACAGGGCCTGCTCCTTTGTCATTTCATCGGGCGAGAGGACGCTTTCAGCCCACTCTGCCTTGCGCGGCAGGATGTCGGCCCAGTGGTTCACCGGCGCCGTCGCCGTGGGCGGATCTTCAATTCCGGTCTTCAGCTTCACCCGGATGCTCTGCAGGCCGACGCTGGCGCCGTAGTTGATCCGGGTGTGGCCCGCGCGCACGGCGTAGAACGGCGCCACCGGATAAACGCCGGCTTCGAGCTCGAGGGCGGTGGTCACCCCGTCGCGCGCCTGCTGGTCGTAGCCGAAGGCGTACTGGGCATGGGAATGCAGGTCGATGAAGCCAGGGGCGACCACAAGCCCCTTGGCCTCGATCGTCTGGGCTCCGGCGAGAGGGCGGGTGGAGATGACGGCGATCCGGCCCTTGCGAACCCCAAGATTGGCGATCTGGTCTCTGCCGGTCTCCGGATCCATGACCCGGCCGTGCAGGATGACCAGATCGTAGGCCGGCGCCGCTACGGCCAGAGCCGGCCAGATCAAGACGCCGACCAACCCCAGACGGACCAGGGCCCCTATAAAAAGTCGTCTTAGCTTCATGGGTCCCCCCTTGGCTCTCCCCTCGGCGGGGAGAGCTTGAAGGACGAATGTGCACGAGGCGCAGTCCTGACGCTCGAAGAGATCGCAAATCCTGACCACTGCGCGGATTACGACCGTCCGCCGCTTGCCAAGGCCGGGCTCGCGCTTAAGGTTTGGGCCCTTCTCGGGGAAACAAATCATGCTGAAATCCTTGGCGCTGGCCGGCGCTTTCGTTCTTTGCCTGCCCATCGCGGCGTCCGCCGAGACGCCCCGGCCAGATCAGCTGAAGTTCCGGGCGCTCTATAAGGAGCTGGTCGAGACCAACACCACTCTGTCGGTCGGCAGCTGCACCCTCGCCGCAGAGCGTATGGCGGCGCACCTCAAGGCGTCGGGCTTTCCCGACGCGGACATACACCTCTTCGCCGTGCCCGAGCATCCCAAAGAAGGCGGCCTCGTCGCCGTGCTGCACGGGACCGATCCCAAGGCCAAGGCGGTCTTGATGCTGGCCCACCTCGACGTCGTAGAGGCCAAGCGGGAAGACTGGACCCGCGACCCCTTCGTCCTCGTCGAGGAAAACGGAGCCTTCTATGGCCGCGGAACCTCCGACGACAAAGCGATGGCCTCGATCTGGGTCGACAGTCTTATGCGCTACAAAGCCGAGGGCTTTCATCCCCGGCGCGCCATCAAGCTGGCCCTTACCTGCGGCGAGGAGACCAACGGCGCCTTCAACGGCGCGGAATACCTGTCGAAGAACCAGCGCGACCTGATCGACGCGGCCTTCGCCATCAACGAGGGCGGGGGCGGCCTATTGGACGCGAACGGCAAGCCGGTGTTCCTGGGCATCCAGGTCGGGGAAAAACTGTCCCAGAACTTCACCCTTGAGGTCACCAATCCGGGCGGTCACAGCTCCCGGCCCGTTCCCAACAACGCCATCTATCATTTGGCTCACGCCCTCGTGGCGATCCAGGGCTACCGCTTCCCGGTGGAGTTCAACGACACCACGCGCGACTTTTTCACCCGCATCTCGGCCACACGCACCCCCGCCGAACGGACCGCGATCAAGGCACTTCTGCTAAACCCCAAAGACGAGGCCGCCCGCGATCTCCTCGAGCGCGACCCGGACGCCAACTCGATCCTGCATACCAACTGCGTCGCCACCCTGCTCGACGCCGGCCACGCCACCAACGCCCTGCCCCAGCGCGCCCGCGCCAACATCAACTGCCGGATCTTCCCCGGGACCACCACCGAGACCGTACGCCAGACCCTGATCCAGGTGATCGGCGATCCGGAGGTGAAGGTCAGTGTTCGCGAGGTGCGCAACGCCCCGGCTCCCCCGCCGCCGCTTGATCCTAAGGTGCTCGGCCCAGCGGAGAAACTCGCCGCTGAGATGTGGCCAGGCGTCCCCCAGGTCCGGCTGATGTCGGCAGGCGCCACTGACGGCGCGTTCCTGACCCCGGTCGGCATCCCGACCTACGGCATCTCCGGCGACTTCGGCGATCCGGATGGAGACGGCGTCCATGGTCTTAACGAGCGGATCCGGGTGAAGGTCCTCTACGACAGTCGCGACTACCTCTACCGCTTGATGAAGATTTACGCCGACCAGCCCGATTAGGGTGAGTCAAAGGACAGAGATGACCGCGACCCCGATCCACCTCCTTCGCACCGAAGGCGATTATGGTCGGCGCGCGCCGCGTTCTAAAGGGACTTCGATGATGAGCCAGAGCTGGGCTGGGGCGAGGGCGATCGATTTGAACGCCGTGGCCTCGTCCTCCATGCGATGAGGAAAAGCGCTGGCCCATGGTCGTAGATCAATGGGGAGACACTGGAAAATGCGGCGAGCAGACAGACCGGGTTTGCGCACTTTAGGTGATCGCAAAGCCAGCCCTTTATACGGTGAATATTCTTGACGCTACTCCATCTCTTTAAGATGCGTCGAATAGCCTGCTAGCGCGCTGGGAGCGTCCGGCGCCCGAACGCGGGTCGGTTAGGAGCCCATGGCCCGAGGGCTGCTTTTGCTCCACCACATGCGATCGAACCGGACCGGTGGGTCTTTTATCGAAGGTGGTGGTGGACGCCTTGCAGGCAACACGGAGCTATCCCGCCGCCGCACCTGGAAACTCTATGGATAGCAGGACTATGTGATGCGCCCGTAAGGTCCGGCGACGAAGGTGAAGAACGCCCCGCACACCAAGTTTGCCGGTTTTCCAATGAGCGCCGAAAGCCACGCGCGATCCGCACCGCACGATCCAGCCCCATCCGAAGTCAGAGGCTGTCCCCGACGAGTTGAACCATGGCCGTTACGTCGCCGGGCGTGTTGAACACCGACGGAGACAGGCGGACGCGATCACGGTAGACGGTCGCGTACATGTTCGCCGCCTTCAGGGCTTTTGACAGAACCTCGGTGCGAGGGTGCTTATAGGCCACGATAGGCGAGGCCAGGGTTGGCGGTAGCTCGGGCGTCAGACCGAATCGCCTGAGGCCTTCCTCGATCTGCTCCATCAGGACCTGCCGGTGGCTGGCGATCCTCGCCGCGCCAATGTTGAGCAGCCATGGAAGCGAGAAACTGAGCGCTGCAACGCAGGCATTGGCGATCGTTCCGACCTCGAAGAAGGATGAGCCACTTGATTTGGGCGCCCACGCTTTCAGTTCGGCGTCCTGAAGACCGGCCCGCGTTCTCGGGTGAAGTTGCCGCGCCCCGAACTGGGTGCGCCGCAGCTCGTCTCTGCGGTCGGCGCGGACGTATAGAAACGCAAGGCCCATATCGCCCATCAGCCATTTGTAGGCCCCACATCCGCAGAAATCGACGCCGATAGCCCCTAGATCGATGGGCGCCGCCCCCACGGCCTGGATAGCGTCGACGTAGACCCGGGCGCCGCTGCGATGGGCCAGGGTGCACACCTCGGCCAAGTCGGGGGCGAACCCATTGGTGCTAGACACGGCGGACAAGGCGACGAGGTCGGCCCCATTCGCCAGCGCGTGGGCCAGATCCTTCCCGCGGATGCGACCGGCGCGCGCCTCTATGACCGTCACATCCACGCCGCGCGACTTTAGGGACTCATAAAGATGCAGGGAGCCGAAGTAATGCAGGCGATCTGTGACGATTCGGCCGCGAGTGGTCAGGCCGCAAGCGTCGACGATAAGGTTCTCAGCGGCCGTCGTGCTCGGCGCGAAGCTGATCTCGTCCGCGGTCGCGCCGACCAAGCGTGCGAAATCGGCCCTAACGCTCTCCTGCATCGCCTCGACGTCCAAGCCGGAGCCCAAGCCGCCGGCGACCTTGTGGTTGAGATAGCCCTGTACCGCCGCCTCGGCGCCCCGGCTCAAGGGATGGAAGTAGGCGCTGTCCATGTAGACGCCGGCCGCATCAAAAAGGGATGTGGCGGGAAGCTCGATCGGTGCGCGTATCGCTGCATACCTTCCCCATTGGGGTTCTGACGCGATCATTGAACGTCAATCTTTGGCCGGCGGGTTCTCCCTTGGCGGCTGGAACGAACAGGATGCATCATGATCGTCATGGAGCTGCGAGCGGAGGCGAGCGTCAACGCCAATCGGGCGCTTGGCCGTTGCTCCCAGTGCAACAGGGCGTGGCGTTCATGAGTATCGACTGAACATCGTGGTCGCGTGACGGTCTTCCCAGGAGACGAAAATGAACGTGATCTCGCGCCTTGCATCAGCTGTTCTTCTAGCCTTCGCTTTGCCGCTTCAGGGTTTGGCCCAGACCCCCGCCGACCCAGTGGAACATGTCGATCTTGGTGTCTATTCGGCCCTTAGGGCCGAGGGGCTTGGACATAGCCAGGTCATGACGTTCGCAGGCGATCTTACCGATGGAATCGGCGCACGGCTGACATGGTCGCCCAACATGCGCAAAGCCTATCTTTGGTCACAGGCCACTCTGCGTGGCCTAGGCGCCGCTAACGTCCACCTGGAAGATATCGGCGAGGACGGACTCTCCTGGCGCCAGACAAACGCCTGGATGCGGATGTCGTCCCCCGACGCCATGGTCTTCGTCGCTCAGGCCGCGCCCTGGTCAGTGTCCAGCCATGGGGCTGTGACGGGACGCGTGGTCAGGGTGGAGATCAAGGGCGACGCCGACTTCGCAAAGTATCGCGGAAAACTGAGGGGCAAGATCGTTTTCATGGGCGAGCCGCGCCCCGTCCCCATGCCCTTCGATCCTCTCGCTTCGCGCTTTACCGACGCGCAATTGGCGAGCGGAGATGCGCAAGCGAACGTCAAACAGTACTATGCAACGCGAAAGGCGCATCTTGCCGCCATGTCAGCGCGGATCGCGCTCAAAACCCGCGTCGACGCCTTCCTGAGGCGCGAGTCGATCTTGGGCCTGGTGTTGGAAAGTCCGGATGGCGACCACGGAGGTGGAACCGGCGACTTGGCCGTCGATAACGAAGACATGCCCGGCGCTGCGCAATGGACGGTCAACCACCGCCCGACCTATCCCATACTGGTGACAGCCGCGGAGGATTTTGGTCGCGTGTCGCGCCTATTAGACAAGGGCGTCGATGTGAAGGTTCAGTTCCTGATCGCTGCACAAACGGCGGCGAAACGAGAGCATAGCTACAACGTCGTCGCCGACATACCCGGCAGCGATCCGGACTTAAGGTCTCAAGTCGTGATTGTTGGGGCTCACCTCGACAGCTGGGCTGCGGGAACCGGCGCGACCGATGACGGGGCCGGCGTGGCCGTAGCCCTCGAAGCCGTCCGAATTCTGAAGGCCGTCAACGCAAGGCCGCGCCGCACCATCCGGATCGTGCTCTACGGCGGGGAGGAAGAAGGACTTTTCGGCTCCAACAGCTATGTCGAGCGCCATCTTGGAGCCGTCCCACGGTCCGAGGCCCCTGACCAACGCAATATCCCGGTCAAGGGTTGGCGCGCTGCCGCCGGCCCCTTGCGGACCCTACCTGACTACGCGCAACTGTCCGCCGCTTACAATCTGGATGATGGAAGCGGCCGCATTCGAGGTGTCTTTACAGGCGGCAACCCCGCTCTGGCGGCGATCTTTCGCCAATGGATAGCCCCCCTAAAAGATCTCGGCGCCGCAACGGTGATAGATGGGCCAGATTGGCCAGCGGATGAATCGAGTTTCTCTGATATCGGTCTACCGGGCATCTCGCTGATGCAAGACCCCCTCGATTACGACAGCCGCACCCATCACACCAACATGGATGTGCTTGAACGCCTCGTACCAGCGGACCTCGCGCAGGCAGCTGTCGTCGAAGCTGTGTTCCTGCTCAACACTGCGAACAGGGATAGCCTCTTGCCTAGGCCACACTGAACGGTCCAAGCCTCCCGCCCACAGCGCGTGGGCGCCGCCGGGTCCCACGGACCTAGATCCGGCAACATGCAGCATGGGGCAAGCGCCGATCGCTCCGGCTCCGTCGGTGTCTCTAGACCGTCTTGGCGACGATCATCCTGAGAACGATGTCATTTCTGAATGCCCGTGCTGCGTCTTTTGCAACGCCCGGACGCCGAATTCGACCTTCACCTTAATGCCTTAATGATGGCACGCTCCCCCCAAGGGGGGCCGATGTGAACAGGTTGCGCAGCGACGGAGTTCAGCGAGCTGTGGGCCCCCGCGTCGCCGCAACGCGGTTGCCAAGGCGCGTAGGCTTAATCGAGGTCACGTTGCTCGGCGCCGGTACGGCCATGGGCGTCTCGATATTTTCAGTTCTGGCGCCGGCCGCCGGCGTCGCGGGCTCGGGGCTTCTGATCACGACCCTTATTGCGGCGGCGCCGATGGGTCTGTTTTCCCTCGTCTACGCCTTCATGGCGTCAACGCTTCCAAAGTCCGGGGCCTCCTATGAATGGCCCAAAGAGTTGATATCGCCCGCCGCGGGTTTTGCGGTGGCCTGGCTGCGCATCCTCGCCAGCGTCGGCAATCTGATCACCCTCTCTCTGGTGATCGTGCAATACGTATCGATGGCGGTCCATCTGCCCGTCAAGGCGTCTATGTTCACGATTCTGGCGGCTATTTTCGCCTTGAACTTTTTGGGGGTTCGCGTCGCTGCGCGGTTTCAGGCGATAGCGATGGTCATGCTCCTGACAACCCTTGCGATCTTCGTCGTTACGGGAGCACCCCATGTGAGTCTGACCCGCATCGGCTCGCCCTTTGCGCAAGGTTGGCTGCCGATCCTCGCCGCGCTGCCCATCATGATTCAGCTCTTCCTGGGCATCGAGACCGCGTCCGAAATCGGGGAAGAGGTGCGTAACGCCGAACACACCATCCCGCTCGCGCTCGCACTCGCCCTGGTGATGATCCTGATCGTTTATGTCCTCGTCAGCGGAACCGCGCTCGGCCTCATGGGGCCGACGCGGCTGGCCCACAGCAAGGCGCCCCTCATCGACGCCGCCGCCTTTTCCCTGGGCCAGGTCGCAAAACCCCTGATCCTCACCACGGCGGCGGTGTCTTTGTTGAAGTCTCTAAACTCGATCTTTCTTGTCTTCTCCCGATACCTTTTCGCCATGGGGCGGTCGGGTGTCTTTCCCGCGGCGCTCGGCCGCCTGTCCGCGGACGGCGCGCCTCGCACCGCGACGATCGCCGCCTTCGGCGCGTGCTGCGTGGGCCTTCTGATGCCACAGAACCTTTTGTTTCTGACGGTGGCCGTAGCGATCCCGACCCTGTTCAAATATGGCGCAACCTGCATTTCCGCGATGCGCTTACTCGCGCATCGGCCGGACCTGTTGGGGCGGTCGGCTATAAAGATAAGGCCGGCTGTCATTCGCTCCGCTGCGATAGCGGGTCTGGTCTGCGCGATCGGTATCTTCCTGATCGGCACGGGAACGGACTGGCGACCCTACGCCATGGTGGCGACCTGGGG
>Ga0116231_10006194_pt1 | contig 23015 bp, 18 predicted proteins | sample S1TSphgellanicum_2_FD_89695 | JGI IMG/M metagenome (GOLD analysis project Ga0116231, IMG submission 89695) | Host-associated microbial communities from peat moss isolated from Minnesota, USA - S1T2_Fd - Sphagnum magellanicum MG | ecosystem: Host-associated > Plants > Peat moss > Unclassified...
CTATGCCCAACAAGCGGCGGAGCTTCCTGCGCCTTGCGGAACGACTCCTAAAGTCAGGGGCCCCCCTCAGCGGCGTCGCCACCCAGACCCATGTCTCGATCCATATAAAGCCCGGCTCCATAAAAGCCGCGATCAGGGACCTCGCGAGCTTAGGGCTTCCCCTGCATCTTTCAGAACTCGATGTCTCGACCCGCAACGCCGAGGCGATAGCGGGCGCTCTCGATATGGCGTCCCTCGCCGACCGTCTTGCACATCAGGCGCGGGTCGTAGAGGAAGCGGCCGAGGCGTTCGCCGCTCTTCCCGCCCATCAGCAGTACGCCTTCACCCTCTGGGGCCTGCGCGATAAGGACAGCTGGCTGCGTCGGCCGCCCAACGCGGGCGACGGGTCCGACCGGCCGCTCCTGTTCGACGACGCAGGCCGCCCTAAGCCAGCTGCGCGCGCCTTGTTAGACACCCTCGCCCGGTGATGGTCGGATTTCCGGTCATTTGACCTTGCGGGCCCGCTTGGGCCTTGATTGCCCTTGCCAATCTCCTCTCGGCCTGAACTCTTTCTCCCCAGTTTGCGGAGATAGCATGGCGATTAGTGACGTTGTCGAGGCGGCCCGGGCTCCGGCCCCTGGGGCTGGAAAACTGCATAAACAGCTCGGCACCTTTGGGTGCCTGCTTCTCACCATGTCGTGCCTGTCGCCCGTGCTGTCGATTTTCGGGATCGGCTCGGACGTCCTGCAGCACGCCGGATCCGCGGCGGCGCCGCTTTTTCTGATCGGTCTTGGCGTGGCTGTGATCTGGGCGTTGGTCTACGCTGAGCTGGGTTCGGCCTATCCTTACGCTGGCGGAGACTACGTTGGGGTCGGCTCGATCCTGGGCCCTTGGGCTGCGGCGATCACCCTGGCGATCTGGGCGGCGACCATGGGTCCGCAGGTGGCCTTTCAGGCCAAGACCATCGCGACCTACGTAAACGACGTCCTGCCCTCTGCGCCGGCCGGCCCGGTCACCCTCGCCGCCCTTCTCGGCGCTGTCGGCGTCGCGCTCTTGACCGTAAGAACCGGCGCTCTGGTGACCGGCTTATTCCTGACCATCGAACTCCTCGCTGTGGTCGTTCTCACAGCCGCAGGTCTGCTTCATCCGTCGCACAATCCCGGAGCCGTCATCGCTCATCCCCTGGTGGCGGGCCCTGGCGGCGCTCTGATCGCCCCAAGCTTCGCCGCCCTCGCCCTGGCTGGCGTCAACACCGCCTACGCCACGGTCGGGGGCAACCAGGCGCTCTATTTCGGCGAGGAGCTCATCGATCCGCACAAGCGGATGGGGCGGGTGGTCGTGATCGCCTGCCTCCTCGGAGCGGTGTGCATCGCCGTCCCGGTGATCATGGTGGTGCTGGGGGCGCCCGACCTCAGCGCGGTGCTTAGAAGCCCCGCGCCCATGGCCGCTTTTGCGGCCGAGACCCTGGGACCCGCGGCGGGCAAGGCGCTCAGCGCCTGCATCGCCCTCGCCATCTTCAATGCCGTGATCGTTCAGATCATGTTGGGCGCGCGGCTCTACTTCAGCCTGGGGCGCGACGCGGTGTTCTCAGCGCCGATCAACCGTTTGTTGGACGCGGTTCACCCCGGTTCGGGCGTTCCGCGCCGGGCGACCCTGGTTCTGGCGGTGTTTTCGACTGCGTGCTGCCTGATCAGCGCGCACGCCCTCCTGGTGTTTATGAACGCCCTTCTGGTCTACGGCTGGGGTCTCGTCTGCCTAGCGGTGCTGATCGGGCGCCTACGCGGAAAAACCGGCGGGCCTGGCTTTTGGCGAGCCCCGCTCGGGGTCTTGGCCCCGGTGCTGGGTCTGGCCCTGGCGTTCGTGTTCACGATCGCCGATATCGCCGACCCCGACGCCGGACGACCAAGTTTGTTGATCATGGGGTCGATCGTGATCGCCGCCGTCCTCTGGAGGCGCTTTGTGCTCGAGCGTCGCCCGGGCGGTTGGACCCCGACCCTGGTGGACCATGCTTAACCGCTAGAGGTCCGGGCTGGAGACCTGCGGCGTCGGGGCGTCGCCGGCCCGCAGCTCTGGGTCCTGCGCAAGGCGGATGGCGCGAAGGTCCTCGGCGATCCGAAAGACCGCGAGATAAAATTCGCACATACCGCGCCAGATCATCGCAAGGGCGGCGGTGAGCAAAAGCCCCGTGACGAATACCGGCAGGGCCAGTGCCGCGCCCACCAATGAGAAATCACGGATCATCAAGCCGACTGAACCGCCGACGACACCGAAACCGACGATGCAGATGATGGCCATTCCGGCCCAGTAGATCAGATGGGTGATCGGGCCGGTCATCAGCCGGTTGAACGTCAACATATCCCAGATGAAGGCGCGGGAGACGGACGGCTTGGTCTTCGGGGCTCGCATACGCGCTCGGATAATCGCTGACAGAGCCAAAGCCTAGCCCGGATCGAACCCGCGCGGCAACCGAGGGCCGATAACGCGCGGTCCCGCCAAAAGCCAGGTCGGCTCGGGGTCGCGCAAACGCGGAATCGTCCCTAGATAGGCGCCATGTCATCGCCCCAACCCCGCACCGTCCGCGTCGCCATCATCGGTTCAGGTCCGGCCGGCTATACCGCTGCGATCTACGCCGCCCGCGCCCTGCTGAAGCCGGTGTTGATTTCGGGGATGGAGCCCGGCGGCCAGCTCACCATCACCACCGATGTCGAGAACTATCCTGGCTTTGCCGACGTCATTCAGGGCCCCTGGTTGATGGACCAGATGCGCGCGCAGGCGGAGCACGTCGGAACCGAGTTTATCAACGATCTTGTGGTCCAGGCAGAACTCGGCCGTCGGCCATTCCGGCTGACCCTTGATTCCGGGGAGGTCTTGCTGGCGGAGACGGTGATCATCGCCACAGGAGCCCAGGCCAAGTGGCTGGGCCTCCCCTCAGAGCAGCACTTCCGGGGTTTTGGGGTTTCGGCCTGCGCAACCTGCGACGGCTTCTTCTACCGCAACCGTCAGGTCGCCGTGATCGGCGGCGGGAACACGGCTGTGGAGGAAGCTCTGTTTCTCACCACCTTCGCCTCCAAGGTCACCTTGATCCATCGGCGCGACGAACTGCGCGCCGAGCGCATCTTGCAAGAACGGCTGTTCGCCAACCCGAAGGTCGAGGTGATCTGGAACAGCGAAATCGAAGCGGTTCAGGGCGAGGACAATCCGAGGGGCGTCACCGCGATCCGGCTCAAGAACCTCGTGGACGGCGAGATCTCTACCCTGCCTGTCGACGGCGTCTTTATCGCCATAGGCCATGCCCCGGCGTCGAGCCTGTTCAAGGGACAGCTCAAAATGGACAAGTCAGGTTATCTGAAGGTCAAGGGCGGCACGACGTCAACCGCGATCAAGGGCGTCTTCGCCGCGGGCGATGTGACCGACGACGTCTATCGCCAGGCCGTCACCGCCGCGGGTATGGGCTGTATGGCGGCGCTGGACGCTGCGCGCCTTCTGGCGGAGGAGGATCACGCCCGCGCCCACCATCCGCTTTCCCATAAGGAGGCGGAGACGATCGCCGCCTGGTGACCTCGGCATCCGGCGGCTCGCCCCGCCTGGCCTGATCCGGGCTACTCGAAGGGGGGCATCAGGATCTGGCGCGCGGTCTCTTTGTCGCGGTCCATTTGGACGATCATGCCGTCCAAACTGTCGAACTTCTCGTCGCCGCGCTGGAAGGCGATGAAATCGGTCTCAAGCGTGTCCCCATAAATATCCTCGTCGAAGTCGAGCAGGTGCACCTCCAGCCGCTCGTCGTCTCCGTTCACGGTGGGCCGGCGACCGACGTAGCCGACCCCGGGAATCTCACGACCATCGGCGAGGCGGGTTCGGACCGAATAAATCCCGTAGGCTGGACGCACATAGTCGCCGAGCGCGATGTTGGCGGTCGGAAAGCCGATCGTGCGGCCAAGTTTGTCGCCGTGGACGACGACGCCTTCGATCGCGAAGGGCCGGCCGAGCAGGGCCGAAGCGCGCTCGGGCCGACCCTCGCGTAGGGCTTTGCGGATCGCCGACGACGAGCACTTTTCTCCGTCTGCATCCGCCACCGGATCGGCGATCGACACGCCGAAAGAGAAGGCTTCGCCGAACCGTCTGAGGGTCGCGGGACTGCCGGATCGACCGACGCCGAAAGAGATGTCGAACCCGGCCGCCACATGACGCGCGCCGAGACCTTCATGCAGGACTTCACTGGCGAAGGCCTCGTCGCTGAGGCGGGCCATCTCGTCGTCAAACGGCAGAACGTAGAACAGATCAACGCCAAGCGCGTCGAGAGCCCGGGCCTGCTGCTCTATGGTCATGAGGCGGAAAGGTTCGTGTTCGCGCTGGAAGTAGAGGCGAGGGTGGGGTTCGAAGGTGACGACGCCAAGGGGGACGCGGAGGACCGCCGCAGCCTTGGCGGCCTCGGCGATCACCTGTCTGTGGCCACGGTGCACCCCGTCGAAGTTGCCGAGCGCCACCGAGGCCCCCCGCGCGTCCGGTTCAAGCCGCTTCCAGCCGTCGATCCGATGCAGAGCCATTTAGTCCGCTGCAGGTTTACGCGGAACCATGACCACCGCTTCGCCCTCGACCACAGCCTTTGTCTCGACCAGGCACTCGGTCTTCAGCGTCACGCGGGCCTTCTCTTCGTCGATGGCGACGACGGTCACGCGAGTGACCACCTTATCGCCGATCCGCACCGGCCGACGAAAGCTCAGGGACTGGGAGATATAGACTGCGCCGGGTCCCGGGAGCTCGCCCGCAATGGTCGCAGATATGTAGGCGGCCGACAGCATGCCGTGGGCTATCCTGCCCTTGAACATCGTCGTCTCGGCGTAGGCGGCGTCGAGGTGGACTGGATTATGGTCTCCAGACACGTCGGCGAAGGCCTGAATGTCGGCCTCGGTTACCGTATGTGCGCGCTCGGCCGACGCGCCGATCTCGATCTCTTCAAACATCAGTCCCTGGACCACAGCCGATCTCCTTGTCTCTTGCTCTTAGCCGCCCCAGACAAGGTCCGCCACGGCGTAACGCGCCTGGGCTCCGTGCGCGGCCAGGAAGGCCTCCAATTTCACGGGGTCGGGCCTCCCGTCGCTCCCCTGGGTCTCACGCGCATGGATGCCGTCGGTGACGAACAGACAGTCAAGTCCCATGCGCCGCGCGCCGAGCAGGTCAGTCGGCAGGCCATCGCCTACAGCGAGCACCCGGTCGGGGCCGATGGCGCGGCCGCAAAGGCGCTCGAGCTCGTCGAGGGCGCGAAGATAGATCGGAGGATGCGGCTTGCCGGCCATGACCACCCTGCCTCCAAGGGTCTCATAAAGATCAGCAAGCGCGCCGCCGCACGGGATCATGAGGGGTCCACGCTGAACCACCCGATCAGGATTGGCGCAAATCAGCTCGAGGCCGCGGGCCGCGGCGATCGCAAGACGCAGGCGATAGTCCTCCGGCGTCTCGGTCTCATCGTCCACGAGACCCGAGCAGCTGACGAAGGCGGCGTCTTCTGGTCCTGAGAACTCAAGATGCAATCCGTCGTAAAGCACAAGATCCCGATCCGGGCCGACCACCCAGGCCGGCCCCGGAGCGCGCGCCGCAAGTTCGGTTCGGGTGACATCGCCGGACGTGATCATGGTCGACCAGGCCTCGTCAGGCACACCGAGGGCGCGCAGCTGCGGCAGGACAGAGCCTGACGGCCGGGGCGAATTTGAGATCAGCACCACTGGCCCACGGGTCTGCTGGAACCGCGTAAGGGCGTCGCACGCCGCGCTAAATCCCACCTGGCCGTTGTGGATGACGCCCCAGACGTCGCACAGCACCGCGTCATACTGCGAGGCGACGGCGGAGAGGCCGGAGATGATGTCGAGGCGAGAGGGATCAGCAGAGATTGGGGAGGTCATTGCGCCGCCGGGCGTAGAGGCGAGGCCTCGCGGCGTCAACCAGGCCTTTCGGGCCCGCCCTCTCGCAGCCCTATGACCGACCGACGCGTAAATCGGCCTGTCCCACGTCGCCGCCACGCCGGGCGCAGATTTATTGAGCGCGACGCGCACGCCAAGACTGTCTCTACCGCCTCCCCTTCATCGGCGCGCTTTTCTTTAACGCCGCGCAGGTCTGCGCGCGCTAACCCGCCTTGGGGATGCGCTCGGCCAGGGCGTCGAGGGTAAAGCGCACGGTCAGATTGACCGCATCGGCTGTGGGGTCGCTGAGGAGGATGGTCGAGCGGCCGTTGCGCCAGGTCATCGACACATGCGGTCGCCCTGCGGGACCCAGGGAATCGCGAACGATCCGGTCTGGCGCGCCGGACGTCTTTTTAAGCGCCGCGGTCACATAGGCGAAGCCGTCGATCGACGTCCTGAAGGAAATCCTGGCAAGACGCCCCTCGACGAACGCGTAGCTAAGCTCGCGGGCCGAATATCCACCGCCGAGCTCCACATCGACGCCTCTGCAGACCATGACGACAGGGTCGCCAGCCGCGCTGACGCACGGCGCCTTGGCGCGGACCGGGCGGCTGGCGCGCCACTCCGCCAGGGTCTCGCCAAGGACGGCGTCCGCAAAGCCGTACCGTCTGGTCGGCAAAGCTGCAGGCGCCGCCGCGGCCGCATGGGGCGGCGGCGCCTGGAGGAGGAGCATAAGACCCCGCCGCCCTACTGCGCCCCCGCCGTAATGGCGGTGTGGACGTTCCTGTTCTTGGCCCAGGCCGCCTCATTAGAGCCCGGATCCAGCGGCCGCTCCTTGCCGTAAGAGATGGTCTCGATCCTCGACGGGGCGACGCCGTGTTCGACCAAGAAGGCTTTCACCGACGCTGCACGGCGGGCGCCGAGGGCGAGGTTGTACTCTTCTGTGCCCCGTTCATCGGCGTTGCCCTCAAGGCGCACCTTAACCGCGGGATAGCGTTGCAGCCAGCCCGCCTGTGCGGTCAGGATCGGCACGGCGTCAGCGCGGACGGTATATTGGTCGTAGTCGAAATAGACCCGATCTCCGACGTTGACGACGAAGTCCTGCTGAGTGCCGGGGATCGGACCGCTGGCCACCGGCGGCGGCGGCGGCACGTAATGCGTCACGGGCGGCGGGGCCGCAGGGGGCGGAGGCGGAGTAGACGCGACAGGCGCGGGCGGCGGCGGCTTTTGAGCAGCGCACCCCGCAAGGGCCAGAATGCAGAGGCCGAACACGCTAACGGATATGGGCCGGCGCAGACCCGCAGGCAGTGAGGTCATCGATGTATCCCCTGAAACCGCAAGCGCGGCATCAGGCTTTATATATCACACTGGGATACGATCAACTGTTTTGTATCCCGATAGGATATAATCTACATTAGGGTCCGCGGCGATGCACGCCCGCAGAGGCCATTGGTCGTCTAACGCGCCCTGATCACGCGCAATGAGGAACGGGGTTGGATTTCCAACAGTACCAGGGGCTCGCCGGCTTCCGTTATGCGCTGCGCCAATTTGTGGCCGCCAGCGAGGTGATCAACCGTGAGGCGGGGATCACCCAGCAGCAATATCAGGCGCTCCTGGTCATCAAGACACACGAGGGCGACGACCTGTCCGTCGGCGCCTTCGCAGAGCAGCTTCTATTGACCCACCACGCAGCCGTGCAGCTTGTCGACCGGCTGGCCAAGGCCGGCCTGGCCGAGCGCAACCGCTCGGCGGAGGACCGGCGAACCGTGCACGTCACCCTGACAGAAAAGGGCGCAGCGCTCCTGGATGACCTCGCCGCCAAACACCTGCATGAGATGCTGCGCCAAGAGCCGCTCTTGACCCGCTCGCTGAAGCGGCTGAAAGGCGTGCGCCGCGACGAATGATCCCGGTCCAGCCTTCAGCGGTTCGATCTGGCCCCGTCATGGCCCTGGATTGGCGTCGATGACGCCGGGCCTCAGCCGCGCAGCGCTCGACGCCGTCCTCGTGAGACGGCGCGGCCGGCCTCTGCAGATCTGAAGTTAACGCGCGCCAGGGCCTCAGCCGTCGGCCTCGGCAAGGCCAAACACCTTGCCGCGCGCCTCGGGGCCAAACCAGGTCCAAACGGCGATGACCACGGCGCTGATCCCGGCCACCAAGGCCAGACTAAAGGCGTAGTCGTCCCTGCCGGCCGCGGTCTTGTGCGCTTCGGCGATCGAGCCTTGCCAGTAGGCGTTCACCGCCGCCAGCAGATTCCCGAATTGATAGGCTGCACCCGGGAAGACGCCGCGCGCGCTGTCGGGCGACAGCTCATTCAGGTGCACCGGAATAATTCCCCAGGACCCCTGCACCGACACCTGCATGCAAAAGCCGCCGATCGCGAGGAGCAACGGGGTCGTGGAATAGGCCCAAAGCGGCAGGATCGGCAGGGCGAACAGGGCGGCGATCACAATGGCGCGGCGCCGTCCGATCTTTTCAGACCAGGCGCCGAACAGGGTCCCGCCAAGGATGGCGCCCACGTTCATGATTGCGGTCAGCATCCCGGTCATCTGCGGCGTGAAACCGTGCTGGCGCTGGAGGAAGGTGGCGTAGGTGTCCTGGGTCCCGTGACTGAAGAAGTTAAACGCCGTCATGAGAATGACCACATAAATCGCCCGCTTCCAGTGACGGGCGATGGCTGCAAGGGGCCTGATCTTTGCCTTGACCTGGTCGCGCTGGGCCTCCCAGGTCGGGCTTTCCTTCACATGCATGCGGATGAACAGGATCAGAAACGACGGGATGACGCCGAGGCAAAACAGGATCCGCCAGCTCGCGATGGTCGGGAACCAGGTGGCGAAGTGCGGGTAAAGGAACCAGAACACCAGAGCGCCGAGGAGCTGGCCCAGGGCATAGCCCTCCTGTAGCATGCCAGACATGAGCCCGCGGCTCCGGGCCGGCACGCTCTCCATCACCAAAGAGGCGCCGATCCCCCACTCCCCGCCCATGGCGAAGCCAAACAGGGTGCGCAGCACCAAGAGGGTTAGGAGATTGGGCGCGAACGCAGAGCCCAGGGCGAACAGGGCATAAAGCGCCACATCGATCTGCAATACGGGCTTGCGGCCGAACTTGTCAGCGAGCCAGCCGAAAAAGAGCGCCCCGAAAGGGCGCGCAGCGAGGGTTAGAGTAAGGCTGAGCAGGACTGCCGGCGCTTTGACGTGAAAGTCCGCCGCGACCTGTCCGACCACGAAGGTCAGGAGGAAGAAGTCGAAGGCGTCGAGCGTCCAGCCAAGCAGGCTGGCCAGAAAGGCCGAGCGCTGGGATCTGTCGAGTGCTGAAAGCTCGTCGATCAACCCCATGCCGCGCCCTCCAATTGGAGCGCGACCTTGGCGTGATCAGGCCTTGGCGGCAACGGGGTGTCGCCCCGCAATCCACGCCAAGACCCCAGAATGCGTACAAAGCCGGGTTTTGGCCCCTGGCCTCCCAAATTATCGCCAACGCTCCAGGAGCCGCGCGCCGTGTCCCTTGCGCTGGGCTTCGACCCCTTTCCTTATTAAAGGGCTTAGCGGAACACCGGCGCAAACAACAACCGGTGAGGCGCCCTAGAACAGGACCCGAACGGAAAGCTTCGCGTCGCCTTCGCTATATCGGCTGCGGGCCTCGACCCCGCCTTCGATGCCGACCTCATAGTACTCGCTCGAGCCTTTGAACTTGATCCGCGCGACACCGGCGGGACCTGTGATGGCGGCAGGATCCAGCGTGAACGGAATGGTTCCGCCGACAAAGTGACCCGTCACATCTCCGGGCGTGCCGAAGAAGACGTCTCGCACGCCGAGCTGGAACTCAGGGCGCCAGACCACCGTACGCCCAAACTTGGCGCCAAGGACCATGGCCGCAGAGGCGCTGCCTTCGTCGCCGGTCACTTCGTCGATGGCGAGGTTAAAGCCGGCCGCGCCGTTGCGCTCGGTATAACTGCCCTGATCGAGGCGGAAATAGTCGATCTGCGCCTGCGGGCGCAGGAACCAGACCGAGCCCAGGTCGATCTCGTATGCGGCGCCGAAATGGCCGGTGAGCGAATAGCCGGTCCAGCTGCCATTGGCCTGGGTGGTGTAGGTTGTAGAGTTGGTGGTGGTGTTGAAGTAGACAAACTGCCTGCGCCCCGCGAACCAGTTGTAGCTGGCGCCCACGCGCGCATCGAGGGTCAGACCGCCAAGCTCGCCCTGCCAATAAAGGCCGCCCTCGAGCTCTGACATGCCGATCCGCGAATCGGTAGGCGATTGCGGGTCATCCTCGTTGATGGCGACAAACGCGGCGGTGGCGCCGACGGCGCCGAACCCAAGGCCGCCCGTCTCGACGCCGCCGGCGTAGCCGAAGCCGCCCGCCTGGAACGGTACGGTGTCTCCCCGGCCCTGGTAGGCGCCGACGAAGAATTGTTGCGCCCATGCGCCCCGCGAGCCGGTCGGGTTCTCGATCTGGTTCGGATCGGCGGTCAAGCGAGAGATGGTGCGAGACGCCTCGGCGGAGGCTTGAAAGAGCCCGCCCGCATAGTCGGGCATGAGCTGGTCGTAGAGCTTGATAAAGGTGCCGCGCTGATATTGGTCGAAGATTGCGCCCTGGATCGCCGTGTTCGATGGCAAAGCGGCGTAGATCGCCGGGAGGGCTGCGCCCTCGGCCTGCGTCATACCCAGCTCCGAGGGGGTCTTTTCGCGGATGGTCAGGTCAAGCGTGTTGCCGCTGATCGCGGTCGTCGCCGTGAAGAGATAAGGAACGTCGGGCGCGAGGGTCGAGGTGGCGCCGGCGACCGAAAGACCGCCGGTTGCGTTGATCAGGGCGAAGGTCTGGGTGCCGTTGATGTTGGAGAGCACGTTCACGCCGAGCTTCGCCCCGTTGTCGAGGACGGCGGCGCCGGTGACATTAAGACTGGTATAGGCGTTATGGAGCGGGTCGATGGCGAAGCTGAACACGCCGTTCGCCCCGATGTGCAGGGACGACACCGTCAGGGCCTGGGCATAGGTGTCGGTGAAGGTGCCGCTGTTGATATTGAAGGCGAAGGTCGCATTGCCAAGGGCGACCAGCTTGCCGTTGAAGATCGACGAATTCTCCATATCGATATCAGTGGTGGTCGCCGCCGAACCGGAGCCGACCTGAAGCATGCCCGTCAGCGTGCCAGCGTTGATCGTGACCGTGTTGGTCCCGCTCCCCAGGTAGACGTCGCCGGTGATCGTGGGCGCCACGGGCGTCGTGGTTGTGGTGGTGGTGTCGCCGCTCGTGACCGTGGTGACGATGGCGGCGCCCGTATAGTTCGGCGCGGAGGGCGCAGGACCCGTGGTGGTTTCCGTGGTGGTCGTGCCGCTCGCGGTCACCGCCGTAGAGATCGTCTCCGGCGCCTGGTTCATCGTCAGATTGACGCCGGAGGTATTGTAGCGAAGGTCGAGCGCCGTGGTGGAGCCGATCGGCGTAATCGTGGTCTCGGTCGGCGTAATCGCTGCTGTGATCGAGCCGGTCACCGTCACATTGGACAGACTGCCGCTGTAATCGATCACCGCCGCAGCATTATTGGTGTAGCCGGCGTTGACCCCGCCGTCGCCGTTGACGGTGGCCGAAAGGGCGCCCGTCACAGCAAGGCTGTTCACGTTCGCGCCCGCCTCGATCACCAGCCCGTAGGCCGAGGCGGTGTAGGGCGTCGGATTGCCGGTGCTGGCGTTCGGCAAAGGCTGGTCGGTCGTCGCTGAGAGGGCGCCGACGACGCTGATCACCGGAATGGTTGATCCGCTCAGCACGTGCATGCCGATGGAGTCCGCCCCATAGGCGGTCGCGGTCACACTCCCGGTGATCTGGATCCCGCCGGCGATATTGACCGTGCCGCCGCCCGAGAGGCCAGCGCCTTGACCGGTCGCCACCGCGCCGATCGCCGCCGCGTCGCCGGTCAGATCGTTGGTCCCATTGGCGACATCATAGCCCACGGGGGCCGCCCCGATCTGGAGGCCGGTGGCGGCGACCCCATCCTCAAGACCGTTGCCGGCGAGCGTGCCGGCGATGACGACGCCGTAGCCTTGCAGGTTCTGGTTGTAGAGGGTGCTGGTGAGCTGGAGCTGCCCGACCGCGATGTTTTTGCCAGCGGCGCCGATCACCATGGCCGGCTGGTTGCCATAAGCGGTGATGGACGCTGTCGTCTCCGAGGTGTCGGTGATGCCGTCGCCGTCATTGTCGGCGGTCGAGCTCCCGCCTGAGACGGTGTTGATCGGTATCGCCCCGACATAGACGCCCTGACCGACGTTGCCCCCAACCACGACCGCGGCGCCGCCCTTCTCGACCTCGGTGGGGGCGTTCTGGATGTCGGCCTGAAGCTGGTTGCTGAGGCTGCGGGAATTGCTGCCGTATCCGCTGGCCGTGATCGCTGAATACACGCTGAAACGGCCGCTGACGTCGCCCGAAAGGACAATCGCGGAGGTGTTCTGGCCGGTGGCGGTGATCGTGCCGGTGACCAGCACATTCCCCGCAGCGCTGCTATAGACCGGGCTGGCGCCGGCGACCGCGCCGCTGACGCTGAGGCCGACGCTGTTGTCCCCAGTGATGGTGATCGATCCAATATTCGACACGTTTCCTGTGACTGTGCCTTGGATGGCGATCCCATAGGACTGGTCGCCGGTGACGTTGATCACCCCGTCGGTGTCGTTGATGATGTTGCCGACGAACGGCGCGGCGCCCTGTTCGAGGATCCCGATGCGCGCGGTCGGCGCGACCCCGTTGACGTCCGGCGCTACGGGCGACTGGGTGACGCCGGTGGTGCCGTCGGTTGAGGGCCCTTTGGAGTCCTTAAGATCGATGGTGCCGGTGTTGTCGACCGACCCGGTGAAGCCGCCCGTCGCCAGGATCCCGGTCGCGTTGTTGATATCGCTCGACTGGATGGTCCCGGTATTGCTGACCGTATTGTTGCTGTTGATCGTTACCGCCGCGCCCGGACTGGTCAGATTGATTGTGGCGCCGCTGTTGATCGTAATGTCGCCGGACGTCGCTGTCGCGACGGGCGTGGATGTCGTCCCCGAGACAGTCGTCTGGGCGGCGGCTTGCCCCGCAGCAAACCACAAGGGAGCCAGGGCCGCCGCGGCGGTCAATGTCTTACGCATCAAGTTCCGATTCGCCGGCAAAAGGATGAAATTCGGGCGTCCGGCCAATCCGGGATCAACCGCCCCCTCCCGAGGTCCGATCGAGGTTGCTTTCAAACCTGGAGGACGACCATGTCAACATTTCGGTCGTTTTTTATCTTCGACCCACCCTCTTGTCTTATGGGGCGTTTCGGCGGCAGACGCGAGCTTTTGCCGAGTGCGGCGCACAATCGCCGCATCGCGTTGACACATTTTTGCCCCAATGCGCTGGATATGGGAGGGGCTGGATGCAGTGGGTATGGCTGGATCCAAACCTCCGTCGCCGGCCCGACTCAGGCCGTCTTCGTATCTGTCGGGGGGCGTGACCGCCCTCGCCGCTGAGGACAAGAAAGACTTGTTTATTAAACCGCAAGCGCGCGGCGATGTCCGTGCGCTGGTGGGCGCCGCGACGCTGGGTTCCATGGTGGGACTGGCGATAGGCGGGGCTTACCTTGCTGGCGGGATGGCCCGGGATGCGGTCGTCCACGCTCAGATTCAGCGTCTTGCAGGCGTCGCCTCCACCGGTTTTTCGGAAGTGGCGCTGACCGCCTCCGCGCAAGCCGATCCTGGCGCCCTGGCCATCGCGCGCCGCCATGATCCCTTGGCGAGCGCGGATCTGGATCCGAGGGAGAGGCGCATCGCCCTCTTGGTGGAACGCCTTAGGACCCGCAACACCTCATTTTTCATCAACCCCCTGACGACGCCCGAGGCTCCTTCGCCCAAGCCCTTGCTCGCCAGTGAGGGGACATCCGTTCTTCGCGCCCGTTTTGCTGGGGCGGGCTCGGCGTCGCCGTTCCAGCTGAGGGGCGCGCTCGACGAATCGCGCGATCTCGATTGCCTGGCCCAGGCGGTCTACTATGAGGCCCGCGGCGAGACCCCGTCCGGCCAGGCGGCGGTCGCCCAGGTGGTTCTGAACCGCGTCCGCCACCCGGCATTTCCAAAGTCGGTCTGCGCGGTGGTGTTCCAGGGCGCTCGCACCTCGGGCTGCCAGTTTTCTTTCGCCTGCGGCGGCGCCTCGCGACATCCCACCGAATCAGCGGCTTGGCGGCGCGCCGAACAGGTCGCAGCCAAGGCGCTGGATGGCGCGGTCATGTCGGAGGTGGGAAACGCGACTCATTTCCATGTGGCCGGCAGCTCGGCTGACTGGGGTCAACACCTCCTGAAGGTCGCCCAGATCGGTTCGCACGTCTTCTACCGGTTCGGCGGCCACGCCGGCGCGCCGGGAATGTTCCGCGCGGAGCCTGAGCCGTCCAAGCCTGCCGATAACAAGCCCGTCTTCGCAAGCCTGGCGACCCTGCCCAGCGCTGAACAGGCCGGCCATGTTCTGGCCGCAGGCGCTGCGGCCGTCGAACACGCCGCGAGCGTGGTCGAGAACGCGGCCAAGGCGGCGGTTTCGCCGAAATCGCCCGACGCAACGCCCCGACCCGCCGCGCCGCCTGCCCCGGCAAGCGAAGACCCTGTGAAAACCCAGACCGAACCCGGCTAGCCGCCAAGCCCTTCGGCCGGGCTGAGCATCGCTAAGACGCTCGTCCTCAGCGCACCAAAGGTCAAGCCGGCGGCCCGCCGCGCCGGTGTCCATGGGCGATCCTGGGTGTCGCCTTCGGGGTACGGAGCTCGGGTGGATCCCTACCGCCTTATGGCGGATCTCTTGGACAACCGCAGTCGGCCCGGACGAAACCGATCAGCCCGGACGCGAAACCCGGCGCAGGGCCTGCGGCGGTTGGCCGAAGGTTCGGATAAAGGCGCGGCGCATTCGCTCGGGATCGCTAAACCCCGTGCGCCGGGCGATCAGGGCCATGGAAGCCCGGCCGGCCTCAACCTCGCTGCGGGCGGCCTCGACGCGCAACTGCTCGATCGCTTTGGCCGGAGTTTGGCCAGTCTCAGCGAGGAACCGGCGCGCGAACTGGCGCGGGCTGAGCCCGGCGGCGGCGGCCAGCGCCTCGACCGTCAGGCGCTGATGCAGCCGCTCGCGGGCGAAGCTCAACGCCTTGGCGGACGGATCTCCGGAGGGCTTTAGGGCGATCAGAGCGGAAAATTGGGACTGCCCCCCGGGACGGCGATGATAAACCACAAGCTCCTTGGCGCAGGCGGCGGCGACATCCGCGCCGTGATCCTCCTCGATCAGAGCAAGAGCCAGATCGATCCCCGCGGAGATGCCGGCGGAGGTCCAGAGCGGTCCGTCCCTGACGAAGATTCGATCAGGTTCGACCTTGATGGCGGGGAAAAGCTGCTGCAACGAGCGCGCCCGTCTCCAGTGGGTGGTCGCGCGCCGACCGTCAAGCAGTCCTGCAAAGGCCAGGACGGCCGCTCCGGAACAGACGCTCGCCGTTCGCCGCGCGCGTCTCGACCCCTCAAGGACATAGGCTTGCATCGCCTTGTCCTTGGCTGCATCGAGCGCTCCGGCCCCGCCGGCCACGATCAGGGTGTCGCAGGCCGTGTCCGAAAAGGGCTCGGTCAGCACCTGCAGACCGCTGGATGAGCGCACCGGGCCGCCGGTTTCCGACGCCACGCTCATGGTATAGGCGCCCCTGATGAACCCTGAGGCGGCTTCGAACGCCGCGAGAGGACCGGTCACGTCGAGAATCTGAAACCGGTCGAAAACCACAAAAACAATGGCGCGAGGCATGGCGGATTCCGCGGGATCTCTGCAATTAAAGACGCTTACCACGCCGCCGTCGGCCCCGTCATCGATGTCTTGGGCGTCGCCCGAAGGGCGCCGCGCTCGAGCGCCCTGACGATCCCGAAGCGGCGAGGTCCCGTCAAAGCTTTTCGCCGCGCGCCAGGGGTCCAAGGGCCGCGGGGCCGAGAGGGGCGGACGCGCGCCTATCGCCTCAGGCCCACGCCGCGGGCCGAGGCCCGAGGGTGTTAAACCGCGTCAAGACCGATATCGAGGACCGGCGCGGAGTGGGTCAGGGCGCCCACTGAAATAGCATCGACCCCGGTCTCGGCGATGGCGCGAACCGTGCTCAGGCTGACGCCGCCGGACGCCTCCAGGCGCACCCTTCCGGCAGTCAGGGCCACTGCTGTCCGTAGATCCGCCAGGCTGAAGTTGTCGAGCATGATGACGCTCGGATCGAAGGACAGAGCCTGATCGAGCTGGGCCAGGCTGTCGACCTCAATCTCGATCGGCGTCAAATGGCCGGCGATCGCGCGCGCGCGCGTCAGCGCCTCCCTCACCCCGCCCGCGGCGGCCACGTGGTTGTCCTTGATCAAGATGGCGTCGTCTAAACCGAAGCGGTGGTTCACGCCGCCGCCGCAGCGCACCGCGTATTTTTCCAAGGCCCGCAGGCCAGGGGTCGTCTTTCGGGTATCGACGATGACGGCCTTGGCGCCCGCCACCGCCTCCACATAGGCGCGCGTGAGGGTCGCAACCCCCGACAGCCGCCCCAACAGATTTAGAGCGCTACGCTCAGCGGACAGCAGGGCGCGGGCGTTGGCGTCGACCCGCGCGATCGCCTGGCCGGGATCGGCGTCTGCGCCGTCCTCGACCAGAACTTCGAGGCGGGCGTCTGGATCCAGGATATGGATCGCCAGGCGTACGCAGTCGAGGCCCGCAATACGGCCGGCGTTTCGGGCGACGAAGCTGGCGCAGAGCCGGGCGCTGGCGTCAATCAGAGCGGCGGTCACGTCTCCGGCGCGTCCGAGATCCTCAGCCAGGGCGGCGCGCACGATCGGCTCGACCAGGAGGTCGGGCAGGGGCTGGCGCTCGACGCTCACTCCGCCGCCCAAAGGGCCGAACGGCCGCAAAGGCTGCGAAGCGTTCTGCGCGCCGGGGCGGCGGTGGGGAAATCACTGCGAAAGTGCGCGCCGACGCTGTGCGTGCGGGCAAGCGCCGCTTCGGCCACAAGTCGTGCAGACACAAGCTCCAGAGCGGCGCCGTGGTCGCGCTCCAGAGCTTCGATTTCGCTGAGCAATCCCTTAAGGCCGCCCGCGTCACGGGCGACCCCGGCCCCCCGGTCCATGGCCTCGCGCAGACGCTGAAGCGCCCCTTGAGGCAGGACGGGCGCGGGCGAAGCGGCGAGGCTGGTGGGGCGGTGAGCGCCGCCATCGTGATCCTGCGCCGCTGTGCGGCCGGCGCGCACCCCGAACACCGCCGCTTCGAGGAGGGAGTTGGACGCCAGCCTGTTGGCGCCATGCACGCCTGTGGAGGCGCACTCGCCCGCCGCATAAAGGCCAGGAACAGTGGTGCGACCGTCAAGGTCGGTCCACACCCCGCCCATATGGTAGTGGGCGGCTGGGCGCACGGGAATGGGCTGGACCCTGGGGTCGATCTGCGCCGCCATGCAGGCCTTGAACACAGCCGGGAACAGATCTTCGAAGTGCGCGCCCACAGCGTCTCGCGCGTCGAGCCAGGCCCCGCCTCTCCCCCGCTCAAGCGCGACCGCCTGGGCCACGACGTCGCGAGGCGCAAGATCGCCCAGAGGATGATAGCGCTGCATGAACGGCCGGCCGGCCACGTCGATCAGGCGCGCGCCCTCGCCGCGCAAGGCCTCCGTGGCGAGGGGCGCGGGGTCGAGACCCGCGTCGATCGCCGTCGGGTGAAACTGGACGAACTCCGGATCGGCGATCAGCGCCCCGGCCAATGCCGCCAAGGCCATCCCGTGGCCCCGCACTTCGGCCGGATCGGTGGTGGTGGCGTAGAGGCCGCCAAGGCCTCCGGCGGCCAGGACCACCGCACGAGCCGACACCTTGTGCAAGACGCCGTTGTGCTCGACCAAGGCGCCGCGCACAGCCCCGGTGTCATCGGTGCTGAGGCCAAGGGCGCTGGCGTCCTCCCAGATCCTGATCAAACCCTGGGCGCGCACTGCGGCGATCACCGCCAGCATGATCGCAGCGCCAGCGCCGTCGCCGCCGACCCGGGCCACTCGGGGGCGGCTGTGGGCAGCCTCAAGGCTCTGAAGGAGCCGGCCCTGGTCGTCCCGGTCGAAGGGAGCGCCGAAATCCAGCAGCCGGCGCAGCGCCGCAGGACCTTCCTCGGTCAGGCGGCGAACCGCGGCGGGATCGCAAAGACCCGCGCCGGCCTTAAGCGTATCGGCGGCGTGCAAGACCGGAGCGTCGTCCTCGGACATGGCCACGGCCATGCCGCCCTGGGCCCAGGCTGAGGCGCAGGCGCCGCCGAGCGCGGAGGGTGAGATCACCAAGACCTCACGGCCCTCGCCCGCCGCTGCGAGGGCGGCCGAGAGGCCCGCCAGCCCGGCGCCGAGGATCAGCACGCCGTCGAACCGCATCAGATCAGCTCGACGTCCACGTGGTGGCGCGCCTTGACAAGATCGTAGCGGGCCGGTTCGGAGGGCGGCGGAAGATCGATCATCCGCTGCACCGCCCCCCGCGCGCGCAAAGCGATCTCCGGATCGACCGTCACCTCGTAGCGATCCTCGGCCAGGGCCGAATAAATGTTTTCAAGGCTGATCCGCTTCATATGGGGACAGAGGTTGCACGGACCGATGAAGTGGGTGCCCGGCGCGTCGGCCTGAACGTTGGACGCCATTGAGCACTCGGTGATCATCACCACCTGCGCCGGGTTCCGGCGCAGGACATAAGCGCTCATCGCCGCAGTCGAGCCTGCGAAGTCGGCGGCCTCGATCACCTCGGCAGGGCATTCAGGGTGGGCCAGGATCTCGGCGCCTGGGAATGCGCTGCGCAGCTCTCGCACATCCTCGGCCGTAAAGCGCTCATGAACCTCGCACCGACCGCTCCAGGCGATAATCTTGACCGCAGTCTGGCGCGCGACATTTCGGGCGAGGAATTCATCGGGAATGAGGATGCAGCGGTCACTGCCCCATTCGGCCGCCGCCGCCTCCACCACCTGAACGGCGTTGGCGCTGGTGCAGCAGATATCCGTCTCGGCTTTGACCTCAGCGGTGGTGTTCACGTAGGTCACCACAGGAACCCCCGGATAGCGCGCCTTTATCATCCGGACGTCCGCTGCGGTGATCGATGAGGCCAAAGAGCAACCCGCCATAAGATCAGGAATCAGTACGCGCTTGTCGGGACAGAGCACCTTCGACGTCTCAGCCATGAAGTGCACGCCGGCCTGGACAATGACCTGTGCGTCGCTGCGTTGGGCTTCCCGGGCAAGGCCGAGGCTGTCGCCGACATAATCGCCGACGCCGTGGAAGATCTCTGGCGTCATATAGTTGTGCGCCAGGATCACCGCGTCCTTTTCGCGCTTCAAGCGGTTGATCTCGGCGATCAGAGGCGCATGGGCGCGCCACTCGAGCGGTGTAATGCGGGCCTTGACCTTCTCCCAGAGCGGCGCGGTGTCCGCCTCGACGTCGGGTGTGAACGCAAACCGGACCGGAGTTCCGCTTCGGAAGTCGAGCGCGCCATCGTCCACGTGATCCTCCATGTGGTCCATTCGATAAATGCTCAGATTGAGCATTACCGGGGCCGATTAGATCCCTCGAGGCTGAACAAACGCTCAACGACGGGGGAGAGACTTATGCTTTAGGTGAGCATAAGGGTGCGGACCATAGACCTCTGGCCCAGAGAATCAAGCCGTTTTGTCGCAGAGGGCGTAATGGCAGACGCTGGCCGCGGCGCGTCAGCCGTGGAGCATGCGCCGTGGTGTGCACCGAGGGCGCGGGCCGAGACCCTTTGGATCCTGGCCGAGCGGCAGGCCGTCCGCCGGTGAAGCCGGGACGAGGAGGCCGAAGGCAAGGGGAGACACCGCGACCTCCGCAGCGCCTCTTGCCGCTAAACCCTCAACGCCAGCTATGGGTCGGCGAGATGATCCTCGCCCGTCGCCCCCTTGCTTTTTCAAGCAGCGCCATTCGCGACGACGGGTGCGCCATCGAACAGGCCGACGCGCTTGAACGCGTCCTCGTCCGCGCCGCGCCAGCTTATGCGCAGGCGCGGCCGCCGCAACGCCCGCGCGATCGCCAAACGAGGTCGCCCCTCGCCAGCCTTTCGAGGCCGGCCGCCAGGGCCCCTCTCCCGCCCGCGTAAACCTCAAGGCCTTTGAAACCGAAGTCCACAGAGCTGATTGAGGCGCGCACGCGACCGGGCCGGCAAGACGTCAGCCTTGCAGATGGCGGAGAAGAAAGAAGAGACCCCCGGAGATGGCCATAGCCGCAGGCAGGGTGGTGATCCAGGCCAGGGCGATCGAGCGGAGGGTCGACCATTGCAAGCCCGATCCATTGGCCGCCATGGTCCCGGCCACTCCGCTCGAGAGCACGTGGGTGGTCGACATGGGCAGGCCGAGGTAATCTCCGCCGAAAATGGTGACGGCCGCAACGAGCTCGGCGGCCGCGCCCTGGGCGTAGGTCAGGTGGGTCTTGCCGATCTTCTCCCCAACGGTGACCACAATGCGTTTCCAGCCGATCATCGTGCCGAGCCCAAGGGCCAGGGCCACGGTCACCTTGACCCATACCGGAATGAATCGGGTGCCGCTCTGGAGCTTGCCGAGGAAAGCCTTGAGCGTCTTGCCGTCGGCGGAGGAGAGGGTCGTCGTCTTCGACTTGGCCAGGAGGCCGACCGCGTCGCTGACCAGATACATGTCGTTGCGCAGGTTGGGCGTCACCGCCGCCGGTATGCTGCGCATGGTTCCGGAGTTATGGACGCTCATAGCGATGTCGTTTGAGACGACGGCCAGGGCGGCGTAGACGGCAGGATCGTCAACCTTCTTGGTTTTCAGGGCGTCGCCGACCTTAGAGCGGGCCGCAACGACGTCCATCGACGCCACGCCGGCCTGGTGGGCGGCGAAGACCGCAGACGCTTTGTGGGCCGAGGCGATGAAGGCGGGCGCGCTGGAGTCCGGCATAGTCCGGTTGAGGGCGTAGGCGGTCGGGGCCGTGCCGATCAGGATCAACATAATCAGGCCCATGCCCTTCTGGCCGTCGTTGGAGCCGTGGGCGAACGAAACGCCCGTGCAGGTCAGAATCAGCAGTCCGCGGATCCACCACGGCGGTGGTGAAGCGTCCTTGGGCGCTTCATAGAGGGTTTTCGAGTGGATCAGCGCCTTCATCAACAGCAACAGCGCCGCGGCCGATACGAACCCGACCACGGGACTGACAAGCAAGGTGGTCAAGATCTTGGTCGCCTGCGACCAGTCCACGCCCGAGGTCGCCTGTCCCGCTTTGGCCATCAGCTGGTTGGCGAGGCCGACGCCCATGACCGATCCGATAAGGGCGTGTGACGACGAATTCGGGATGCCGAGGGCCCAGGTGCCAAGGTTCCAGATGATCGCGGCGAGCAGAAGCGAAAAGATCATCGCATAGCCCGCGCCGGAGCCGACCTGCAGAATAAGCTCCACCGGAAGCAGGGCGATGATCCCGTAGGCGACGGCGCCGGACGAGAACAGCACGCCGGCGAAATTGACAAAGCCTGACCACACGACCGCTGCGATGGGCGGGAGGGAGTGGGTGTAGATCACCGTCGCGACGGCGTTGGCGGTATCATGGAAGCCGTTCACGAACTCAAAGCCGAGCGCGATGAGGAGGGCCAGCCCCAGGAAGGCGAAGGCGCCGATGGCCAGAGGCTCCCCCGCATTCGCGGTGTCGACCAGAATGCTGTAGGCGGCGAAAGCCACGCCGCCCAGAAGGACCAGGCCGAAGGCGACGGCGCCGGGCGCGCTCGGCTTGTTGTCGAGCTGCGGCTTGGCGGGCGTAGAGAGGGTCTGCGGGATTTCGCCCAGGACCGCGTCGGACATCGTCTTCCCCACTTTGAGTGTGAAGGAGATGTTAACGCCGCCGTTCAACGGTTTGATGACGGCCCGCTTCAGGGCCGCCGGATGCGGATTTTGACGGATGCGGCTTTTGACTGGCGGCGGCCGGAAGGCGGAGTATGCTCGCCTGCAATCTGGCGCAGATCGGATGGATGGAGGACGCCCATGCCCTACGTCGAAGGTCAAACCGTTCACGACGCTGACTCCCATGTGATGGAGCTGCCCGGGACCTTAGAAGGCTATATATCTCCCGCATTTCGCGACAAATTGGCCGCGAAATTGGCGACTGGAAGCGGGGTGGGAGGGATCCTCGCCGCCAAGGCCCTACAGCAGGATCCGGTTTTCCGCGCCGGGGCCGAAGCCAACCTCCTCTTGCGCAAAAACTACGAAGCCCTGGGCGCTTTCGAAAAGGCCGATCGCCCAAGAGCGATCGATGCTTTCGGCTTCGCCAGCCAGCTTGTGTTCACCACAGCGGGTCTCTTCCTCGCCCCGCTCGAACATGAGGATGATGTTGATCTCGCGATCGAGGCGGCCAGAGCCCACAACCGCATGATGGTCGAGTACTGTTCGGTCGACCGTCGGCTCCTAGCGACCGCCTATGTACCCCTGATGGACCGCGCCCGCGCCCGCGATGTCGCCAAAGAGGCCATCGCCCTTGGCTGCAAAGGTCTTATGATCCCCTCTCGCGTCCCCAAGGGTCATTCCCACAGCCACAGGGACTTTGATCCTCTTTGGGCCCTGGCGGAGGAGGCGGGCCTGCCGATCCTGTTCCACGTCGGCGGCGAACTGAAGATGGATCAGGCCTACATTCAAACCGGCGGCCCGCAGGTGGCGGACTTCCACGGCGGCGCGGAGAACTTCACCTCGGTCAGTTTCATGGCCATCCCGCTCGCCATCTGGCAGACCTTGAGCGTTCTCATTATCGACGGCGTTTTCGACCGGTTTCCTTGGCTCAAGTTCGCCGCGATCGAGCTCGGCGCGGGCTGGGTGCCCAGCCTGATGCAGGTCTTGGACTCCGCCGCGCGCGCCTTCTCCAAGGAGGAGCGGCTGCGCACGCTCTCCGCACGCCCGAGCGAAATCCTCCGCCGCCAGTTCTTCGCGACCCCCTATCCGCACGAGAATGTCGGCTGGATTATCGAGAACGCCGGTGAGGAAATCTGCCTCTTCTCATCCGACTATCCGCACGTCGAGGGCGGCCGCAATCCGATGAAGCGATTCAATGAATCGCTGCAGGGCGTTGGCGAGCGGGGCAGGCGTCGCTTCTTCCGCGACAACTTCATCGACATGATGGGGGCCGGCCTGGATCCGGCGCTTTATGATATCGCATCGGCGCAGGCGGCATAACCGGCCAGCGCCATA
>Ga0116231_10006195_pt1 | contig 23014 bp, 19 predicted proteins | sample S1TSphgellanicum_2_FD_89695 | JGI IMG/M metagenome (GOLD analysis project Ga0116231, IMG submission 89695) | Host-associated microbial communities from peat moss isolated from Minnesota, USA - S1T2_Fd - Sphagnum magellanicum MG | ecosystem: Host-associated > Plants > Peat moss > Unclassified...
ACACCACCGTGAGTAATAGATACATAGGATGGAGACCAATGTTGCCTCCACTCCTCAATCTCAGTAGCATGATCTCTCCGAAACTCATGATAATCACTCATCGAAGGACCCTCCAAGTGTTGAAATAATCCCTTCCATGCCAAGAAGGGTGAGAACAATCTGGCATTACGTAACATCTACATATCACACCAAGAATCAAACTCCTAAATGAAGTCCTCCAACTTGATGGTGCCCACTGCACCTGAGTAATGTCGAGGGCCCTTCATGGCCCCAGAACCCCCATCCATATCCCAAATCAATGGGGCCGCAATATTAGACGATAACATGGAAAACTTGTTATTCATGATAACCTCGTCCTCTTCAACAATCGATGATGTGGGTGAAGGTAGTCAATACCTCAACCCACTACGTGTAACTCCACCATCTCCACCATGGTCCCCCACAAGACCACCAAACTGCTCCATGATGACCCAATCACCTAACCCAGTACCCAAATTGAATCACCACTAAGTACCGTCGACCTCATGCCCGATTTGCTACTAGAAATAAGTATTCAACTCAACCACTTAGTTGAGTAGCGGCTCAACTCATCTAGCCGACCCACCACCACAAGTCATAAAATGTGCTCCCCATTAGCCAAAAGCTCAATTTCCAACGAAATCCCTAATTTGCCATAGCCAAAAGTTGCGAAATTGGGCTGCGAGCACTCAAACAACCATATCTCCACCATTCTTACACCAAATGCCAATCTACTTTGACCAAAATGTAGAGGACAACTAGATCTTCCTTCCCTTCAAAATTCAATTGAAAAGAAGGTTTATGTGCCAAGATATGACCTACGAAAGACCGCTGAAAAAAAAACCAGGGCACAAATCTACACAAACTTGAGATCTTTCAAAGGTTAATACTCCCAACTGGCTCTACCAAAAAAAATCCCAAACAATTCCTAGATGCAATTCAGCCCTCCAGCAACAACTTTGCAAAATTGCAGCACTTGATCTTCCTTAGTTATTTAGCTAAAAATTTAATAGTGCTTCCGCACTAGGTGTGCACAAACCAGAAAAAACCATCACCACAAAAACAAACATAACGCATAATCCACTCAATGAAAGCACAACCTGTCTTTGCCAGATTATAGATCGGCTCTCTAAGTACACTTTTACCAATTTTCAGCAACTTTCTTCAAGGAAATTTTCACTTATCTGAGAAATTAACGTCATTGGTAAACCGTCACTAAAAACTATCAAACCCTAAACTAGCAACTTCAAATGATCATAACTTTTGATTCGTTCAACGAAATCCAACATTCTTTGATGCATTGGAAAGCTTTCGTCAAGGCGCTCCTTTTGACACCACCCACTCCCAATTTGGCCACACAACCACAGAGTGAGATCACAAAATTCCCACGGTTTAACTGCTCCCAAAAAAAAAACAAAGTTCTTTGAGTGAAAATGACAAAAAAGATCTACTATCATAAAACTCGTGATGCAAACACATACAGTCAAGCCAAGCCCCACTCCACTTAGAGAATCTAGGCTGATGTTAATGGGACACCATAGCTCGAAGCTACACTAACTCCAACTACTCCCAACACTCTAGGCTCAACTCAAAGAACTATGTTCTTTGAGCCCTCTTTCACATTTTATACCCTCACTCACAACATGAGGGTGGGTCCTACCGAAAGAGCCACTTTCCTCTAACCCTAAACCTAAAAACCCTAAGTAGACATTACTCGCTACCATAGCACACTATAGGTTATAGCTAACACAGATATGGTCATGACATCAAACCAAAGAAAAAAAAAGCTCCAAGGAAATCTCAGAGTTTGGAGAACCAAGATGCAAGCTAAAGTTCAATCTGGGGTCCAACTCAAGGGTTCAATTTGCTTCAAATGAGTCCAAATTGGTTCCTATGAATTTGGACCTTGGACCTTGATCTAAAGTGGGCCTAAGATAGATTGAAAACAAGTTGGTAATGGAACCTTATACTATTTTTTCTCATTTCTTGTTAGGTGCACTAAGTGAAGATCTATTTTGAATTTCAAAGACAACTGAGCAATGAAAAAGAAGCATGAAGAGAATGAGTATGTTCAAAGAACAAAATGCTTGAAAAAAATGCATTAAATCTCCTCAACTTTTAGAGCTCATATATTGCTGATTTTTTATCCATTTTGAGCAATCTAAAATGATATGAGTGCATAAAGTTAAGCTCTATAATCCTTCATTGAAGGTCAAAGGCAATTGAATTATGTTTAAGGATCTTAAACTTTAAGCGTTTACCTTGCCAAATTGAACATCACTCCCAAATCTCATATTTTTCTTATTTTTTGTTGATTTTGAGTGATTTTCATGACAATGGATGTGCCCAGTGAAGATCCATAATATCTCTTTGAACTTCAAAAGCAATTAAACTATGTTCAAAAAATTTAAATTGTTTGAGAGCTTCAGTGTTCGAACATTTCCTTCTCTGCATTCAACAAACCTTCAGTTTTGATCGTTTCATGAACTGAAAGAACATGAAATTTTCATGAAAAAATCAGCCCACAAACCCATGACTTGTTTGCTGATTTTTTCATTGTTTTCTAAGCTGGCAGTTATATATCAGCACTGATTCTCTTATTTAGTTTTAGGATACAATACCAGAAAACATTTGGGGTTTCCAGTTTTGGACAGGTCCCAATGTAGGTGCTGGTTCACCCAAGGCCTAAATGATGAGTAATGTAACAGCAAGTTGAAAATTAAGGCAGCTTATCTGACGCTCTTCAGGGCCATGATGAACCAGAACCCATACTAGTACATTTACCTTTGCAATTAGTGGCCATTTTTAGCCCAAAATTTTTAACTCAGACTCAGAGACCTTGATTTAGTCTTAAGATGGGATATATGTAGTGTCTACAATCAATCCAACAAAATGGGGGATTTTGAACTACTGTTGGGCGGTTCTTAGATTGATGGGTCTCACAACAGAGCCAGCAAACACCAGTGTAAGGTAGGTTCTTTGATTTTTCTAAAATATCAATTAGGGACGGACATTCTGCCCTTTCCTCTCCTCCTCTTGACCTGTTCAAACTCTGATTTCTTTGTACTAACTTGCAGAGATTTTCAAAAAGACTAATCTACATGAACAGGTGACTTAACAAGAACAGGTATCTGCAACATATTAACCAAGTTATTTACTTCTATAAAGAACTTTGGCTTTCAGTTCTTAAAAAAAGAAATTAGAACGGGTTCGATTCTGATTCTAGGCTTGGCAAACCAGCACCTACACTGGTACCATGGTTGAGTCTGCAAAAAAAAATTGGTTGCTTCTAAACACTATAAATATCTTGTCACAAGACTAATTCTCAAAGTTCAAATTTAACATTTCCTGGGTTAAAGATAGAGACTTGCAATAAGAGGCCCTCACTAAAGAAGGCAAATGTCCTTGCGTAGGTGCCAGTTCACCGTTGAGCCCCTCTAAGTGAGGTTCAGAGTTGAACTCAATTAAAATTCACATCTGTGGAGAATGGAATGAACTCTTTGCCACCAATTTTGATTTCTTCCAATGACACAAAAGATTGGGAGGCCACACTTTGGTAATGAAAAAACTCTGAAGGGCACCCTCCTATACTCCAATCAGAAATTATCTTCATCTAGGGCCATTTTTATATATATGCTGGACTCAAAGGTCCATGAACATTTTAATTGGGAGACTGTAGTCACACAGACAAAGCTCAAGAATATTGTTTCCCCCAGTTTTGACCTTTTCAATATAGAAGACTTTGGAATATAATAAATGAATATATGGTTCCTAGGAAGTACTACACATGTCTAGAGGATGCTTTGAAGTTCCATAATTCAGGTAGTCTATGTTATTAGTATATAATATTGAATAGTAATTACTAAGTCGTCAACAAATTTATCAAGTGGGAAGAATCCTGACTCCAGCCCCAAGAAAAAAGAGTCTTCAACCACTTCCTGAATCCTATCAGGCTTCAAAAAGGCCGTAAAAAGATATATGTGGTCTAATCTGTAATTGTGACATCTGGAGGATATGACTGGATAAGAGACTGATACCACACAGGTTTTACTTACACTCCAAACCAAAGAACCTTCAGGTTTGAGCTCTGGCTAATTTCAAAGTCAGACACTGACAAAATCTGTGTACAAAATATAGGTGTTGAGGATTCCAAACACACAAAAACCAGTAGGACGAGTCTAACAGGGCAATAATATACATCTAGACAATAAGAACCCAATTTCATGCTGAACAAGTACCTACTGCAGACCTGTAGTAGCGAACACTGAGATTTCCTTTGTAATCCACCTTCAGCACATCCCAATAAAAAATGCATCTAGTAGATGACTAGTAAGAACAAAATCTACTTGAGAAAAGACTTGTCAGAAATCAGCCTGGTAGGATTACAATCTGCAATATTTCCTCCATGGATCAGGATTCAGTGCCAAGTCTCTAAGGATACTGAACCTGAGACAATCATGTTAGTCAACTTTAGGCATAAGACAATTGGTTACCATCTCATTCAAAACATCGAGGCTGGCCACATAATATGTGTAAGCTTGAGAGGGGAGTTCAGATGAAACATGCACCAAAGTATGAAAGATTATCATCATTGAAAGAATTACCCATGGGCATTATAGGGTTACAATAAAGTGCAACAAACATGCTTTAACTTAATCTCAAGTATAATATATGAAAAATGAACATGGACAAAATATGTGTGTATATGATAGATAATACCCAAGTGACATTTTAATTTGTAACATTTGGAAATATGAAATGAAGTGAGCCAGACTCCAGTGAAAGGTTGTACTTCGTATTCATGTTCATCAAATTGAAAATGATGAGTTGCTCTATGTGTAATGTACTTTTTTTGGGGAAATTTTTTCACACCTTTTCAACCTAAAAAATGTGATTTTCAGTCTTGACACATAAGAAGGATTTTTTAATGAAAAAATGGCATTAATTATCTAGGTTTTCACCACCCCAAAAAATTATTTTGCTAGATTTCAATTTTTTTAATTACCTAATTTCTATAACATGTTCTCACAGGTAGCAAAAATATAAAAGGATGATTACAAATTTCTACTTCCCTATCTCGTCTATAGCTAAATTTGGTATCAAAATTCAATATAAACATAAAATTTAAATTAAACATAGGGTGGATTAAATATATAAATATAAAAAATTACAGTAACAATAGTATGGGAAAATTTAAAGCTTCACCACAATAATTCACCCTTAAACAATACCTTGAATTTGACTTGAGGAGTGTCAAATTTTAACACTTGATGTCCCCTCAGGTTCATAGTTGAAGTTTACAAAAGAAATGTAAAGAAAAAAAAATTAATTTAAAAAAAAAAACTATTGAATCAAACTTTGTGTTTTTACTGTCAGAAGAAGGGGGAAGAAAGGAATGTGGAATTGCAAAGCTAAAGTCATACTAGAATTGTGTGAAACTAAGGTTGCATAAAGAAGAGAGATTATAAAAAAGTTGCATATATCGACCAGTGAGAAAGTTTTGTGCAATAATGCGATCGGCAGCATCAGTAAGGTGAATGCAATCCCAATTCACATATTCACTTGGATTTGAGCACACATTGTTGGCAGTGACTAATGTCCCATTCACAATTCCACTAGCCCCACACAAGATCAGAGGATTGACATTCACTGGAGCTTCACCTGTCCCACAACATGCCCTAGTTGTCTCCTTGATTCCTATTATAGTACACAAAAGAAGAACAATTTAAACAAAATAAATAGCATGTGAGCTTCAAGATACAATGTGATTAGAAGAGTTGATTAACCCAATGTCATGTTTTTTTGAGTTCTCTAGTGAAGTATAATTTAATCTTGAACTTAATTGGAAATGGAAAAAGTTATAAGCACCCATAGTCATAGCTTTGGACCTTAAATATGCTCGACATAACAAACTAATAATCAAGATTTTCTCAAGTAATTTGTTACCTTATATGAACAAGGTCTTCAGCATACATCAACAACTAGTATAATACTTATACAAAACAAACTCAAACATTGAAATAGTGAAGCTACACAATCTTGACCTAATTGAACTAATGTTTCCACAACTTTCATGTACCTAGTAGATGATTTTGGGTTATAAGATGTGAGGTCCAGATGTAATTGAGTTAATTAGACACAATTAGCACTTTAGGATTCTTACCGAATTGAGTTCCATTTCGTATTAGTGTGTTGATGATTGAGTACAAGTCCACAAGGATGATAGATGTGTTGGCTGGAATCTTGGTGCGCAAGATTCTAAGGTCAGCTTCAAATTGAACATTTGTGGCTTGTACTACAACATTCACATCTGTAAGACATCCATCTGAATCAATAGGACCTGACATGTTTCGAAGTCCCAACGTTGATATATAACTTGGATAGCATCCAAAAGGTGGCTGATTGTACACCGTGATGATTCTTGCTCCTTGCTCAATCGAACCCTTTGCCATTGCATGCCCACCCAATAATCAACCAAAACAATGAGCAATATCTATTGTCAACATCTCAATGTAGTATCCTCATGGTGTTCGATCAATTATAGTTATCTTATGAGCTAGGAATTTTGATCATAATTATTACCTCGAGACCTGACACAAGAGCAGCAGGGACATTTTTTGTGAGATTGGCTTAAATTCGCTCCAAACTTTCACCCTCAAGGAGCACCTGTGTGACGAAGTCATCTCCTCCTATTTGGACCACATACAAGCCTTTTGCAAAGTAGCTGGGCTTTGTCAACAATTTCTTCAAACCACCTACAGTATATGATGAAATTTCTAGCCTTGAACCATTCCATCTTTGCAAGTTTGGCAAATTTGTGACTGGCAAGAATAATTTAATAAATGACCAAAACTCCTAATACATAGATTGTTTCAAGAAATTGAATGTTCCATTGGGGTTTGAATAAAAAAGAACCACAAAGTTCTTATCAAAGCTTTTCATCATTAACTTGCTGATTGTCAATGATCCAAATTGTATTGTTTCCAAATTCTACAAAAGAAACATGCATTTACGTCTATCCACAAGCTACATGATTGAACACCATACAGACTCTTGGAGCTAGCTGCTACAGGTGACGCCTTGGAATTTATCAACCGAGAAAGTCTTGAACCTTACCATGTCTTGAAACGTTCCATTCTTCAATAGTTCTCTCTTTGAAGTATCAAAATTGTTGGATTTTACTTTGGAAATAGAAAGGGACAATGAGAGTGATATTCTCAGCTGTTGCACCATAAGCTGCAAAGTTTACTCCATGTCTGAAGTCAGATCCCACTGATTGTAAATATAGGCTTAGTAATGGGAACTTCAAAGCTTGAGCTGCAAGCATCGAAGTACAAATTAATCGACTATTCAAAAGCATGTCAACACCTAAAGAAAAAGAAAAATGTGTTTTGAATGATTGACAGGTTTTATTAACTTGCGTATCCTATTTTGGCCTCTATCACTAGATGAAAACTACACAAATCAAATATTCAAGGACGATCCAACAAACAATGATCTAGTATTGCTCATGATTCAATACAACAAGTTAACATGAAAGTCAATAATCAAACGACCATCTGAATAACGGTTAGCAGGATGGTGGAAGAATGTTTCGCCATAAGGCAAAGTCGTTCGAGCAGTATAAGTAAAAGGGAATGCAGCCTCCACGGTTCCTGTATCTGATGCTGATGCTCCAAAAGCAAAGAGTGCTTGTGGACATTGACCTACTGCATCATGATCAATGTCATCATCATCTACTTCTTTTGCTTCAGCAGGAAAAATTAGAAACATGATCAACAACACCATTGCACTATATAATCTCTCAAACTTTTATTTTCTTTCCCCAGAAAAAAAGAAAAAAAAATTGCAATCCAAGATCTTACATAAAAAAGAGGATTGCAGCATTTAGTCTGGACCTCTTCTGTAAATCATCTTTGAGACTGCAAAATCTTAAAGAGTGCTTTTCAATTGGTACCAAGAGCACAGCTGAAAGCCCTATGGTTTGGGAGATTTAAACATGACACAAAAAAATTAAAAAAACTAAGTTCCTTTATAGATAGATTTGGATTGGAAAGATAGGAGGAATAAAATTATATGCACATTCAACTCTTAAAAATTTGAAAAATGTATCCATATGCATGAAATGTTGTGGTCCGTTATTTGCATGCAGAAGACATGCAAAGTGAAGAGAGTTATTTTGTTATTGTGAAGAAACTTTCAGTAAGATTCCTACATTTTATTTTTTCTGGGAAGCAAACGGAGTACTTAAGATTCCTACTTTTAACAGGGATTAATTTGCATACGTTCCTTGGGTCTTTAACATTGCAATGGGTCCTCATACCTATATAAGGATGTGGGACATTACTTATTATGAAATTTATTTTGAGTCGAGGCAATCAATTTCTGTGGGTGTAGTGATGGATAGCAAACTGACTATCCAAACTTTGTGAACCTGTGATGAAAAGAGAGACCTTTATTTTTTCAGCAAATGTAGCAGTGTGTGAGAGACATTTCAAACATGCTTGCTACTAAGAAGAATCAGTCAAGCTTGGATCTTGAGACAATTGAACGTCATGAGATGACTAGGTATGTCCCCCACAAATTCATACCCCTGCCATTAGCCTAGGCCAAAATAGGTGAACACAGTTGGGATTAGAAATTCTGCTCAGCCAATGAGGAATTGCACTATGCACCCAACAGACCGGCCAGTTTCTTGTCTTGTGTGTGTGTGTATGTGTGTTTGGAATTTTGTTGTTCTCAATGTTTTTCTGTTGTGTTATCATCAAGTACTCAATGGGTTCTCAAAATGTTCCCCAAGTTCTTAAAGTGTTTCCGAACATGTTTTCGATAACACTTCACTTTGTCCCATATGCTTTGCCCAAGGGTGTCCTCTTGCAACCTACATATGTGCGGGAATTTTGGACATTCTAATTTCTTATGCTTCTATGTTTGGGAGTCTCCAAGGTTTGAGAACTTTTTTTTGACAGGCCAATCTAAAAGCTCATTGAAAACAAGCGGTGTGTCACCTATGGCCTTTCCATTCACATTAAAAAAGTATCTTCAGGCTAAAGAATAATCATGGAAAGTCAAATATTTCATCATGCCAAAATATAATCTTCAAAAAATCCTCTAAAGGAAACTAAAATCCTTCAAGATATTATAACTAATAACTAATCTCAAGTTTCAACACAAGCCAAAATATCATCTTTGAAAAATCTTCATATAAAACCTATTACCTAGGGGCCAAAATCCCTTAACCTACTATGGTTCCAACCATCAATTTTTATTGGATATTTTTTGTTTCTTAACCTACTATATACTCTATAATAAGTCTAAACACAATATTGTTGCCTTGATAGGCACGGCCAACCAAACTTTTGAGCTTGGAAGCACCCCCAATAACTAATATGGATCACATTATGGAACAATTCATCATGTATTCTTGCACTAACTTATCTATATGGGTATTGTATCTTATTTTACTCACTTTTGGAAATCTAGCAAGAGGACAAATATCTATTTATGTACCAGGGGAGTAAGAGGTTTGAAAACTTTTTACCTTTCAAATGAAAAGCCATGGTTAACATTATAAAAGGTACCTTGAAGGTTGCTTCTGAAGTCCTAGGGCTTTGATTGATCTATGCAGTTTGTGCTAGCTTTGGTGAACTTTCAATCAATGCTCTTCTATTCCGTGGATCCTGTAGCTCACTAAAGGGGTGAACAGATTTTTGGAAGCCGAAAGTTTTGAAAGTTAGTTGTATGCACTATGTGATGACCCCTACCTGCAAGGCAGTACAAAATTTGGTTGTTGAATTACTCTTAACTTCACCATTTCAGGCCACAATTTGAGGATGCATTTCCATTTGTGTAGGGAAAGTTTTCTTGCTCCAGGATGTTATAGCACAAATTGAGAGATCATTTGCGTTTCTGTTGGGAATTTTTCCTTGCTCTAGGATATTATAGTTAAAAGAGATTGATTGGGCTCTAGTCTGGTGATCAGATAGTCGGTGCCTAGGTCTAAAACACGCACATCCACAAGCAGAGATCTTTTGTGGTCTACCAAAGTGAAAATCAACATTACTTCCAAACGCACAAGTAGGGACTTTCCTTCACTCTCAGGAAGTGCCAAATGCATTTTCCTGTTGTACTATTCCATGAACACACTCAGCAGAAATTCGTATTATATTTGGAGGGCACCATATATCCATGAATATCCCTCCTATAGAAGACAAGTAGCTTTGCACCTACTACTTTAGAGGGGGGATTCTTACCTGTGTAAGCTCCCTCACACTCTCCAAAACACAAGAACACTTCCCCTCTCACACCTTGTGACCTACATATGCTCACAAGAACCTTGCCGAATGCTTCAGATCGTTAAGCCCACGAGTTTAAGGGTTGTGGGGCCTAATTTGCCTACAACCTCATCCTAGGCCCCTTATTTTGAGAATGCCCCTCCTTGGGGCTTTACACTATACAAAATTACCCATATTTTATTTGGCCAATGTTGGCTGATCAAAGGTAGTAAGCACCTTCTTAGCCCAGTTCTAAGGTAATTGGATTGGAGATTTAGAATTTTGCAACAATTGGATTTGGAGTTGGCTTGTGCAATTAGTCTCATGTGAAAATAAAACTTGAACATAGACCAAGTTGTTGTACTTTTTAAATAGGTCCAAGTTTTTGAGCTATATAAATACAAGTGTTTTAAAGAGCAAGAGTCAAGCTTTGCTATGTAGACAAGTTATTAATTTTTATTGATAATGAATAAATCATAAATACACCATTTTTTATCTTAATTGTTGTGCATTAGTTGGATAAAATATGTAAGTAATAAATAGGCTTAGGTAGGTGACCTAGCCTACTTCCAGTATTAAGAATTGAACCTTTAACAAGGGTCATGCAGTTATTTTATTTTTTATATAACCAATGGTTTTGATTTTTTTTTTAAATTTCAAAATCAAAGAATTGCAAGTTCCAGCTTTTTGAAAAATAGATAAGAATCAGAGAACCATTGGTATCGATTATTTCAGAAACATCAAAGAACTGTCAATTACATGAAAGAATTGGCAAAATAAACCAAGTTACAGCTAAAAAGATGATTTTTTGAAAATTTTAAAAACAGTGAGAAGCTAGTTTTTAAAGTCTAAAATCTAATTTTCATTAAGCTTTTAATATTTGATTATATTGAATTTGCAAGGAAAAAAATTACTCAAAACTCAATAGCTTTCACATTGCAAATCTAAACAGTATGAATACACCTTAGTGCATACCATACTCATTGGGGGCTTTGCAATGGTTTAATAAGTAGAACATGGGCCCGTGGTTTGGGAGATCTCAACATGACTAGACAAAAACAAAATAAACAAATTACCTTGTTTAATATATGAATTTGCATGGTAACTAATAACCTTACCTAGACCTATTTACCTATGATGGGTTCTCAATGGATGATGCATTGTTGGGTACATAGGGTCACATAATCACATGCACACTATTTGATTGATGAGAAACCTCAAGTCATAAATATTCTAAACATATTGTCAAAGAAAAGGGGAAGGGGGGAGGATAGCAATATACTAGTTAGCAAATTAAAATTGTGGGATTTATTCATGGTTAGTGTCCACAAAAGAACTGTTTAATAAAAAAATATTTGCATAATCAAACTTTAGGTTTTTATAATACGAAGGAAGTAGGAGATCATGAAGGTAACATAACAAAGCTAACTCTAGAATTGTGCAAAACTAAGGTTGCACACAGAGGAGAGATTATAAAAAGGTTGCAAATATCGGCCAGCAAGAAATTTTTCCACAACTATGCGATTTACAGCTTCAGTAATGTGAACCCCATCCCAACTCACATATTCATTCGGATTTGCACACACATTGTTGGCAATGATTAATTTCCCATTCACCAATCCACTAGCCCCACATGGGATCAATGGATCAACATTAGTTGGACCTTCACCTATCCCGCAACATGCCCTGGTTGTCTCTGTGAATCCTATTGTGACACAAAACAAAAACAAAAAACAAAACAAAGTCCAAATTAATTTTAGGATTTGATCAAAAGAATCAAGCAACTTGGCATCATGATTACATTGTTTTTTCAAGCTCTTTACTGAAGTAGTTGATTGTCAACTTGGGAAAGAAGCACTAATAACTACAACTCATGAATTATGACCTTAATTAAAAATGATTCACATGATCAAATATTGATCCATTTCTTTTCAAAAACCTTATTACTTGCAAACTCAAAAAAGAAAAGTAGAGTTTTAATTTAATGGAACTAATTGGACAAGATTAACAATTTAGGATTCATACCAAATTGAGAACCATTTCGTATTATTGTGTTGACAATTGAGTACAAGTCTGCAACAATGATAGAGATATTGGTTGGAATCTTTGTGCGTAAGATTTCAAGATCAGCTACGAATTGTGCATTTGTGGCTTGTATTACCAGATTCACATCTGTAATACAACCATCAGAATCGATAGGGCCTGTCATGTTCAAAAGTTTCAATGTTGCTATAAATAATGGATAACATCCTAGAGGTGGTATATTGTGCACCATGATGGTGTTTGCGCCTTGCTCAATCAAACCCTGCATCCAAATGCATACCAATCCAATAACCAACTAGAATATCCCATTGGAGAACCATACCTTGAATCATTTTAGTCTTTTTAATACTAGCAACATTTAGCCAAAAAGTGAAATTCAAAGTTCGATATGCAAAAAAAGTGATTTTGGCAACTTACTAGTCAGCAAAAGTTAGGAAAAAGGTAAAAGTTATCAAATTCATATCTTTAGTTTTCACTATGTAGCCAAAGATGTAGAAGGATGATTAAAGATTTTTACTTAATTTGTTTGTAGGCAATTTTCTTAGGGATGAGATCACCATTTTTTCTACATCTTCCTATGGATGATTGCCATTGGGTAGGGGTTATTTAATGAGCTACATTTGGCCTACATAAGCGACTACCTAGAGATTACCTAAAAAGCTATTTCTATTTGAATCATAGCTCCTATCTAGTCCTCAAAGTAGCCCTTAGCTATACTTTAACTTAAGTGGGTCCCTAGGTATCCCCTAATTAACACCCTATGTAACACTTTATTTAAACTTTTGATGGTCCTTCTCTTAGATAACCCATAATCTACACAAGCCCCTAGATTACTTAGATAGCCCTCTAAATAACTTCTTGGGATCCTCTAAATTAGGAAGTCTTTTCATAGTCCCCTAGGTAGGCATTATGTAGCCTCCCAAGGAGCCAGTAGGTATCCCCTAAGCTAGGTAAACCCATTGATAGCCCTTAGGTAGTTTCTAGATAAGCCCTTAGGTAGTTTCTAGATAAGCCCTTAGGTAGGCCATGTGTAACCCTCCATGTACACTTTTCATCACCCGTGTCCTATGTAGGTAGGTAGCCCATAGCTAGGTAACTATGGGTAAGTAGGTAGTCCATATCTAGGTAGGTAGCTAGCCCATAGGTAGATAGGGAGGTAGGTAGGTCCCTACCTTGTTAGCCCCTACTTAGGTAGTCTCCTAACCTAAGTGGCTATAGGTAGATTGTAATGTGATTTGAAAAGAAATTATGGTGGTCCCTTTTGGGAGTTCATCTTTAGTTTTAAGGTGTGATCCTCCCTTTGGTGGAGTTTATGGATAGCCCAAAAGAAAAGATGAGTGAATACAGTAAGGACCAAAGTCGGGTCCAAATTAAGGAGTAATTTAGGGATAACTATATTGTTTTGATGGTAATTTCAAAATGGGAGAATAAAGATTTTATCATACAAGCTCGAAGTTTTGATCTACAAGTTGTCAATCAGAATGTTGGATCATGAATATTATTACCTCAACACCTGCCAAAAGAGCAGCAGGGACATCTCTTGTAAGATTGGCTTGAATTTGCTCCAAACTGTGACCTGAGAGCAATACCTGGACGGTGAAGTCGTCTACTCCAATTTGTATCATGTACAAACCTTTTGTGAAGTAGCTGGGCTTTATCAACAATTTGTTCACAGCACCTGCAATAAACGACATAAGCAATTTCTAGTCTTGAACCATTGCATCTTTGTAAATTCAACACAGGAAACCTTTTTGGCATAATTCCTTACAGTAGGGAAAATAGTGGAAACCTCGGACAAATTAAAGTTGAATTAAGAAAACGTGAGGGTTTAAGCTCTCCAAGTGATTTGTGAGACCAATATTATTTCAATGTTTCGTTCTAATTTTCCCCATTGTCAAACAAACCATTTCATGTATACATGACAGGGGAACTAAAACTTTTTCTTCATAATCTCTCTAGGAATCCTAAAAAACTTTCTTGTGTGGCAGATGTGACTAGGAAGAATAATTCAGTAAACAATCAGAGCTCTCATTACATAAAACTTTGTCTAAAGAAATTGTGAAAGTTCTATCCCAATTTGAACCCAAATGAAGTACAAAGCTCTGATCAGAGAGCTCTCTAGTTTATCAAAAGTTAGCTAGCTGATCTTCAATGATCCTGGCAATTATATTGTCTCCGATTTCTTACAAAAGAAAAATGTCACAATGTTTGCCAACAAGTTGCATGATTGAGTGATACATGACACCCTTAGAGCTAGTTCCCAGCAATGAGACCTTGGAAGTCTGGGAAAGTCTGGAACTTTACTTACCTTGTCTAGAAATGTTCCACTCTCCCAAAACTCTCTGTTTGAAGTACCGGAACTGCTGGATTTGAATCTGGAGATAGAAAGGGATGAGGACAGTGATGTTTTCAGCTGTTGCCCCAGAAGAAGCGAAGTTGACTCCGTGTCTAAAGTCAGATCCCACCGATTGTAGATACGGGCTCAGAAATGGGAACTTCAAAGCTTGAGCTGCACATGAAGCCCCCCCCCCCAAAGTACATAAAACCCTGCATTAATTTTTGTAGTGTATTTAGACAACCATTTTCAGGTGCAAGAACTCAGCAAGGGTCTTTCGAAATGGAAGAAATCTTCTGCTGTGGAAAGCTTCCACCCTCTGAAAATGAGGGCAGGTTTTTACGAAGTAGAAGGATAGGGCCAGAAGAGGCCATATCCTTCTCCATACATAAGCAACTATTAATCAAATGCACACCCAGCAGCACTTGAAGAGAACTTAGAAAAACGTGTTCCAATTGATTCCAACATTCTTGCAAACTTGCATATCCCCCCACATCTTGGGCTCACCGCAACATATTATTACCATAAAAGTCGATTATCAAACGGCCGTTTGAGTAACGGTTAGCAGGATGGTGGAAGAATGTCTCCCCATAAGGCAAAGTCGTCTGAGGAACAAACGTAAAAGGGAACGCGGCTTCCACGTTTCCAGTATCTGCTGCCGATGCTCCAAAACTGAAAAGCGCTTTCGGACATTCTAGTTCTTCCGTTGCTGTAACAGCTCCTGTGCACAAAATTATGAGCATGATCAGCAGCACCGTTGCTGCTGCTTTGTTGAATGTCATGCCAATCCTACAAGAGTAGCTGCTGTAGTACCACAACCAGCTCTTGCTCTTCTTGTAGCTCAACGTGTGATCCCTTGCTGCCATGATTGACATCACCACCACAACAACTGCACTCTATAATTTCTCAAACTTTTTTTTTGCTTCAAAAAGAAATACAAAACAACAAATTGCAACCTGAGATTTTGTAATAAAAAAAAGAGGATTGCAGCATTCAATCCAGGTTTTTATCTTTTAAACCCAAAAGTTTATACAAACAGATTATGCACTCTCTATATATACAAACAAACAAACAGATTGCAATCTCAGAGCTTGCATAGAAAAAAGAGGATCGCAACATTCAATCCAGTTCTAGACCTCTTGTGGAAATCATTTGAGACTGCGGCTCCAGTTCTAACCCCCGAGGTTTCTAGTTGGGCAGGTTTACATCATTTATAGTTGATCAGTGGCTGAACTCCTGAGCATTTACAACGACACAAACATGATTTGGGTTGCAAAGATAGGAGGAATAAAAAAGGGGAATACCTGTCATGCAAATTCAACTAAAAAAATCTTGTTTAACCCCATGTGCATGAAAAGATTGCACCCCCCCCCCCTCCCCAAAGTATGGCACATGCAACGAAACAAACAAAACTACAGGTTCCTTTATAGAGACATTTGGATTTCAAGAGACTTTTGGAGGAAACAAAAGTAGATGCAGAGTCAACTGGGAATAAATCGGAAAAAAATGTACCCATTTGTATGAAAAAAGCCTAGCCCCGCTTCCCTTCCTCTCTTTCCTTCCTGCAGGTTCCTGCCCCCTCTGCCAATTCTAAAGAAGGTGCCCTCTAAGAGCTTTATCTTACACTAGGTGTCGGGGCCATGTCCAACCCAAATCAAGCATTCCAATTGGTGCAAAAGTAGAAATCAGCCCCAAGGGCTTTCCACTAGGAGTCAAGGCTGAACTAGAAAAAAATCTTTTCAATCTGCCCAAAGTTACTAATAAATGCTGAATTTATGGCCTTGTATTGGCCCCCAGGCTGGAAAAGGAATACCATCGAATTTGGGAGGGCCAATTTGCAACCCTTGGGGCCAATGTTTCAGCATTTATTAATATCTTGACGTCAATGTTCTAGCATTTATTAAGAGCTTGTGACCAAACAACAAGCCAAAATTACTCAAAGTTGGCCCCAAGTTTTTTTTGGCCCTGACTCCTAGTCTAAAGCGGGCCTTAGTTACCAGGTTGTTGTATTCGTGCCTGGGGAACCTTGCCCAAGTTACAAGGTTGTTGGATTTGCACATTTACACCTATGGAACTTTGCCTAAGTGAGATTTTTTTTTTTTTTGTAAATTGTTTTGTGCAGAGTGAAGCCCTTGACCAGGGCTTTACTGAAATAAAGCACTTTCAGTGAAGCCCTGGTCTTAGGGCTTTATACATTGTAAAGGACTGGCTCGAACAGGGATGAGGAAGTGGGAAGTCCAGCTGGTGAGGATGAAGAAGCTGGATGTCCTGCTGAATTCCAGATTTTCATGAGAGGGAAATTATTACTTGTATTGTCTTTCTTAATTAGAGTATTTTTCTTGCGCCATTGCTTTACACAATTGTCAAATGTTCTCCATCATACATTATTTGGATTGCAAAGGTAAAAAGAATAAAAATGTATGCACATTCAGTTTTTTCCTTTTAAAAAATGTCGCCATTTGCATAAAAAGCCCTCTCCGAGTCCTCGCCAGTGTTGTTTTTTCAAATTTGTGAGGTAGGTTGGTTACAAACTGTGATTGCTTGTATGCCAAGGTGGCATTTGGGGGGAGGGAGGGGAGTGGATCCAATGGGTTGTGTAGAGAAATGTTTATTCTAGATGTGACTATCATAATTTGTATATGTTCATAACTTGCTAGTGAAAAATTTCAGTGTTGTATATTCAAGTGGTTAAATTTTTATTCAATATTTAAGTTTGATTGGCTATTGGATTTTGAGCATGTAGCATTGTGATGAAAAATGCTTCAACATGGGAGGTTTTGTGGTTATTGAATGTAAAAATTTATCAATCTATGCTTGTTCTATCTTATAATCATGCATAACAAAAGGTGTTTAAACCATTATACAAAACCTAGATCCTTCATTTTTATTTATGTTTAAAGGACATATATTTGTGCAATTGAGTTTCATCAAATCAAGTTTTTTTCTTGTGAAAGGCTAAAGGAGGACTAACATAATCTTGCAACAAAAAAAAAACCACACATCAAGCCAAAATAATCAAAGTTTTAATATACTAAGAAAATAAGGCCACTAGAAAAAGGAATGGTTCACAATTTTCATTCTCTATGAGACATACACAAGAGCATGTAAATATGGAAAAGATAGGGAAAGAATACAACAAGGATGTGTGTTGTTTTTTAACAATGGAAATGTTAGAAAGCTAACCTTTTCTTGTATCATATTCTTAGTTAAATAGATTTGTGCAAATAAAAGAAATTCAAGATTGGAATAATTAATTTAAATGGTAAACAATGTATGGTAATAACAATGGCAAGTGATGATGTACAAACTTGAAAGCAACATATTATTCAACCTAGGAAATAGGTTCTATCCACCACACAAAGAACAAACATCATTGCAATGATCAACCAACTCAAGAAAAAAAAGAAGTGATGTGGAGGGAAGAACCTAGTCTCAACATCACAATACATGTTAAAAAGACCTATTTCAACCAATTTCATAACATAAACAAAGTCACAAATCAAAATTTGTAGCCCTTGCACAAACTTTGATATCTTGCATTACTTCCAACAAGGGCATGATGCATGTAAGACCTAGGAGGGTCTCCGCATCACATAGAAGTTTGTAATTAGCCTTGGTTGTTTAAACATCCACACTATTTTGAACCTTCCTAAAACCTAGAACATGATATTCATCCAAGATTTTCTAGGACAGTGACAACATTGAAACCGACTGAATTCTCACATTTTTTATAATCTTCTTGCCCTTGCACTCCAACAATTCAATAAGCTTAATCAACTCAACATGCTACTTAGGAAAATGTGCAAAACAGTTATGTGTAAAAAATAATAAGACGAAACTCAAACCACTCAAGGTTTGAACAACCAAGTTTGTGCAATGCAGCATACAATGCACATTATAAACATAATATAAACTATGTTTCAACATCAACTAAATGGTGACATTGGATTTCACATGCCAAATCAATTTTTTTGCAGTCCCCATTTCATTCAAGCCCCCATGTTCAACAAGACTTTTCACAATCAAGGAGGTCAAATTATCAAAAGTGGCAATAGTTTTTAACATTTGCAAGTTGAACAAAATTGGGATCCTCTCCCAATTTTTTGTCACATACACATGCACACTCAACCAACTTTGATTATTAATGGTGGTAACTTTGTCACAATTCATCAAGATGTATGTTGTTTTTTGAACCGCAACTCTATGGCTTAAAGTATAATGTTGTGCATCACTTTAATCATCATCTAACCTATGAATTGGACCAATGCTTACATGAGTAATTGTTAAAAAAATTTCACTAAAAAAATACTTTGAAATCTTCAAAATCAATCATTGGATGTCTTCAATTCAACAAATGCCATATGGTAACAAATTGCAAATACTTCTTTTCCACCTTTCATACCTTCTCAACTAGATCAGTTATTGGTTCATGCCTTGTGGAAACATATAATTTCTCATTCTTCACATGTGCATTGTTAAGGTTCACATAACATGCACCAATAACCACCCCAAGTTTGGCAACACTATATTTTCTTAAACTTGAATGCTTGATTGAAAGAATCAAGCTTTGAAACTAGTAACTTATCTTTCCCCTCAATCTTGGAGCAAACCTTGCACCTCACCATCTTCATTTTTCCACTACCCCATGAATAGGTTCAAACCAAATAAACCTTGCAACCCATTTATTTTGATAAAACCTATTAATTTCTCATTTTAGTCCATTGATTGTGGGTTCTATAAAATCTTTACAAGGGCATGCAACAATATCCTCATAAATCTTCTCCTTCCCCTTTCAAAATACACTACCCACATAAATAAAAGTATTAAAATTTGGGATCACATTGAATGACAAAAGAGGTTTTGTTGCATTTAATGAATTGAAGTTTACATTCTTATAAAAAAGATCGATTACTACAAAGGACTTGAAAAAAAGATAGAAATTAAATTCATCAAAACCTAAAATGATGTCATAACCAAAAGACAAAATCCTAAAACAACTCAATATGCATAATAAACACGAACATTTGGGTTTCAACATAATGCACTTACACTTCACATAAGACTCAAATCATATAACACATACAATTTGTGCAACATTAAAAAGATTTAGGTTTCAAAGAACACACAAAACATTCACAACATTCAAGATTCAACATAGGTTGCATCAAATTCAGAAAAAAAAATTAGGATATATGTAAGCAAAAACAATCAATGAACATTGATATTAATGAAAAACCTAGATAATGAGCGTCAAGGACATCAAAAAACACAAGAACAAAGGTTAAAGGAAAGGTCTAAATCTAATTTTCAAACAAACAATAAAACAAAATTATGTGATTTCAATATAAGAACACAAGAACTAAAAACAAGAACATAAGATGTGTAAAACAAACATGGAAATGGATTTTATTATGCTAATATATGCAAACATGAACATGAAAAGAACATGACAAGGCTATGGTGCAAGATCATGCCTAAAACTGATGTTGAACAAACTTAAGGAAATGAGAGGTCCTACTTTTATTTATACCCCTTTGGGGACTTAACTCAAGGAAGCTTCCAAGGAAGTTTTTATGTGTGCATCAAGTAAGGAAGCTTCTTGAGAACCTTTTTAACTAAAAATCAATTTCAAATTAACTTCAACTTAACTAAAAATCAACTGAAAAATAAATAGACTTAACTAGGACTTAACTAAGACTCAATTAAAAGTTAATTAGGATTTAACTAAAAGTTAACTAGGACTTAACTAAGAATTATGAATGAACATTATGGATGAATTTCATTCATTGGAAGATGGTGTCTAATGTTCACATTTGTCACAATGAATGTGATGTCAAGCTACACTTCAAAACTTCATATCATTGTTACTTGCAACATTTTAATTTATGATGCATTGACATTCAAGAATACATAAACATATTTTGTAGTTGTTGATTGCAATTAAAAAGAAATCCAAGTTCATGCATACCTTCAAAAGCAAACATATGTTGATATCTTGTCATTGCATCACTCTAACATTGAAGAACACACAAACAACAAAGATTTGATGTTGAATGCAACATCACAAAATGATGCAATCAAAGTAAGATTCAGAAAATCTACACAAATCATTCATGAGCTTTGGAAGCTTACTTTCATAAACAAAAAAAGTTTGCCCTTGCAACATTCCTTTGTTGCACATGCACCGTTACTACTCCTTTGTTGCATTTGTCACCATTGCAATTTGCTTAATCCAAGCATTCAAAACAAAATCTATCAAGGCACAAAAACAAAATCTCATCCTACTATAATATTAAACCTTTACAATTCAAAATCAATATTGACAACAAACCTTACTCCTAACCATTCATCACTCCTTCCGATGGGAGCCACACTAAAAGGAGCAAAGTGGTGATGTAAACTCGTCACAAATTGCATTAGCATCCAACAAAATGGGTTGGTTAATGGGGGCAATGTGTGATCAGGATTGTTAGTCGACAAGATGGCAAAGAAAAAAATCTTAATGATTAAAAAATAATGAAAACAAAATGTAGTCAAAATTTAGGATTATAGCTTGGTTCTTGAATGGTAATTTCAATCTATTTTATGGAATAGTTATAATTATGGAAAAATAATGAACAAGAAAGATATATAAAAAACGGGGCTCAAAATATTTGAAAACCTCATGTATCAAACCTTAAAAAATTGAACTGTAAATGTCAAAATGATCTCATAACCTAAAATTAATTGATTTCAGCACTTGCTTGTAGAAACTGGCCCCATCCCATAGGATATTATGTACTTGAGATATAAGGTAGGAAGGGGCTTGAAACTTCTTGCCCTTCAAATAAAAAGCCACAGTTAACAATATAGAAGCAACCTTGAAAATTGCTTTTGAAATCCAGAGGCTTGGATTGATGTATATAGTTTGGCAGCTTTGGTGAACTTTCAATCAATGTTCTTCTATTACAGTGATCATGCTTGTGCCCACTGAAGGGGTTAATAGATTTCTGGGGGCTGAAAGTTTTGAAAGCTACTTTTATTGGCCTTGCCTTAGTAGGCAAGGATATTGTGTTTAGATTCATTATAGAGTATAGTAGCTTAATGGATTTTGGCCCCTAGGTAATAGGTCTATTTTTATATGAGGATTTTTTGAAAGATGATATTTTGGCTTGTGTTGAAACTTGAGATTAGTTATAGAGTCATAAATAATATCTTGAAGGATTTTGGTTTCTTTCAGAGGATTTTTTTGAAGATTATATTTTCGTGTGATGAAACAATTGAGTTTCCATAATTCTTCATTTGCCTTAAGATACTTTTTAATGCAAATGGCAGGGCCACAGTGTGACACACCCCTTGTTGACCATGTAAATGACTGATGACGCCTACTCCCAAGGGAGTTCAAAATGTGATCAACAAAGGACTCTTAACTTTACCATTTCAGGCCACAATTTGAGGATGCATTTGTACTTAGCCGGGGAAAAGTTTCTTGCTCCAGGATATTATTTATTCTAAGTTTGAAGAGCTTGCGCTCTAGTCTAGGGGTTGTGGTCGGTGCCTAGGTCTAAAACCAGCATGTCCACAAGCAGAGATTTTAATTTTTTTTGGACGGACGGACGTACCCAGCGACGGGACTCGACGAAGACTGTCGTCGCTTCCAGTCACATGTCTTATCCAGCGGCCTCAACTGACACGTTGCCTTCTCCCATTCGTCGATTTTCCCTATTTCTTTTTTTTTTTCCAATCCTTATTCCGCTCAAAATATCTCAAAATTCATTTAAATTATTTCTAAATATTATAAATATCCCATCCTTAGACAAATCTAACATTTTTTGGGCTTAATATGGCCACTAAAGAGGCCTCACTCAAAAAAAGTGAAAGTACCAACACGGGTACCCACATTGGTACCCTGGTCAAAAAATCCCAAAATCTGTTTAAATTATTTCTAAATATTACAAATGTGGGTACCATTTTTTATATTTAAAAAAAAAAAGAGAGTAGCTAGGTGAACTGGCCATTATTCACAAGAGGACTTAGCCAAATATGGCTACATGGTTTAGCCTAAGTCACATCCTTACTTAGCTCGGGGTTCTACTTAAGTGCTTTTACTTCTTTTTTTTTCCATCTTCCCTTGCCTACAACAATTCCTTATTTTGAGGGGAAAAAAAAGTCACCACATTTTTAAGGAAAAAAGGTCAGAAGTTGTCATATTTAAACAAATGAGTTGGGCAATATTTCGCACTTTGGAAAACCAAAAAAAAAAAAAAAAATCCAGGGAGAAGAAGAGAGCAAAGGATATTTGATAGAAAAAAAACGCGCAAAAACTGCAATATTTTGAGGAGGAAAAAAAAAGTAAGAAGTCGCC